>ERZ1106954.1967-NODE-1967-length-14789-cov-4.265644_pt1 | contig 14789 bp, 15 predicted proteins | sample MGYA00403678_ERZ1106954 | MGnify/ENA primary metagenome ERZ1106954 (study PRJEB35170, sample SAMEA104062445) | human gut metagenome | biome: human gut; feature: human-associated habitat; material: faeces | place: Denmark | collected 2012-08-20 ... | reverse complement strand
ATAGTTCAGCCTTTCTACTTTGGAGCCGTCTTGTCATATTGGTGTTAGCATCAAGCTCCGTTTGAATACTTGAAAGCTTTTTGTCAATGCATGCCTGCATCAAACAATGCTGCTCAAGGAAGCTCCTACTTTGTTCCCGCAGCATCTGAAGAACAGCTTGCTCAATTTGGGTCTGATTGACAAAGAGACCCGCACACTCAGCACCCTTAATACTGTCATTTTTCGGGCAAACAAGGTGTGGTTCCTTTGCTGGATTCTTTCGGAGTTTCCTCCCGCAGCAGCCACAAACAAACAGATTGTTGGCTCGGTTTCCGGCAGTATTCTTGTTAACATTCCGAATACGCCCTTGGAGCGCATTCTGTGCCGTTCGGAACAACTCCTCCGAAATGATTGCTTCATGTGTACCTGGCACTATGACCCATTGATCTCGGGGCAATGATCGCATCTTAGGCTTTCCTACTTCTTCTGTCTCTCGAGTATTGGTAATCATCTTACCGGTATAGCGTTCATCAGTCAAAATCTTTCGAACAGCCCCCTTGAGCCAGATTCCAGTCTCTTCCTTGACCACCCCATTATAAAACCCGCCATTTCGCCGTTTATGCTCTAACGGGGATGGAATGCCCATATCATTCAGCATTTGAGCGATCTCGCTCGTGGTCATGCCTGCAACGCAGGACTCGAAAATCATGACAATGATGTCACGAACCTGCTCATCTACGATCAATCTCTTTTTGTTATGAGGATGGACTTGGTAGCCATAGAAGCCGTTTCCTCCCCAGTATTCACCACGCAGATTGCGGGTACGAAAAGCTGAGCGCACCTTGGTTGATAGATCTCGGCTATACATATTATTGATGAGATTGCGGAGGGCTAACTCAAGTCCGCCCGTGACACCTAAGTAGTCATCACTATCAAAGGCATCATTGATAGATATAAAGCGGACCCCATAAAGAGGCAGGATCAGTTCGAGGTAGTTTCCCATCTCAAGAAAGTTTCTTCCGAAACGAGATAGGTCCTTCACCATAATGCAATGAATTTCCTGATTGCGAGCCATCTCAATTAGCTCATCGAACTTTGGCCTGTCAAAATGTGTTCCCGTGACACCGTCATCGCAGAACACGATCACTTTATAACCATGGAGCGATTCATGTGTATCATAGTAATCCTGGAGTAACCGCCTTTGGTTGAAAACACTGTTACTCTCATTCTTCAATGCATTTGTTTTGAGATCTCGGTCTTCACTCGACAAACGAATATAAAACGCCAGCACCTTATCCGGCATATCTCTCCGCCTCCTTTCCTCGGGTCGCAGCGACATAGAGAACCTGTTCAATCTCATCACGATGGCGGAATGCCACTTCAACATGGCCATCGTTAAACAAGGTAAGCGTCTCAATGAAGGCTGCTGCCATTTCAGCGTCAAGGGACTCCTGATCCTTATACTTTTCAATCAACAGTGCCCACTGCATTTTGCTGCCAAATCCCACTGAGTACTTTTCCTTTTCCTTCTCCAATTCAGCAATAAAGATCCTCAAATCATCCGCCCTCCTAGAGTAGTCCTCGCTCAGATCTGTGTAATCTTGATGGCTCAGAAGCCCATCTGCAAAATCGCCATACAGGGCTGCCTTCAGCTGATTGAACTTTTCAATTTTTCTCTTTGCATCATCAATCTGGGTTTCATATATCTGATAGCGGGTCTGCGAAGAAGGCGTAGCATTCAAGTTGGCAATCAGTCTCTGGGCATCGGAGAATGCTCTTATCTGAGTTTGGATAAGCCGCAGGGCAAGGGACTCTACATCCTCCTGTTTGACCGCTTTCTTGGGACAAATGGTGGCATTGTAATTCTCATGGAGAGTGCAATAATAGTAATAACCGCGATTAGATTTACTGCGCAAGTACATACTGCGACCACATTCTCCGCAACGAAGAATTCCTTTGAACATACTTCTTCGTTTACTCTTGGAATCGTAGATAGTCGCAAGGCCCTGCTCACTTTGCCTAGCCGAGAGGATGTCCTGAACCTTATCAAAAAGCTCTTTGGAAACAATGGGTTCATGCATACCTTTATTGATAATCCATTCCTCTTCGGGCGTTTTAACTGTAGTCTTTGTCCCCCGCTCGCACAGCTGGCTTCTGTACTTTCCGGACACAATCCAACCAAGATAGACCGGATCGACAAGAATTTTCTTGATCGTTTGCAGATACCAGATGGCATTTTTGAACTTCTCCGTCTTCCGCAAACCAATATCGTACAGATAGCGTCCGGGACTGGGCACCCCTTGCTCATTCAGAGTTTTCGCTATGAAGTGGAGAGTATGATTCTCTGCCACCATACGGAAAATGGCAAGAACGATTGGCCCCGTTTGCGGATCAGGAAATAGGTGGTACTTGTCATCCGGATCTAACATATATCCATATGGCGGAGTGCCAGTGGTCCACTTACCAGCAAGCTGCTGCGTCCGTTTCACCGCCCGAATCTTCTTGGAAATGTCTCTCGCATATGCCTCGTTTGCAAAATTTTTCAGTTGGATTGAAATGTCGGCATCATCCCGCAATGAGTCAAAGCGATCGGTAACGGAGATAAAGCGCACACCCATTCTCGGAAAGATCTGCTCAATATATTCACCGCTCTCAATCATATTTCGCCCCAGACGAGACAAGTCTTTGACAATCACACAGGTCACCTTGCCAGCTCGGATGTCATTCATCATTCGAGCGAATTCCGGGCGCACAAAGCTAACTCCCGAGATATCGTCATCACAATAGAGGTCAAAGACAACTAAATCCTGATGCTGGGAAACAAAGTCCTTCAGCAACGCAATCTGATTACCTATGGTGTCTGCTTCTCGCTTTTGTTCGTTCTCAACCGAGATTCTGGCATAGAGCGCTACCTTGTACTGGACGGGGCCTACAACAACTGCGGGTGTGGCTTGGACATTTTTTCTGCTCTTTCTTGCCATGCTTACATCGCCTCCCCTAGTATTCCACGCGCGGCATATTCCTGCAGGCTGCTCACCAAACGGGCATAGTCCTCGGAATGCTCAAAGATGATTTCCAACTTTTCGTCTTTGTGAATAACAACTTTTTCAATGCACTCCAGAACAACTGCCCGCGTGAGTGATTTCAATCCTCGATGTTCGGTAAATGTCTTCATCCAGTTGTTCGGGGACTGTTCGCCCGAGAGATAGATACTGAGTTCTCGGTCGATCTGCTCCTGAGCAATCAGCGCATCGGCAATTCTTGCATCATACTGGCCTCTGATGTCACAGAAGTCAGTCTTCGAAATGAGTCCTTCTTTCATATCTTCATAGAGAGATGCCTTCAGATCGCGATAACGAGCGATTTCTGCCGCAAGTTTTTCTCTGCGCTGCTCACACTTGGCAACATTGATTTTCTGATATGGCACCTGCTGAATTTCAGATAGACACCGGTCGAGCTCAACCACCGCGCTGATATGCTCTTGCAATAGCTGAAGGACAGCTGCCTCAACCTGTGCCTCTGGTACCTGCTTGAGCTCACAGCGATCCTCTTTCGTGCGCACGCTGCAGCGGAAATAGCTGTATAACTTATATCCGTTGTTAATTGTGCTTCGAGTAACTGCGTTCCCGCATTCTCCGCATTCCAACAAGCCGGATAGCGGATAAACTGTCGTTGCTCGTGGTGCTGCTCGCGTATCTATCAGAAGAGCTTTTTGAGCAAGATAGAATGTCCTCTTCGTGACAACAGGCTCATGGGCGTCGTGGATCACAACCCACTCGTTTTCTTCTGTTGGTATTGATTTCTTGATTTTATAGTTTGGTCTACGGCGAAGGCCTTGGCGGAGGGTTCCAATATAGATCGGGTTGGTGAGTATCCGGGCAACTGCCTGCGCTGTCCATTCGCACCGTTCCTTCATTTTGAAGCCGGAGAATAACGGCTCTCCCTTGTGGCGCTTATACTCCAGCGGCGCAAGAATTCCGCTCTCTGCAAGCCGAATTGCTATGCCATTGTTCGTCATGCCTTGAATTTTCCAGTTGAAAATATCCTGAACAACTGTGGCAGCATAGGGATCGGGCTCAATTCGATTGTGGTTTCCCTCGCACTTCTGGTACCCATACGGTGCAAACGGACAAATAAAGTCACCATGTTTCCGCTTCACCTGCAGCTGGCTTCTGACCTTCACTGAGATGTCACGGCTGTAGTTGTCATTCATCAAGTTCTTGAGCGTGATGCTAAACTCGCTACTCTCGTCACGGGTAATCGTGTCGATGTTGTCATTGATAGCGATCAAGCGCACCCCTAAAACAGGAAATAGACGGTGGATATACTTTCCGGAATTGATATACTCTCTTCCGAAACGGGACAGGTCTTTTACGACCACGCAATTGATCCGTCCAGCCTTAATATCGTTCAGCATGCGCTGAAAGGCTGGACGGTCAAAATTCGTCCCTGTATATCCATCGTCTATACGAATGGAGACAATATTAAATTCAGGCTTATCCTTCAGAAAGTCCAGGATAAGCTGCTTCTGGTTGGTAATGCTGTTGCTCTCACGGCCAGATTGCGCCGCAACGATGTCTTCCTTGGAAAGACGCACATAGATGGCGGTATTAAACACAGCCATCTCATTCGCATTATTCTGCATAATCTCACTCCTTTGGCGTGGTCTGTCTGCCTAAGGAGTGAGTATGCTTGATTTAGTCCGAGGCTATTTTACCACATCTATGGCCCTTTATCCAGATGAAAAACGGATCTGGCAAGAATTACATCATACTCTGCTGCTGCAGCAGATGCTTGAACACTTCCTCAAAGGATGGCCCGTCCTCTTTGTACTTCACCTTGACAGCAAAGTTGCCCACTCGGACACAGTATGGATTCTTCACTTGCTTCAGATAACTGAGCACTCTTTCACGCACAGGCAAGGATTCATCAATGTGAACGGTGCTCAAGTCTACAAGCTGAGACTTGTCTACTGTCCGAATATCAACCGCCTTCATCGCTTCCCACTGCTCGGGTGTGATATCTCTTGGATCATCAGGGATTTCAGATGCGATATATGGCACTGTACCAGAAGTAATCTTAGGTTCTTCCATAATACCGATAGCACCTCCTTGGGATATTATCCCTAGTATTATTTGGATTATTCCAGCAGTTCACTCCTCATAATGAATGTAGAAATGAGGGCGTGTTTGACCACCCCCCTCTACTAAAAAATCGTGAGCTGCCCAAAAATCATTCCGGTCTCTCTACGCTGAAAAGAGGGATAATATCATAATTCCCATCTTCTGCAGTTTCGAGCCCCAGCTCTTCCAATACCTGTCTTTGAATGTCAGGCTTCAAGTCATCAATATAGATCTCAACGCTCATTTGTCTTCCTCCTGATAAGACTTTTTCAAATCAATCCACTTGCAGTCCGGATAGTTCCCTCGCTTACAGCCAAGGCAGTTGGTCGCAAGGCACTCCTCGAGCCAACAGGTGTAGCAGGTATCCATCCCAATATAGTCGCTTGAGGCATACCAAAAACCTGCAGGGTGGCGCTTAACAAGCCAACCGCCACAGACATTACAGTTTTTTTCTTCCCAAACGACCTTTGCAGATTTATCCCACTCAATCTCCTGGCCGCACATGGGGCAGAAGTTCCATCTCGGATGGTCATCATCGCCATCAAACAGAGCCTTCTCACAGTTCGAGCAGGTATAGACTGACTTGATGTTCGGTCGCTCTTGGTTTTCAATAGGAACCATATAGATTCTCCTCATACGCAGAGGGCTGCAGCTAAAATGCTGCAGCCCAAGTCATAATCATTTGTTCCGGAAAAGGTGCTTATAGAGATCATCTACGCCTTTCCGCTTTTGTGTCCAGGTAATCGGAGCCACCTCAAAGCCAGCAGCAACCCCCATTTCGATATAGCGATCACGCGCCTTTCGGACCTCTTCTTTGACCTGGTAGTCCGAGTCAACCATAATGTTGATTCGTACCACGCCGATAGAGTTAAGCTCTTCAAGCGCACGCTCGAACTGGGAATAACTTGGCACTCCGGTAAGGCCGACAAAACCACATTCATATGAGGTGCCCAGCGCAAAATTGTAGGCAATATCTGCCTTCATCACGCCTTCTGTGAGACAGACTACCTCGTCGCCTTCATGAACCCCGACATAATGTGGGCAGCACTTGGACTGTGTCCCATAGTACTGATCGACACTCGTGAGGTTATAGAACTTCTGGTTATAAACCTTATCGAGTCGAACCTGAATGGCCTCAATTTGTCCATTGAGATTTCGATCCGGAAGCATGATTCCTGAACCTCTGATGTCCAGCGTCCACTGACCAGTATCTTTCTGGCAATAGAAACCAGGAACACCATCAAGGACACAACCGCGCTCCAGCAACTCAGTCACGATCCGTCTCAGGCGTGTCGTGGGGGTTGTTCGATAGCCAAGCCAGTCAATCTCATCTCGGGTCAGGCCTCGTTCCTTCAGCGATGCTTGATGTGTGGGGCACAGGGTCAAAAGTGAGAGCAGATTTGAATAGGTGTTATCTCGCACCTCAGCTGAGGCTATCGGCAGTTCCGCTGTCTCAATTATCTTCCGCCTTCTCTTATACTCGCGCGGTTTTTCATTTCTGTCGGGACCGAATATCTTACAAAGCTCCTCATAGGCCGTATGGAGGGTGACTTCGCAAAACTCTGCGTAAAGGTGGAGGATGCCCCCACCTTTGCCGCAGCGGTTGCACCGAAACACATTGTCTCGGATCTTCACATTCATATGAGCTTTTCGATCTGCACAGAATGGACACCTACAATGTAGTTGCGTGCCGGTATCTCTGATCACTTCAATTCCAAGCAAATCAATTACCTGTTCGATGTCACATGGCAGATCTGGTTTTCTGCCCATCATCAATCACCTCCCTCGGTGAGGGGCCCAATCAGCTGGCCATCTGACCAACAGCTTCCAGCAGCTTTGTGGCACCTGCCTTGAGTGCAAGGTTATGGCCAGAATAGTTCTTCACGTACCATGCCAAATCTCCGGGGTTCTTCATAGCAATATCGCCCAGTGTCCAACCGTTAAAGCGGCCGAAATCAACCTTAACGGCCTTGGCCTGCTCGATGGTCATGACTCTCATATACTCATCAACCGTCTTGGGCGGTTCAGGCGCAGCTGCTTTCGGCTGCTGTGCGGGTGTCTGAGGCTGCGTCTGCTGAGGTGGCTGAGATACCGGAGCACTCTGAGCCGGAACTGCAGGAGGCATCGGCTGCGCAGTAAAGCTGGCCGCTACATTTCCCGGATGTCCGGCGTCTTCATCAGGCGGCATTTTGATGGGAGCGTCAGCGATGATGCTCGCCAGGGTTTCTCCATTCATGCAGAACTGCGTACCATAGCCGGCATCGGCCAGCGCGCGCCCTTTTGCCACCGTTTCTGCTATCTCCAGGAAGCGATCTCCAAAACGCTCCTCAGTAGGAAAGCGCTGAGAGTAGGCTTTCCCAATGAACTGGTCAGCAGGGTCAGCCTTGTCTGCGTAGACCTTGCAGCAGACAACAGCGCTCTTCTCGTCTAGATGTACAAGCTCCGGATCAATCTTGCCGTTCGGGCAGTGCAGCCGGAACCAGAGGAGTCGGTACTTGACATCCAAATAGAGATCGTTTTCACCTTCTTCTCCAACGGTGTTACGCACAAAGTCAGCAGGGTTAAATCCTTCAACGGCATTGATAGCCGGGATCGCGTTCGTGTTCAATTCACTCATGTTGAGTCTTCCCTTCATAATAAATGTAGAAACGAGGTGGCTTCTGACCACCCCGGTTCCCAAAAATCAAGTCACTCGCTTGCTGAGCTCGCGGTTGTAGTAAGCCACGATTCGATCAGCGAGGACGGTGTTCCGTTGACCCACATCACATTTGTGGATCGCAATAAATACGGCTTGTTTCTGCCCAATCAGAATGACCTTTGCCTTGGCTCTGGTCACCGCTGTATAGAGCAGGTTTCGCCGCAACATGATATAGTGCTCCTTCAGAAGAGGAACGATGATGACCGGATACTCTTGTCCTTGGCTCTTATGGATGGTCGTACAGTAGGAAAACTCAAGGTCCTCCAACATTTCCTGCGTATAGCTCAGCTCACGCCCATCCAGAAGCTTGACACGCGCAATCGTATCATCATCCTCTGTCTCCACGTCGGTTATGATACCGACATCGCCATTCGACACATTGATCCTGTTTACAGTCTGCATAATGCGATCGCCCACACGGAAGACCCAGCTGCCACACTTCATTTCCTTTTTCAGATTGTTCGGAGGGTTGACGAGTTCCCGTATTGTCTCGTTCAATGCATTGGACGCCACAGCGCCACGCTTCCGAAACGGCGATAGGATCTGAACATTCTCTATGCCATGAATTGCAACTTCGCGCAGATAGTTTTTAATGACCAGCCGCGCTGCCTCTTCCGAGTTTTGCACTTCGAGCATCTGGAAGTCATCCCCATACTGTAGATGTGTGTCATTATGATTGATTGCATGGGCATTGGTGATTATCCGACTATTGGATGCCTGCCGGAATACCGTTTCCAAAACTGCCGTTGGCACCTTCTCGCTACGGATCATCTCCCGTAACACATTGCCAGCACCGACAGATGGAAGCTGGTCAGCATCACCTACGATGATCAGTTGGGCTCCTGGCTTGATTCGCTCCATCAGCACATACGCAAGGCGCATATCCACCATGGAGAACTCATCCACCACGATAAGATCTGCAGAAAGCATTTCCGTATCGTTGAGTGGACTATCCTCTTCGGTGACCAGACCAAGAGCAGAGTGAAGCGTGGAGGCATATTTGCCCGTTTGCTCCGACATTCGCCGACTGGCTCTACCGGTGGGTGCAGCCAAAAGGATCTCGTTTGACGGGAACGCTGCCTGGTAGATGTCCAAGATAAACCTTAGCGTCGTCGTCTTGCCGCTGCCCGGTCCACCAGTCATGATGGATATGGGATAGGACAAGCATAGCTTCACAGCATTGCGCTGAGAAGGGGCCAGTCTCTGATGCAAGTTTTTCTCCGCCCGATCGATCTTTTCATCCAGGTCACGGATCTCATCGAACCCTTCCTGGAGGAGCATGGACACAATCCGCTTAGCAGCTTTGACCTCACACATACGCTCATAGCTCAGGTACACACGAGATCCCTCAACATAGACACGGGACTCAACACGCTCATTGGTGATGGCCTGTCGGATCTCCTCCTCGGAGACCACCTCTTCTTCACAATCCGAGTTGAGCAGGTCATAGCACTGACCCACAGTCTCATCAACGGTGAGAAAGAGATGCCCGGACACCCTGGCCTCATCCAGCACATAATTGATTGCGCCGGAGTAACGCATTGGATGTTTTAGGCTCACCTTTGTTTTGCGGGCGATCGAGTCCACAGTCATAAAGCCAAAGCCTTTGATCTTACAAAGCTGGAAGGGATCCGACTTCACGATCTTCAGGCTGTTGTCACCGAACTCTTCTTTGATCATCGCAGCCTTCTTCATTGAAACACCAAACGGCGCCAAGTAGATCATAAGGTCGCTCAGGGCCTTTGTCTCCTCATAGGAGGCGATGATGGCCTTGAGCTTCCTCTGGGCGATTCCCTTGATGCTCAGCAGCTTCTGTGGCTCCTTGTCCAGCACCTCCATGGTCTTATCCCCAAACCTTGCAACAATGGCTTTGGCAATCTCCGGGCCAACGCCCTTAATCACACCACTACTCAGGTATGCGAGGATACCAGCCTGATTTGTAGGAACAATCTCCTTACACATTGAGACCGATAGCTGAAGACCATGTTTCGAGTTCTCCCAGGTGCCATCAAGTTCTACTTCCACGGCATTTGAGGCTACAAGGTGATAGCCGATTGCCGTGAAGTGGATCTTGTCGTCGTGGTAGAACGATCGGTTATGCGCTTCCTTGGGAACTGACTGATCCTCGGTGCTGTAGGAGAAGATGCAGAAGCCCTTATCCGACTTGAAGATGGTGCGCTCATATCGACATAGCATTCGATCACTCCTTATGCGATGGCCGTCTTGACCACCTTGAAAATTCTCAATTCTGTCTGATCGACGAACTCGTCGTAGATTTCCGGATACTGGGCTCTCAGCGCTGACAGCCTGTCCTTGTTGATCCCTTCCCTGTATTGAGGATTGTAGGTTACTCTGAAGCACTCACTGCCGTGCTCACAGGACGCCTTACAGGCAGTCCCCATTTGCTCGACAATGGGGGCGTAGAGCGACTTGATGCGTGTCTCCAATGCTTTGGACTGCGCATCGATCACCTTCTTTTCCTCCTTCAGGTTCAGAATTTCTTTCAGGCTGCCAAGGAACTTGCAGTCCAAATCAACACTCGGCTCAGACTTATCGGCCGGCCCGAAATAACGACGAAGGGACTCCAGCACTGCATCCGGCTTTTCTACCAGAGGCGGTTCAATACGAGCCAGAACATGATTGCACCAGAACGCCTCCAGCTCCATAATCGTATTCTCCTCCTCATCGAGGTCGCGCTCAATCTTCTGCCATACGAAGTCGTTCTCATTGTTGGAAAACAGGCATGCGATAAAGGCGACATCGATGTTCATGACGGCCATGTAGTGTCGCACCTGCAGCTCATAATGGCGTGGCACAGAGCCATTCGCCCACTTGAACTGCATATCATAGTGCGCGGTTTTGCATTCGAGGATGGCCTTTCGACCATCCGGAAGCATAACGAACCGGTCTACATCGGCAATCAGGAACGGGAAAATAGGATGCTGGTACATCCAGTGGTCTTCAAAGACAGACAGGCCGGTCTTCTTGGCGAAGATCTGAGCCACCACATCCTCGAGCAGATGCCCAATTTGGAAAGTGATGCTCTTATCCGGGCCTTCATCTGCCATGACAACTCCGATCTTGTCATAGTAGAGCTCTCTGGCCGTGCGATACGGAGAGGAATTAAGGGCGACAGCTACATCGCTGCCGCCAATCCCTTTGCGCCGCCAGTCCAACCACTGATCCTCAGTGAGGGTGGTGATATCGACCAGCTTATTGGGTTTGTAATTCAAATTCAGCGCCATAATTCACTCCTCCTCACAACGGTCGAAACCACGTTCACCGCATTCCGAGCACTCAGCATCGTCCAGATCCTCAAAGGATCCGAAGAGGCTGATCTCGCCGCAGTTGCGACACTTGCAGCGGCTCAGGTCTCGTTCAGCATGGTTGAGATTGCCATCCTCGTCGCAGGTGACATGTTCCTCAAAGCACATTCCGGTCTCCGTAGAGCGGATTTCAACAGCTACATGATCCTCCATACAGGCCTCACTCAGCGTGATGCACTCGGCATCATTTCGCTGGGGGTAACCATCAATCATGCAGGACCAAACAGACCAGGCAAACATGATGAGGAAGGAATGCTCAGCAGTTTCGTTATCTGCTTTCCCTTCGAATTCTTCCATGGCATCCTTGATGCTCTGCTCTCGCATCTGCTCGGAAAAGCTCCGGGCAAAAAACCGCTTTCCGGGGACAGTTGATTGATCATCGCTGCTGATGAAACGCTCCACAAAAGACTTGACACCCTCGCGAGTACCAGTCACCTTAACAGTTCCAAACGCCCAATTAGGCATAATCGATCCTCCTCATTCTTCAAAATCAGTGTTGTAGTGTTCAACAATCGCTGTTGTCTCGTCCGATGCGCAATCGCCATAGACGACTGTCTGGAGCAAATCTTTGTCCGGATCATACTCCACACAAGCCAGCACGACCGTGGCGCCATCCTCGCGTACAAAGTCGATAAAGACGCCGGGATAGTCTTCCGCACAATCGCTCTTATCGTGCTTGGCGTAGACCTCAAGCTTTCCAAGCGGAGTCTCAATGACGAAGCGTCGTGCCTTATTCATGATCAACCAACTCCTTTTTCTTTTGCTGTCTGTCGCTTGGCAAGCAGCAGATGCTTGGCCAGCTCAAGGCTGCAGGTATGCACTAAGCCAGTCTTCTCACTTCTGAACCGAACCATCGGCGACCGGAGCATATGGTATCCTCCGGAGCCTGACGGGTACATTCCAGGCTGCAAAACTTCAGACACCACCAACACCTCTTTACTGACGAGCGCATAGTATTGCTGCCCAACTTCAAAGTGCTCATTGATGGCTTTCATGGGTTGCCTCCTGGTTCAAAACCAGATCGTCCACCTGGATCGAGTCATCTACATACTCGCCTTCAGGAAGCGGGCAATCCGGCCCCAAGGCGTATTCGATAGCGTCGTCCAGGGTATCAGCCTCTACATCCACATGCCCGTACATCTGCCAAACCAAGGGAATTCGAAAACTGCTCATGATGACACCTCCGAACCCTCGTTTCCCGCCGGGACACCGAGATCCTTCAGAACTGCGTCCATGTGACAGAACACCTCCCTGATTCCAGCGAAAATGTGGTCGCTATCCAGCACCCACATCAAATCATGGAAAACTCCATCCGGTGTATAGACAGAGCATTCCCACCAGTTGTTATGCTCCATATCGATCCAATACCGATTGTGCTTCCTGCAGATACCAAAGCATGGTCAGTCTTGAGATAAGGCTGGATATCCGATCCAAATCGGCCGGAGTTGTTCTTGTCCTTCACATAGAGCAGTTCGCGATCGCGGTCGCTCTTGTCATAGAGCCATGCGTAGACATCGCCTAATGCATGGACCTCAAAAACGCAACCGTGAACCCGAATGGCAGCGATCTGGCCGCCGTACCATAGCGATGAATACTGTTTCCGTCGAATGGGCTCCATGAACTCGATTTCCACCGGTTCAGGAATGCTGCCAATCTCTTCGGTAATGCATTTGATCAGCATTCTCCGATGAGCGGCACTCAGTCCCTTACATGTCAGGTTTTCCATGCGTTCTCTCCTTTGTCTGAGTAATTAGGTCCAGCTGTGCGAAAATTCTCCGCCAATGCCAGACATCCCTGAAATACATCGGGGTGAGCCAGACATTGGGGCTGTTCTTGGGGATAAGTCCGTCCTCATCGTAGCTCTGCGCCGGATGGAGGATGGAATCGTCAATGACCACATAGCCGGGACAGCCGAGTAGGCTCATCTGGATGTAGCACATGCAGCCCGCCAAGAAGTCAATGTCTTGCGCGACAAAGAAAACGGAAGTCTGATAGTTGATGTGGTTCCTTTTGCACTCGTTTGCGAAGGCAAGCAGTAATGCGCCGGCCCCACAGGCGGGATCACTCACAGATACCCAGCCTTTTTCCTCTATCTGACTTTTCAGATCCTCACCCAGATTCATGGCTGCCATCGCTCTGCAGATGTCATAGGGTGTAAAGAACTGCCCCTTCCACTCATTCGCAAGGCCCAATGCCATGAACAGCTCGCCAAGCATATCCTGATCTGGATTTTGCTCCATCTCATCGACAACTTCGGCGAGCATCTGCGCTAAGACTTCCAGCTCGGAGGTTGAGTATTTTTTGCTACGCTCCAGATACATCGCTTCGCGTTGCTCTCTGTATGGGCCACCGAAAGCATTGGCAATGCTGACGGCAGACAGGACAATGAAATCCTGCCAAATATCCCACCTGGAATAGCGCCCTTCCAGAGAGTTCAAAAGCTTGATGATGGTCTTTTGCCTCTCACCCTTCGGGTAGTAAACAGCTTTGGCCATCGCAATTACCACTTGAAGTCGCCAGGGTGATCATACTCGTGCCAGTTCACATTCAGCGCCCGAGATACGATCTCCTCAAGCTGTGCAATGCGCATACCGGATGCGCCGTCACACTGGGCAGAGAAGATAACATCGCTCATCTGCATGAACAGGTCATACGCCGTACAGGGCGCATCACCGTGAATGGCCATAAAGTAGTCCATCGCCTCATAGGAAGCCTTCTTGGGCGCCTTGATCCGCTTCAGCACCCGCATTAAGGTAGTAACGGGATAGCGGATCTCGATGTTCATGAGCTGAACCTGCTTATCGACTGCTTTCTCGAACTGCGCATAGACCAGACCAAGCTGCTCCTCGAAGTACTCCATGCCAGATCCGTTCTTGTGCTCGGTGCGGATGGGATATCCCAGTGGGATAATCCGGGACTCTGCGCCGGCCAGGAAGATCGGATAGAGGTTCGCTCCACTCATGCCGACATCGGAGGTGGAGAAACGCAGTGCGGGAACCAGTTTGTCGGCACGCAGGCCTTTGGCGGCAATCTCCCGGTGGTATGTATCAAGGAGTTTGTCTGCCTGGCCATCCAGGCACCAGATAGCGGTTGCGATAGAGTGATCGAAGTGGGCGGTCATGAAGCGATTACCGGGATACTCTCGATTGAGGAAGTCATTGGTCGCTTTGAACAGGGGCAGCATCTCCATGACCGTGTAGTCCTTGGGATCTCCACCGTGTACTGCCGATACCTTCTCATCTGCGACTTTGATCAGGCTGTCGCCGGAGGCAACGCCCATGCAGTAGTTGAGAATCTCAGCGAATACGCTTTTGGAGACTTTGTTGAGGGCATGACCGGAGATGCGGGCACGCTCCAGAACGGTCTTGAGAGCACAGGAACGGACCGGGTAGTCCTTACCATCCACCTTCAACAGGAGGCTGGTATTCTCCATCGTGTCCTCCAGAACATCTGCATCGCCGTTGTGGTCGTAGATCTGCATATACAGATTTCCGAGCGTGGATCCCCGTTCCACCGGCTCAAACCGGAGTTCCTTGGACGGAGCTGTCATCCACTTGCTGCGGGCCTGCCGAGCGCTGAGGAACTGAAAGAAGTCCCCCGACTCGCTGAAGCTACGACTGAAGTTGTCCGCGAATACTTTGCTTTCCATCATTTGCTTGTTCC
>ERZ1106954.1940-NODE-1940-length-14872-cov-5.226227_pt1 | contig 14872 bp, 13 predicted proteins | sample MGYA00403678_ERZ1106954 | MGnify/ENA primary metagenome ERZ1106954 (study PRJEB35170, sample SAMEA104062445) | human gut metagenome | biome: human gut; feature: human-associated habitat; material: faeces | place: Denmark | collected 2012-08-20 ... | reverse complement strand
TCGAGCGCGATGACCTCGTCGACGAGGGGGAGCTTTTCGTCCTGGAATTTCTTCTTGATGTTTTCCTTGACCAGTTCGGGGTTTTCCCGCAGGAATTTCATATCCAACATAGCAATTTACCTCGTTATTGTAGTAAAGTGGTCGGCACATGGTTCGTGCCGCGGTTTTCAGTTGATGCCGTTCGGGAAAAGCTCTGCCACCAGCGCATGGTAGCGCGCGGCGGGGGAGGGGGCATCGTCGCCGGTGATGGCGGTGCGCAGCGGCTGCTCGGGAAGAGATTCGGCTGCGCCTTCCTTCTCAAAGGCGCGGATATTGTCGCGCGCGGCGTCATAGTCCTTGGCGGAATAGTTGTTTTCGATCTCGATGAGCCAATCGAGCGCGCGCAGCTGTTCGCTCTTGCGCTTGACGGTCTCGCTGAGGGAATCCTTGTCCTCTTCCGCCTCAGCAAGCTGTGCTTCCAGCTCCTTGACGCGCGCTTCGAGCGAGTCGTTTTCTTCGAGCGTACTTTGCAGGGCGCTGTTGCCGCTCTTGATCTCGTCGCGGATTGCCTGACTGCTGCGCTGATTCATTAAAAATGTCCATAAAATCAGCAGAAATGCCACGCAGAAGAGAATGGCGACGTAGGTGTAGACCTTTTTCATGCGCTCGCGCTCAGTGGTGGGCTTTTCCTCCCTGGGCGCGCTTGCCTTGTTCGGGTCCTTGGGGGCTTCGTGAACAAAATCGGTCATTCTTTTTCGCTTCCGTCCTTTCTGCGCTTGATGGCGGCGAGCGCTTCGAGCAGGTCGTTCAGATCGTCGATCCCGTAGTAGTCCAGCTCAATGCGGCCTTTTTTCCTGCCGGACACGATGCGGCAGGTGCGGCCGATCTTATCGCTCAGCTCCTGCGCGGCCAACCGGCCGTAGCTCTCGGCGATGCGCTCGTCGTTTGAGAGCTTGCGCTCCTCCTTGGGGTTTGCAAGGCGCTTGGCGAGCGCTTCTGTCTGGCGAACGCTCAGCCCCTGCGCGGCGACCGCTTTGGCCGCTTCCAGCTGCAAGTCCGCCTTGAGCGGCAGCAGCGCGCGGGCGTGGCCGCCGGAAAGAACGCCATTTTGCAGCATTTCGCGCACCTCGGGGCAGAGCCCCAGCAATCTCAGGCTGTTTGCCACGGCGGAGCGGGACTTGCCCACGCGCTCGGCGGCTTCCTCCTGCGTGAGCTGATAGTTGTCCATCAGCGTTTTGTAGCCCTCGGCTTCTTCGATAGGGTCGAGATCCTCGCGCTGCAAGTTCTCAATGAGCGAAAGCTCGGTCATCTTGCGGTCGTCCGCCTCGATGACGATGGCGGGCACCTGCGTCAGACCGGCAAGCCTCGCAGCCCGCCAGCGGCGTTCGCCGGCAATGATCTGATAGTAGCCCGAGGCGAGCTTGCGCACGGTCAGGGGCTGAATGATGCCGTGTTCGCGGATGGAGTCCGCCAAATCGGCGAGCGCGGCGTCGTCAAAATGCTTGCGCGGCTGACCGGCGCAGCTCTCCACCTGCGAAATGGGGAGGTAGAGGCTGTCGGCGCTTTCGGTCTGCAAGGCGGCGTCGCCGAGCAGCGCGCCAAGCCCTCGGCCGAGCCCGCGGTTTGCGTTTGCCATGAAAATTCTCCTTTCTGTCGGGGTGCGATGATCGGAACAGCCCGGGCGTCCCGCCCACGGCTGTCCTTTTAATAAGGTTGGGCTGCTGCGAAGCGGGGCCGTATCCGACTGCTTTTGCCTGTGCCGCCGCTCAGCCGTTCTTCTTCAGGAACTCGTCGGCGAAGGCGCCGTAGGCCTCCGCGCCGCGGGAGGTGCGGTCGTAGGCGTTGATGGGCTTGCCGTGGCTCGGCGCCTCGGAAAGGCGCACGTTGCGCGGAATGACCGTCGCATACACCTTGCCGGGGAAGTAGCGCTTGACCTCCTCGGCGACCTGCATGGCGAGGTTGGTGCGCCCGTCGAACATCGTCAGCAGCACGCCCTCCAGCTCCAGCCGCGGGTTCATGCTGCGGCGCACGATGCGCACGGTGTTCATCAGATCGGAAAGGCCCTCGAGCGCGTAATACTCGCCCTGCACGGGCACGAGCAGGGAGTCCGCCGCGCACAGCGCGTTGAGCGTCAGCAGCTCGAGCGAGGGCGGGCAGTCGATGAGAATGTAGTCGTAGTCGGGGGCGAGAACGTCGAGCGCCTGCTTGAGCCGGAACTGGCGGTCCGGCAGGTCGATCATCTCAATGCCCGCGCCGGCCAGCGCCTTGGAGGAGGGCAGCACGTCGCCGTAGCGCGTGGCGACGACGGCGGACTTCACATCCGCGCCGTTGATGAGCACGTCGTAGACGCCCTGCGACACGGTCTTGTCCACGCCCATGCCGGAGGTGGAGTTCGCCTGCGGGTCAAAGTCGCACAGCAGCACGCGCTTGCCGCGCTCGCGCAGCACGGCGGTCAGATTGACGCAGGTGGTCGTCTTGCCGACACCGCCCTTTTGATTGACGATCGCTATGATTTTTGCCAAAAACGACACCCGCCTTCTGCCGGAACGGCTTGATCCCGGCCATTCAAGTATAGTAGAAAACAGTATAGCACAAATCAGACTGATTTCAACCGGAAAGAGAAAAAATTTTGCACGAAATTTCTGCGCGATATGCAAAAACGGGGAGTGATGTTTCACGTGAAACATCACTCCCCGTAAAACGAGGGCGATGACCAAAGTGTAAAGCGAGGCAAAATGTTTCACGTGAAACATTTTGAGACTGCGCCGCGCAGTTCAGCGGAAAAGAATCGGCAAAGCGCAAATGAGCGGCGGCACGGAAAACCGAACGGGAGAAGGCGATTTACTCCGTCAGCAGCAGAGCGTCGTAGGGGGCGAGGGTGATATGCAGCCGACCGCCTTCGGCTAAAAACGACTGGCCGCTGAGCGCGTCGTGCGCGAGCGGCGCTGCCCACGGCAGGTCGACCGGGGTGCTCTCCGCACCGGCGTTGACGGCGCAGAGGGAGACCTCCTCACCCGCGCGGCGGGCAAAGCAGAGCACGCGGCCCGCAGCAAGAGGATAGGTGATGCCGCCGCTTTGCAGCGACTCCCGTTCGGCGCGGAGCCGGCCGAGCGTGCGGAACCAATCGAGCAGCGCGGTATCCTCATGCCCCCATGGGTAGGTGCGGCGGTTGAACGGGTCCTCAAAGCCCTCCATGCCGGCCTCGTCGCCGTAGTAGACCGTGGGCGAGCCGGGGAAGGCGTAAAGCACCAGCGCGGCGAGCTTGAGCAGCGCCGTGCCGCGCTCGCGCTCGGCGGGGGAAAGGTGGTAGTGCGCGCGCGCATCGCGGTCCGCCGGCGGCTGCTCACAGCCGAGAAGCGTCAGCAGGCGCGGCGTGTCGTGCGTGGAGAGGAAGTTCATCGCGCCGTAGAAGGCGGGGGAGGGGTAGTTCTCACGGATGGTCTCCATCGCGTCGCGGAAGTCCTCCGCGCCGGACGTGCCGGCAAGATAGGACAGCAGCGCGGTGCGGAAGGGATAGTTCATCAGGCCGTGCAGACCGCCGCCGAGCAGGTAGCGGCGGCGCTTGGAGTAGGCGACCTTGGTGGTGCCGTCCTCCCACACCTCGCCGAGGAGGTAGGCGTCGGGGAAGTCCTGCTGCATGACGGCGCGGATGGCGAAGATAAATTCGTCGGGCAGCTCGTCGGCGACGTCGAGCCGCCACGCGCTCGCGCCCGCGCGGAGCCAGCGGCGGACGATGGAGTTCTCGCCGGTGATGATGTAGTTGACATAACTTTCGTTCCGCTCGTTCACGGCGGGCAGATTCTTGATGCCCCACCAGGCGTCATAGTCCGTGGGGAAGGGGTGGAAGCTGTACCACGAATAGTAGGGGGAGATGGGGCCCTGCGCCGCGCCGGGCGCGGGATAGAAGCCGTCGGCGTTGAAGTAACGGCTTTTTGCGCCGGTGTGGTTGAACACGCCGTCGAGCATGACGCGGATGCCGCGCTTTTCTGCCTCCGTGCAGAGGGTGCGGAAGTCCTGCTCGTCGCCGAGGAGCGGGTCGACCGTTTCGTAGTCGGCGGTATCGTAGCGATGGTTGGAGGCGGCCTCGAAGATCGGGTTGAGGTAGAGCGTGGTGACGTGGAGCGAGGCGAGGTAGTCGAGCTTTTCCGTGATGCCGGCGAGGTCGCCGCCGAAGAAGTCCTCGCAGTAGTCGCCGCGCTCGTTGGGGCCGCAGAGCGGCGTTTCGTCCCAGCGCTCGTGAAGCGTGCGGCAGCCGATCAGACCGTCCACGCTGCGCGTCCTTGCGCGGTAAAAGCGGTCGGGGAAGATCTGGTAGGTGACGCCGCGGCCGAACCAGTCGGGCGTTTTGGCGCGGCCGTCGTAGACGGTCAGCTGCCAGGGCGTTACCTTATCCCAGCTTTGGAAGCCGTCCTTGCCATAGCAGCTCTCGCCGCCGTCCGCCCAGCGCAGGCGGAAGTGATACCAGATCAGCTCCGGCTGCGAGGGGGCGAAGAAGGTGCCGGAAAAGGCGGGCGTGCCATCCTCGTCCGTGGTGGGGAGGAGCTCGGTCTCCGTCCAGCGGTCGGAGAACTCGTGGTGGGCGAGCAGCGTGCAGCCGGTGACGGCGTGCCCGCGCGGGTAGAAGGTGAAGTCCACCGCGGCGAAGGTCGTGACCGCGCCGAAGGGGGACTTGCAGCGCGCGTCGCGGGGATCAAAGAGAATGGACATGGTGTTGCTCCTTTTTTGCCGCCGAGGGCGGCGGAACTCGCCGCACTTTGTGCGGCACATTTCGCAAGGGCGATTCTCTTTCCAAAAGAGAACCGCCCCTGCGCGACCCCAAGAGAACGCAAGGGGCTATCCGCCCCTTGACCTCCGAACTGCCCGTATTGAACTACTTTTTGGGAACAGTATGGCGGTATTTTTCTTCTGAACGATTTGGTGTGCTTCTCTTTCCGCTCAGCCGCTGCTGCGGCGAATGTCGTTTGCTTTTCGGGTTACTGACGGAGTGTGTGGCGGGATTTGACGCGCGCGACACGCTGGGTGTACTCCTCGCGGTCGAGGATACCGGCGTCGTAGAGGACCTTCAGGCTCTCGAGACGGCCCTCGCAGCTGTCGACGCCGGCGGCGTGGACGCGCAGGGAGTCCGCCTGCTGGCGGCGGGCCTCCGCCCAGCGCTTCTCGCTGTGATGGCGCTCTGCGGCGTTGCGGCGCGCCTGCTCCGCTTCGATATCGCGCCCACTCGGGCGGCGCGGACTCTTTTTGAGGGCATTGACGGCGCTGTTGAGCTTGTCGGACACCTCACCGCCGGCGGCAGACTGGCGGAGCCTTTCCGCCCATTCCTCCGCGGTGGGGCCGACGTTCTGTGTGCGCTTCTTATTGCCCTCCCCCTCACTTTTTGCAGCGAGCTTGCCAAAGACGATGACAGCGGCAACGATCATTATTAAAAAATCCATTCTGCTCTCCTCCTTACAGGTCGCTTAGAATGTCACGGCGCTTGGCCTCGTACTCCTCCTCGGTGATGAGGCCGCGGTCGTAGAGGCTGCGCAGCTCGGTCAGGCGCGCTTCCGCGTCGGAGCGCGGGGCGGCGCGGCGGTCGTCCGGCTCGTCGTCCGTGATCTCGTAGCCGCCCATTTTGACCTTGCCCGCGGCGATCAGAAAATTATAAACCCCCATGCCGAAGGCCAGCAGACACCAGATGGCCTTGAAGCCTGCAAAGATCGGGTCGAAGCCCGACGGAAGGGCAAACAGGCCGAAGCAGCCCATCGCAAAGCAGACGATGCCGCCGAAAATGCTCTCGCCCTTTGTGGGTTTACGGGTGATGCGCCGTCTTCTCATCTCATGCCTCCTCAGTCGGTTCCTCAGACGCAGCGTGCATACTGCCCTGAATGTCGGGGTCTTCATCGAGCGCCGGCTTGCGCTTGCCCTGCCACTTCGCGCGGCGCTCGTCCTCCGCGGGGCCTACGCCGCTGCCGATGAGCTTACCGACGGCGCCGAAGGCGAGGAGCAGAGCGGCGATCAGAAGGTACTTCATGGTGTTTTCTCCTTTCTGCGTCTGACGGGGTTTTGTTCTTTTCTATCCACAGTATCGCATAAAACTGGAAAAAAGTCTACAACAATAAAGTTGCGCCGGAGCATTCCGACGCAACTTTGCTTTTACATGTGGCTTATTCGTCCGCGTTTTCCACAGGGGTGGGGACCTCTGCCGTCTCCGGCGCGGGGGCTTCCTCATGCTCGGCGAGGGCCATGGAGATGACCTGATCGCCCTCCTCCTTGAAGCGCATGACGATGACGCCCTGCGTAGCGCGGCCCGTGGTGCGGATGTCCGCGACGGGGGTTCGGATCAGAATGCCCGCGCGGGTGACGAGGAGCAGGTCCTCGCTGCCGTCCACGACCTTGACGCCCACGACGCCGCCGGTCTTTTCGGTGACAGAATAGTTCTTGATGCCAAGGCCGCCGCGGTTGGTGATGCGGTATTCCTCGACCGGCGTCTTCTTGCCGAAGCCGTTCTCGGTGATGGAAAGGACCTGCTTGCCCGCCTGTGCGCGGGCGGCGCCGACGACGTAGTCGCCCTCGCGCAGACGGATGCCGCGCACGCCGACGGCGGTGCGGCCCATGGCGCGGACGTCGGTCTCGTCAAAGACGCAGGCCATGCCGTCGTGCGTGGCGATGAGGATGCGCTGGCTGCCGTCCGTCTCGCGGACCGCCACCAGCTCGTCGCCCTCGTCAAGGCTCAGGGCGCGGATGCCGTTGCTGCGCAGGTTCTTGAGCGTTTCAACGGGCAGGCGCTTGACCGTGCCGTTGCGTGTGACCATGGTGAGGTAGAGCTTTTCGTCGCCCTTTTCGCGGAAGTGGAGCATGGCCTGCACGCGCTCTCCGGTCTCGACCTGGATGATGTTGACGATGTTCGTGCCCTTGGCGGCCTTACCGCTCTCGGGGATCTGATAGCCCTTCTTGCGGTAGACCTTGCCGGTGTCGGTGAAGAAGAGGATATAGTCGTGCGTGGAGGCGGTGAACACGTCCACGACGGTGTCCTCCTCGCGGGTGGTGATGCCCTTCTTGCCCATGCCGCCCTTGCCCTGCGCGGCATACTCGCTCACGCCGGTGCGCTTGATGTAGCCGTTCTGCGTGAGGGTGAAGACGCACTGCTCTTCCTCGATGAGGTCCTCAATGTCGATCTCGTCCTCGACGTCCTGAATTTCGGTCTTGCGCTCGTCGCCGTACTTGTCGCGAATTTCGATCAGCTCGTCCTTGAGGACGCCCTTGAGCATCGTTTCGTTGGAAAGAAGCTCAACGAAGTAGGCGATCTTCTTTTCCAGCTCGTCATACTCGTTCTGGAGCTTTTCGCGGTCGAGGCCTTGCAGGGCCTTGAGGCGCATTTCAAGAATGGCCTGCGCCTGAATGTCGGACAGGTCGAAGCGCGCCATGAGCTTTTCCTTGGCGTCGTCGTAGCTGGTGCGGATGATGTGGATGACCTCGTCGATGTTGTCTTGTGCGATGAGGAGTCCTTGCAGCAGGTGCTCGCGCTCGCGCGCCTTCTTGAGGTCGTACTGCGTGCGGCGGGTGATGACCTGCTCCTGATAGGCGAGGTATTCATCGAGAATGTGGCGCAGGGAGAGGATCTTCGGCTGCTTCTGGTTATTGACCAGCGCGAGCATATTGATGGCGAAGCTGGTCTGGAGCTGCGTCTGCGTGAACAGGCGGTTCAAAACGACCTGCGGGTTCGCGTCGCGCTTGAGCTCGATGACGATGCGCATACCGGTGCGGTCGGTCTCGTCGCGGATGTCGGAGATGCCCTCCAGCTTCTTATCGTTGACCTGATCGGCCATGCTCTTGATGAGCATACGCTTGTTGACCTGATAGGGAAGCTCCGTGACGATGATGCGCACACGGTCCTTGCCGAAGTCCTCAAACTCCGTGCGGGCGCGGAGCACGATCTTGCCGCGTCCGGTGGCGTAGGCGGCGCGGATGCCCGCGCGGCCCATGATGATGCCCTTCGTCGGGAAGTCGGGGCCGGTGACGTGCTGCATGAGGTCCGAGAGCGTAGCCTCGGGATCGTCGAGCACGCAGATGCAGGCGTTGATGACCTCGGTGAGGTTGTGGGGCGGGATATTGGTCGCCATGCCGACGGCGATGCCCGAGGAGCCGTTGACGAGCAGGTTCGGGAAGCGGCTGGGGAGCACGCGCGGCTCCTTGCGGGACTCGTCGAAGTTGGGGTCCCAATCGACGGTGTCCTTATCAATGTCGCGCAGCATCTCGTTGGCGAGCTTGGACATACGCGCCTCGGTGTAACGGTAGGCCGCCGGGGGGTTGCCATCCACGTCGCCGAAGTTGCCGTGGCCGTCGATGAGCGGGTAGCGCAGCGAAAAGTCCTGCGCCATGCGGACGAGCGCGTCGTACACCGAAGCGTCGCCGTGGGGGTGATACCGGCCGAGCACGTCGCCGACGGCGGTGGCGCACTTGCGGTAAGGCTTATCGCGCGTGAGGCCGTCCTCATACATCGCGTACAGAATGCGGCGGTGGACGGGCTTGAGTCCATCGCGCACGTCGGGCAGAGCGCGCCCGACGATGACGGACATGGCGTATTCAATATAGCTCTTTTCCATTTCCGAGACGAGCTCGGAGGAAACGATATGCTGCTCGGGAAAGGCGATGTCTTCCGGCTTATAATCGCGTTTATGTGCCATTATGCCGCCTCCTTAATAATCCAGATTGACGACGTACCGCGCCTTGGTCTCGATCCACGCGCGGCGCGGCTCGACCTCGTCGCCCATGAGAACGGTAAATATCTCATCGGCGCGCTGCGCGTCCTCGAGCGTGATGCGGCGGAGCGTCCGGCGCTCGGGGTCCATCGTCGTTTCCCAGAGCTCGTGCGGGTCCATCTCGCCGAGACCTTTGAAGCGGGAGATGTCCACCTTCGCGTCCGTGTTGTCGCCGCGCAGCTCGCGGGAGATCGCGTCGCGCTCTTCGTCGGAGTACGCCACGCGCTGCTGCTTGCCGCGGCTCAGCTTGAAGAGCGGCGGCACGGCGGAATAGACATAGCCGTTTTCGATGAGCGGCCGCATATACCGGAAGAAGAACGTAAGCAAAAGCGTCCGGATGTGCGAGCCGTCCACATCGGCATCGGCCATGATGACGATCTTGTGATAGCGGAGCTTATCGATGTTGAACTCATTGCCGATGCCCGCGCCGAGCGCAACGATCAGCGGATAGAGCTTGTCGTTGCCGTAGATCTTATCGACGCGCGCCTTCTCGACGTTTAGCATCTTGCCCCACATGGCGAGAATGGCCTGGAAGCGGGAGTCGCGCCCCTGAATGGCGCTGCCCGCGGCGCTGTCGCCCTCGACGATGTAAATTTCGCAGAGGGACGGATCGCGCTCGTTGCAGTCCTGCAGCTTATCCGGCATCTGGCCGGACTCCAGCCCGGTCTTGCGGCGGACGCTGTCGCGCGCCTTGCGCGCGGCCTCGCGCGCGCGGGAGGCGGAAATGCCTTTTTCCAAGATCTGCTTGGCAACGGCGGGGTTTTCCTCAAAGAACTGCTCGAGCTTGTCGCTCACAACGCCGTCCACCATCGTGCGGATGTCGCTGTTGCCGAGCTTGGACTTTGTCTGGCCCTCAAACTGCGGGTTTTCGAGCTTGACGGAAATGACGGCGGTGAGACCCTCGCGGCAGTCCTCGCCGGAGAGCGTCTCCTCGTCCTTCAAGATCTTTCTCGATTTGCCGTAGGCGTTGATCACGCGGGTGAGCGCCGTGCGGAAGCCGGTCTCGTGCATGCCGCCCTCGGGCGTGAGAATGTTGTTGGCGAAGGACTCGATGCGCTCGTCGTAGCCGTCGTTCCACTGCATGGCGATCTCGCACATGGAGGTGTCCCGCTCGCCGGACATATAAATGACGTTCTCGTGCACCGGCGTTTTGTGGCGGTTGAGCTCGGTGACAAATTCGCGGATGCCGCCCTCGTAGCACAGCTCCTGCCGCTGCTCCTGCCCGGGGCGCTTGTCCTCCATGATGATGGTGAGACCGGCGTTCAGAAATGCCTGCTCACGCATGCGCTTGAAGAGCACGCCATAGTTATAGACCGTGTCGTCAAACATCTCGGGATCGGGATGGAAGCGCACCTGCGTGCCGTGTTTGTCGGTCTTGCCGACGATCTTCATCTCCTGCGTTATATGGCCGCGGGAGAATTTCATCTCATAGATATTGCCGTTTTTGAATACGCGCACTTCAAGCCAGTCCGAGAGCGCGTTCACCACGCTCGCGCCGACGCCGTGCAGACCGCCGGAGACCTTGTAGCCCCCGCCGCCGAACTTGCCGCCCGCGTGCAGCACCGTATAGACGACCTCGAGTGCGGGCTTGCCCGTCTGCTCCTGAATGTCCACGGGGATGCCGCGGCCGTTATCGGTCACGCAGATGCTCTCGCCGTCTTCGATGGAGACCTCGATATGCGTGCAGAAGCCCGCGAGCGCCTCGTCGATGGCGTTATCCACGATCTCGTATACAAGGTGATGCAGACCGCTCGTGCTCGTCGAGCCGATGTACATACCCGGGCGCATACGCACCGCTTCCAGACCTTCAAGGACCTGGATCTGACTGGCGTCATAGGAATTGGGATTGACTGGTGTATTTTCCGACATGGGTGTTCCTCCATGAGTTTAATCAAAGGATATATTCTCCGCGCGCTTCAAAAGCGTCGCGGTGTTGAGCTGCGACAGATAGATCCGGGTCTTTCCGTCCTCCCGGCAGACGACGAACGATTTGGGGAGATCGTCCGCCACGTTCACGACCTTGCCCGCCTTCTCCGCGGCGCGGAGAGCTTCCCGCGTGATATGCGAGGAGCTGGCGTTATCGAGATCGCACACGGCGACGATGCTGTCGGTCCGCACGACCGTTTCCGCGCCTAAATGGAGGTACATGCTTCGTTTACCCGTCCTTTGTCCATATAAAGTACGCGACCGCCCGTCATGCGCTCTACGCTCGCCGCCTCACAGCAGCTCACGAGCGTCTGTCCGCCGCCGATGCGGTTCAAAACAAACTCCTGCCGGGCGCTGTCGAGCTCGGACAAAACGTCGTCGAGCAGCAGCACCGGCGTCTCGCCGGTCTCGGCGAGAAATATCTCCCGCTCGGCGAGCTTCAAGGAGAGCGCCGCCGTGCGTGTCTGTCCCTGGGAGGCATAGCTCCGCGCGTCCGCGCCGTTGATGGTGATCAGAAGATCGTCCTTATGCGCGCCGACGAGACAGAGACCGCTCTCGATCTCCGCGCCGCGCAGCTGGCGCTGCCGTTCGGAGACCGCCTCATATATCTCCCGCTCCGCCGCCGCGGGGTCTTCCACGGCAGAAACGGTGGTGTAGGTGAGCGTAAGATCTTCCGTGCCGCGGGAAAATTCGCTCTGCACGCTTCGCGCGGTCTCGGCAAGCCGTCTTGCAAACGACGCGCGGTAACGGATGATTTTCGCCGAGCACATACACATTCCGTCCGAGAATACGTCCAGCGTATCGAGAAGCGAGGGCTTTTCCCGCCAGTCACGCAGAATGCGCGTTTTATTCTCCTGCAGGCGCCGGTATTCGGCGATGAGCGCGCCATAGCCGGGGCGGAGCTGCGTGATGGCGGCATCGAGCATCCGCCGCCGGAGCGACGCCGCGCCGCGGATCATGGCGAGATCGTCCGGGGAGAAGAGGATCGCTTTCAGGCACTGCTCCGTCTCCCCCGCCGAGAGCTTCACGCCGTTGCGCTTCATCGTGCGCGTCCGGCCGCGGCGGAGCAGTATCTCCATGCGCTGTTCTCTCTCGGACGCGAAATATTCTCCGCGCACCGCCGCCTCGTCCTTTTCAAAGGCGATGAGCTCCTTATCGTAATACGTGCGGAAGCTCTTCGCGCCGGTGAGCATATATACCGCTTCGAGAAGCGTCGTTTTTCCCTGCGCGTTCGCGCCCGCGATGACGTTCACGCCCGGCGAAAATTCGCACCGGCCGCCCTGCAGCAGACGAAAATTTTCCGTCTGCACCGCATCGACACGCATCAGCCTTCCGCGCGCAGACGCACGGGCAGGATCATGTAAAGAAAGCTGTCGCCGCCGTCCTCCGGCGTGATGATGCAGGGGGCGCTGCCGTTCACAATGTTGATGCGCAGCGTGTCGGCGGGCGCGGCCTTGAAAGCGTCCATGAGATAGCTGTTGTTGAAGCCGACGATCATGCCGCCGCCGTCGCCCTCGAGCGGGCAGCAGTCCTCCGCGCGGCCGAGCGGCGTGGCGCAGGTGATGGTGAGCATGTTTTCTCCGAACACGCACCGGAGCGGGTTTTTCGTGCGGTCGTCGATGATGAGGCTCACGCGGTCCGTGCAGCGGATGAGATCGGCGCGCTGCGCCTTGAGCTGGATGGGAAAATCGCCGGGAACGGTCTTGCGGAAGTTCAGAAATTCGCCTTCCAGACGGCGGGAGATGAGCACCGTATCTCCCACGGAGAACGAAACGTGCTTGCTGCCGACGGCGATCTTCACCGGCTCCTCGGGACTCATGCAGATCTTCTCGAGATCGGAGAGAGCAGCGCCCGGCACGATGAATTTGAGACTTTCCACATCGCACGTCTCCACCGGCTCGCGGCGGAGCGCCATGCGGTAGCCGTCTACGGCGACCATGGTCATAATGTTGTCATCGACCTCGATGAGCGCGCCGGTGTACACCGGGCGGGACTCGTTTGTGGAGATGGCGAAGCTCGTCTCGGCGATCATGCGCGCCATCGTATCCTGCGGCAGGGAGAGATTGCTGCAGTAGTCGAGCGACGGAAGGTCGGGGAAATCGTCCGACGCCGTGCCGGAAATATTGTAATCGGCGTTTCCGCAGGCGATGTTCACGGCGTTATTCTCGTCCGAGCAGACCGAAACGATGCCGTCCGGCAGCTTGCGCACGATGTCGCCGAAGAGTTTGGCGTTGATCACCACGCTGCCAGGCGCGGATACGTCCGCCTCAAACGTCGTATAAATGCCCTTTTTGAGATCATAGCCCGTGACGCGGACGTTGTGTCCGGCCTCGATGAGCAGGCCCTCCATTGCCGGGATCGGGCTTTTGGAAGCGGCGGCGCGGCCCGCGGTGGCAACGGCGAGACTGAGCAGATATTTTTCACAGGTGAATTTCATGGCGATTCCTCCGTTTCTTCCAGAAAGAAAGATAGAATATTTTTTAGAAGCGAGTATCAGTAGAGCAAAAACTTGTGGAAAACTCCGCGAAAGCCTTGAAAATCAAGGATTTTGGATGTGGAAAACTTCAGAGGTATTTTTCCACAGTTTCCACATCGGGACGGAACAAAAAAGTTTTGAACATTTATAAACAGTTTTTCCACATACATCTTGTGGAAAACTTTATTTTTGCCGTTATGCCTTGGAATTGATGTTGTAGGTAACGTCGCGGATGACCATGGCAAACTCCTGGCTGGCCTGCATCATGTCTTCGATCTTGCGGATCGAGGCGAGTACCGTGGCGTGGTTTCGGCCCTCAAACTGCGCGCCGATATCGGTGAGCGCCATGTTCGTGAGATTCCGGCAGAGATACATGGCGACCTGCCGCGCCGTGGCGGTGTTCTTCTGGCGGGACTGCCCGCGCAGCGCCTCCTCCGAAACGGAGAAGTACCGCGCCGTTTCCGCGATGATGACGTTCGGCGTGGGGACGTAGGTTCCGACGCGGATCACGTCCTTGATGGCGCGGCGGACGCTTGAAACCGTGATATCGTCCTCCAGAAGATCGCGGTAGGCGGTGAGCTTTTTCACCACGCCCTCAAGCTGGCGTATGTTCGATGTGACCGTCTCGCCGATGAACGTTACAACTTCGTCCGGCAGCACGACGCCGAACTGCGCGGCCTTGTTGCGCGTGATGGCCATGCGCGTTTCAAGATCCGGCGGCTGCACGTCCGCCATAAGGCCCCATTCGAGCCGCGTGCGGATACGGTCTTCCAGCTTGTTCATCTCCATCGGCGGGCGGTCGGACGTGACGACGATCTGCTTTCCCGCTTCATAGAGCGTGTTGAACGTGTGGAAGAACTCCTCCTGCGTCTGCTGCTTGCCGGCGATGAACTGGATATCGTCCATCAGGAGAAGATCGGCGCTGCGGTACTTGGCGCGCAGATCCTCGCCGCCGCCGACCTGGATGGCGTGGACGAGATCGTTCGTGAAATCGTCGCCCTTGACGTATACGATCTTCGCCTTCGGATTTTTCGCGTGGATCGCGCTGCCGATGGCGAGAAGAAGGTGCGTTTTGCCGAGCCCGGAGTTGCCGTAAATGAAAAGCGGGTTATAGAGCTTGCCGGGGTTTTCCGCCACGGCGATGGCCGCGGCGTGGGCGTATTTGTTCGACGGTCCCACGACGAAGTTATCGAACGTGAAGCCCGCGACCTCCGGGAGCGTATCGTCCGTTTTCGTTTCGGAGATGTAGCTGTCCAGCTCGTCCCCGGCGAGGATCGTCAGCTTGAACTCGGCGGAGAAAAGGTCGCTGAGCGCATCGATGATCGTCTGGGCAAAGCGGGACTGGATAATGTCACGCTTGAACTCCGTGGGTGTGTGGATGACGAGCCGGTTATTCACGATCTCGACCGGCGTGCAGTCGTCAAACCAGGTGTTCAGCGCCGTGGCGGTCAGATTCTGCCCGAGAACGGCAAGAACGCTGTTCCATATGTCGTTGAGGGAATTCATTCTTTCTCTCCTTATTACCTACGCGCATCGGGCGCTATTATCAGCTATTATAAAAGTATACCACTTTTCCCCGGACGTGTAAACATATATATTTAATAATGTAAATACGATTAATTGAGATATACAAGATAATACAACATAAAAAGAAAGCCGGAAAATTGACTTTTCCCGGTACGGTCAGTATAATTAAAAAAAGTCTCCCCCGTGTAAGGGGAGCCTTTTCGAAAGGAAATGCCATGAAGAAAAA
>ERZ1106954.1938-NODE-1938-length-14874-cov-5.437749_pt1 | contig 14874 bp, 13 predicted proteins | sample MGYA00403678_ERZ1106954 | MGnify/ENA primary metagenome ERZ1106954 (study PRJEB35170, sample SAMEA104062445) | human gut metagenome | biome: human gut; feature: human-associated habitat; material: faeces | place: Denmark | collected 2012-08-20 ... | reverse complement strand
TGCTTGAAAATAGTTTTAGTCGCCTAGAGGAAAATTTTTGTTCCTTAGGTATTGACGATGAATATTATATAAATATAAATAAAAATAAGTTGCATGATGTACTTATATCTTTGAATGATCTAATTTTAAGTAAGAAAATAGATTATGTAAGTTCTTTTGAATTTTATCAAGACTCGTTAATGAGAAAATATGAGTCTGATAAAGAAGGAGCAGAGAAATATATTTCCACAGTGCGAGATATTGTCGACAAAGGACTTGCTGAGGTAGGGCTATTTCATCTAGAGTATGTGTTCAATAATGAAGCTGAAAATAGAGAAGAAAATGAGTATCTAACACGGAAAATTGTTTTTGAAGCAGATTCAAAAGTTTTTCCTCCTGAAAACATTCATGTGTTAATTGGAGAAAATGGTGTCGGGAAAACGACTTTCCTTAAAGGAATTGCGGAAAAGTATTCTGGAATCAATGAAGACGTAAATCATATCATTTATATCTCAACTAATAAGTTAGATGTCGATGTGAATCAGGCGGGATCCATGGATATCTTTTCTTCTGACGCTTTAAAAAAACTTTTAGGCGATATTTCTAGGTCTAATAGACTTTCAGAAAAACTAATGAATAGTTTGAGAAAAATTGCGCAGAATGTAAAATTCTATGGGTTAGATTTCATTTCGAAAATTGATTTTTATCTTGAGGAAAATAATTCTAACGAATTTCGTAAATGGATTGCAGATGAATCTAATATAGATCAATGCAGTGCTGGTCAAAAAGAAGTTCTATTTGTATTTGCTTTTATGATTTATAAATTCAATACGTCTAGATCGTTGCTCATTATTGATGAACCGGAAAATTATTTGCACGCTCCGCTTTTAAGTGCTTATATAAACGAGATTCGCTCTTTCTTAAGCAATGAAAGAACAGGTGCAATGGCAATTTTTGCAACTCATTCTCCTGTTGTTTTACGTGAGATTCCACGAAAATGCGTGTATGTACTTCGATCAAGAGATGGACTTCGCTACGTCTCTCATCCTAATATTGAAACATTTGGAGAAAATCTTGGCGTATTGCTTAATGAAGTATTCGGTGTGAATGCAGACAAAAGTGGCTACTTCAGTTTTTTGAAAGATACAGTTAAGAAAATTCCAAAAGAAAAGGTCGAGAAAAAATATAATAAGCCTTTTTCTAAGGAGAGTCTTTCAAGATATTGCATGGATGAATTTGGAGAAAAGCTTGGTATGGAAGCAAGAGCATTGCTTCCATACATCGTAGGTGAAGCATGGCCGAAAGGGCAGCAATGAAAAACATTAAGGATATATTTAGCAATATTTTCCCTGATGTACCTTGTCGAAAGCGCAAGGATAAAGAAAGTATTTCTCAGTATTTAAAAGACGTCTATTCTATTTTATTTACTATCTTAAAGAATAAGAAGACAACGGAAAATGTAAAGGATTATGAAAAGAAACTTATTGCAATTCGTAGTGCCTTCAAAGAGAATGCTCGATTGCTTGATTTAGGATGGGAAGATTATGTTGAGAAGGCAAGAGCTACAGAAGATGATAATTGGGAGTTCCTCTATGATAGAAAACAACTTTTGAAATATTATAAATTTGATCCAGAAAGATTGCTTTGTCCTTATTGTGGAATTGAGCCTTCTAGAACATTTGATCATTTCTTACCTAAAACGATATATGCATCGTTGAGTACTACTCCGTTCAATTTGATCCCATGTTGTCCTACATGCAATTCAAAAAAAGGATCATTTAATCCTGCAAAGAACGCTTTCTTTAATCCCTATCTTGATGAAAGTTATTCTAATTGGCTGGCTATTGAGGATTTTAAATTATGTGAGCATACTTTATTGATTACATATAAAATTAACGAATTTGATAATTACGAACAAGGGGAGAAGTTTAAAAATACAGCTGATACGTTGGATCTTCTTTCTCGTTACAGCTTAAGGGCTGTTCAATTTATTCTAAATAAAAAGGCCTATATAAAAAGAAGATGCACAGATGAAAGAGAGGTCAGAGAACTCTTTGAAGACTATTTGGGTTTTCTTTCATCGGAAGAAAATGACAATTGGAAAAGAGTACTGTGTGAATATATTCAGAAAAAATCTTCTAAGAAAGCGCGAGAGATGTTGCTGAAATATTGCAACGTATCAAATAGATGGGCATCTTTTAAAGATGGTGTGCGTATTCCAGAATATAGACAATCTTTAGATAATTATTTGGAAAACACCATTAGTAATGGCGAGGAGAGGAATATTTATTTTATCTCTGATGAAAAATTTGATCAAAAAATTGTATGCATAACCAATAAAATCAGTCGAGTCTTACTCAAAGATGAGAGTAATTTAAGTGTTTTTGTGCCGGAGATAATCAATCTTTCAGATTGCATGGATGCAGATTTCTATATTTTCGATTCGCAGGGTTGTACGGGAATTCGTTATAAATGTATTGGTTGTGAATATGGTGTAATTGTCTTGAAGAAAGACTCATAAAAAGCATCTGAGATAGGCTGATTGAAAGTAGCAGAATCATTATCTGCGCAATAATTGAACGGCTATTTAAAGATGAGGGGAAGAGGAAACACCATGGACGCTGGCAAGAAAATTCTGTTGGACTTATTGACCGGTTCGCTTCGCTTCGTGGTTCCGGTGTATCAGCGTAGATACTCATGGGGCGAGGCGCAGTGCCGGCAGCTGTGGTCCAACATCGTAACGGCCGGCCGGCATCCTGAGAGAACGCATTTCACCGGGTCGATCGTATGGATGCAAGAAGGCGGCATCAGCCCGGATGGTGTCAGCCGATGCCAGCTCATCGACGGCCAGCAGCGCCTTACCTCCGTGACTCTGCTGCTCATCGCACTTGCCGAATACGCCCGCGAACGCCCTGAGAACCTGCGATTCTCCACAGACATGCTTATCGACCGTGGCTATCTTGTCGACAAGTACGCAACTGGCGAAGGCCGCTACAAGCTGACGCTTTCCGGTGACGATAGAGAAGTGCTGCACAGCATGTGCGACCATGTGATCGCCCCTGATCGGCCGAATCAAGCCAATATAGATTCTCGGCTGGAAGCGAACCTCGATCTGTTCCGTTCACTGGTCGCCGCAATCGACGATGCGAACGTGGTATGGAACGGTTTGCAACGTCTCGAAGTCGTGTCCGTTACCTTGGACCAGGGGCGTGACGAACCGCAACTGGTATTCGAGTCGATGAATTCCACCGGGCTTGATCTTGAGACTTCCGATCTGGTCCGCAACTACATGCTCATGGGGTGCCCCATGGCCGAGCAGAACACTTTGTATGCCGACTACTGGCTGCCCATGGAACGTGTTCTCGGCAACCTCCCATTCGATGCGTTCCTGCACGACTGGATGGTCGTTACATTGAAAAAGCCCGTGCTCAAAGGCCGCGTCATGTACGCGGAATTCAAACGTTTCGCGGCCGACAGTTCCTTGCCGCGCATGGAACGCGTGCGTAATCTTCTGGCGAACATGCTGGAATACGCCAAGTACTATGCCGCTATCAAAGGCGTTGTCGCCGCTGGCAGTGGCGACATGAATGTGGACCAACATCTCGACCTGATCCAAAAACTGGATAGCACGGTTACGGACCCGTTGGTTATGTACATGTTCGCGATATGGAGGCATCATCGCATAAGCAATGACGGGCTGCTGCGCATGCTTGCGGATCTTGAATCGTATCTGTTCCGCAGAATGATCTGCTCGGTATCCAGCAACGGATTGAACAAGCTCGTTCCGTCTCTGATTGCCAAACTTGGGTCAGCCGAACACGATTTGGACGAAACCTTCGCCGCGCTGCTGCTCACCGAAACCGCCAAAGCCACGCGCATGCCCACAGACGAACAATTCAGGCAGGCGTTGCTCGGCGAGGATCTGTACCGCCCGGCTCCGCGGTGCAAATATCTGCTTGCCGGATTGGAAAACCACAACCACCCCAAGGATCCGCGATTCTTCAGCGAATACACCGTAGAATACATCATGCCGCAGAACGCCATGGCGCACGCCGAATGGCGCAATATGCTCGCCGACCCCGACCGATTCCCACTGCTGGTGAACAGTTTGGGCAATCTGACATTGACCGCATACAACTCGGAACTTTCCGACGGAACGTTCGAACAGAAGAAAAACCGCGCAATCGGCGGATACGATAGCGAATACCTATCCATTTCCGCGGAACTGCATGATGCCGCGCAATGGGATGAACAGAAGATCGCGCAGCGCGGAGCCAGACTTGCCGATCTCGCATTGCAGGTGTGGGCAAACCCCACGGCGGGGGAGCAGGTTATGCAGACTTTGCGTAATCGGAACGTGAACCAGGGGGAACGCGAACAGAATGCCGTTGATTTCGCTGATCTATGCAAGCGGGGCATTCTCTTGCAGCTGGAACCGCACTGGAAAGCCGGTATGCCGGTATAACCGCCACGGCAACCGTAACCGAAGACCACCGCATCCGCCTGTCCAATGGCGAGATATTCGACAGCCCATCTGGCGCATTCCGCCGCGCCAGAATGCTTGAAACTGGCGAAGACAAGCAGATCAACGGGTGGACAGTGTGGAAAGTCGCGGACGGCAGAACCTTGAACGAATTGCGGCAAGTCAGCGGTAATACCTCGCTGCGGCGCAGCTTCTGGAACGGCCTGTATGAATATGCCGCAACACGGGCTGATTTTGTCGACGTGTATGGCGATCCGTCCGGCCGCAAGACGAACAGCGCCACATGGGCAAGCTTCGGGATCGGCTCCAATTTCTGCCACCCGGACGGAACTTTGAATATCCGTGGCGGCTATATTGCGGTCGATCTGTACTTCACCGACACATTCCAATATTCGAAGCTTTACGGCATGAAGGATTCCGCCGAACGGATACTGTCGGATCTCGGCGAGGTGATTTGGGATGAGCCGGAAGCTGACAAGAAAAACCGACACCTTTGGGTGCGGCATGACGTGGATTTTGCCAGTGACATGACGGAAGCCTACCAATGGATGACGGACGGGCTACTCGCTATGCGCAATGTGTATGAGCTGCTAGGCTGATGTTTTGGCCGTTCGATTGCTGTGCGTTCAATGCTTCATACAATGAACGTAGCCATCCGAAAAGAGGCTGCCATGAAATATGGGATGAGGAAACTCAGTTGGAAGAAAAGCCTGTCCGCACGCACGAAGGGTCATGCCACTCGTGCAGTCAAGCGGGCGTTGATCCCCGGCTACGGCAAGAAGGGCATGGGCTGGCTGCACCCCAAGCGCAAGCTGTACAACACGGTCTACAAGAAGACCACGTTCAGCTTGTTCGACCTGTTCAAGCAACTAGGGCTAGGGGGGAATCACATGTGTTCCAATCCAGGCACGTACGAGTTCCGACTTTCATTAGACCTTCCTCAACAGAGCGCCGTTCCTACTGATACGTTTTCTGCCTTGCGGGAAGTCCATGAATATTCAGCGGAGAACGGCCCGCGTTTCCATACGGCTGCTGAGATGTTTATTCTCTGGGAATATGACAGGTCCCGCCATGAGAACATTACGTATGGCGGGATCTGGTTTTGTCGCTGTTGAGCTGTCGGGCACTCAGGCGAGCATGGCCTCGATGTTGTTGCCTTCCGGATCGTGTACGAAAGCGGCGTAGTAGGTCGGGCCGTAGCTCGGGCGCGGGCCGGGTTCGCCGTTACCGGTGCCGCCATTGGCAAGACTGGCCTCATAGAACGCCTTCACGGCATCATTGTCGGCGGCCTGGAACGCCACATGAATCGGGGCGACGGCATCGCCTTCGGCTGCAGTGCTCACCCACACAGCGGAACCATCCTCGGCCATGAACGCCTGAACGCCCAGGAACGCCGGCCCCTTGCCGTAGTCCATTAAGGCTAATAGCCGCGGAAAGCAGTGGAAGCCGGGGTGAAGCGGTTCCTGAGCGCGGTCCAACTGTGCGCAGCGTTGTCAATGATGGGCTTTCCTGCCGGTATGCGTGACCGACATCCGCGCAGAAAGGGAGAATACGCATGCAAACCATCACATCCAACGCGGACAGCTTCGGCAATGGGCTGATCAGCGTGGGGTTGCAGAACCAACGCCCGTTGCCTTGGATGGCGCGGCAAGCGGAGTATCCCAGGCTGCAGGCGGGTCGGTGCAGGCAGCCCCTGGCCGTCTGGCAGAGAATGGTGCCGCTGGAAACATCGGTACGGCGGTGCATGCCGCGGCAGGCGCCATGCTTACGGCCATAATGCAAGCTTCACGTCCATGGTCGAATCGTTTTCCTTAAGCCAGTAGCGGATCTCATCCTCCGCCACATCAAGCGCCTCGGCCCGCGGGTAACCGTAGATGCCCGCCGAAATCAAAGGGAACGCCATGCTGGTGCAGCCGTGCACGGACGCAATCGCCAGACAGCTGCGATAGCAGGAACGAAGCAGTGCTTCCTCATTATGGTCTCCGCCACGCCAGAGCGGCCCCGCGGTATGAACCACATACCTTGCCGGCAGATCAAACCCCGGTGTGATCACAGCCTCGCCGGTTCGGATGGGGGAGAGCCTGTCGCACGCCTCCTGCATCCGGCTGGCCCCGGCCGCCTTGAAAATGGCGCCGCACACGCCACCTCCCATCAGCAGATCGGTATTCGCGGCGTTGACAATCGCATCCACCTGCATATCGGTGATATCGTGATGCACTACGGAAAACGGCATGGCCTTCTCCTTACCTCGTTGTCTTTTCGTGCGAGCCGTATGGCCCGTGTCCATACGGCTCGTGTTCTTGCGGTCCGCGCATAAACCGGTCCATCGTATAGCGCACGCCGCTCATGCGGCTCCGATTATGTTATGCCAGGCGCCGCAGCAATGCCGCGATATCGGCGTCGCCACGGTCGGCAAGCCGAGCGGCGAGCTCGGCGAACGTGACGCAATCATGTGCATCGATCGCATCCTGCAAGTAACCCAATGCCCTCCGCGCGTCAGCGGTCTGCGGGCAGGCGGCCAATGCCAGCGCATCATGCAGCGCGTTGCCGTTCAACGGGCGAACCAGCTCCACGGTGAACGAGCCATCATCCATGAACTCCAGCAACGCCTCATCGCCAACCTGGATCATGCCATCGAGCACAAACCGGCGAATCGTTCCCAGACCTACACTCGTGCCCGTCCAATACACGCTTTGCACGCCGAGCGGCGAATCCAATTCCACGGTATCGCCGAACCGCATATGCAGAATATTGGCGATGGCAAGAGGAAGAATGCTGCCGCTGCCACGCGCATGCTCGGCATTCACCGTAATACGCAACGCCCAGCCGCCAGGAATGCGGAACATGCGCGCCACATCATACGGATTTGCATCCGGCACGTCATAACGCTCCTCGTCAGCGAGCGTGACCACGCCATGAGAGGAAAGGAACGGCAGCGTGGAAGCATACGTCACCACACTGTTCGGCGAAATCGAAAACTGCGAACTCAGCTCCTCCACCAACGCGTCCAACCGCACCGAACCGCCATTGCGCTCGATGCGCTCGCGGATCTCCTGACGAATCCCCGAATACTCCTCCAAGTCCCATTCACGCAGCGCCCATGTGCCGATGTCCACACGCATGATGCGCTCATCGACGGCAAGCCTGTTGGCCAATGATCTTGCGTTGCCCGCATTGATACGTTCCGCGATCTCCTCCGTGGTAAGCGGATGCTGCTCAACGCTCAGCACCGCGGCAGCGCGATCGCCCTGAGTGCGCCCTAGAATCGCATGATTCTTATACAGCATGACATTCGAATAGGCGAGCCAATCGGTGAAGTTCCGGGTCTCCCGCTCACGCTGTTCCGCATTCGCATGACTTGCGCTGGGGGCAAGATCGACCACGCCGTACTCGTCGGCAGCCTGCGGCAGATCCGTCTTCACCAGTTTGACCGCATCATCGATGGACGGTGTGGCCAGCCAGCCGTCCGAAACGCTGAACGTGGGCGAGCACAGGTTGCCGATAAGCGGCAGAATAGCCAATCCTTCGGGTTCGACGGTGCTTTCAAGCTCGGGAATGATCCGTGCCGCCGTGGCATAGCGCAGAATCGGCCCCTCGGCTTCGAACATGGCGGCAAGACGCTCGGATAGGTGGAATTCGCCGTCCAACAGCGTGGTGATCTCGTTGCGCAATGCTTTTTCGATCTGCCGAACGCGCTCGCGGGTGATGTTGAATTCCTTACCGATTTCATCGAGTGTGGAGGGCTGTTCGGCCATTAGACGCTGGGTGGCTATTGCGTATTCGCGTTCGTCGAACGAGAACAGCAGCATGGTCAGCGATTCGGCGAGCGAAGGCGGTGCGGATTCAATGGGTGTAAATTCGTTGGCGGTATTGGCGGCGGCTGTGTCGCCCGCCGTGCCTGTCGTGCCGTCTGCACAGTTGAGCACGTCGTGGAATGTCAGCGTATTCAGTTGCGACATGGCTTGCACGACGCTGGGTGGGCAGTGCTCCGGGGCATGCAACTGAAACGGGTGCGTATCGCCGCTATTGTGCTCGGCCATCCATTGCGAGACGGCCAGTAGATCGTCGCAGAACGTGCGCGCCTGCTTGCGTTCGCCATGCTGTGGTGATGCATGGCGCGGCGAATGTGCGTTGCCAGTCTGCGTGATGTCGTCGCTGGCATCGGTCGGCATCGGGTTGGGCTGTGTGCCGTGATTCGTTGTGCTTTCCAAGCGTCCCCCTTTTCCTCTGTGGCTCCACAGTACAAGCTATAGCGAACGTTTGCATCGGGGTGGCTGCGCAATGAACGATGCCGAGGGCGCAACGCTAGCGGATGTGCTTCACATAGGTGCAGAATGGGTACCCGGTGCACCCATAGAACGTGCTGTTCGGGTTGTTGCGTGTGTGACGTTCCGTCAACGCGCTGCCGCACATCGGGCATTGCGGGGGCAGCGAGACGCCACGGAAGATATTCGGGCAGATCCTGTCGTGCAACTCGTAGATGAACCTCGATGGCCTTGTCTGATCGACTACGAAGAACATCTTTTTCTTGCAGCGGGTCATGGCCACGTAGAACAGGCGGCGCTCCTCCGCGTGCGGATAGCGTTCCACCTCGGGCAGCAGCAGCCCCAGCAACGGCTCCTCGGGAATGGTGCTGGGGAAGCCCTTCAGCCCGCCGGAGCAGCATAGCAGGAACACGAAGTCGCGTTGCAGTCCTTTGGACTTATGCGCGGTCATGAATTCGATGGTCATTTCCGGTTTCTCCAGGAAGGTGATGCTATTGCCGTCGCAGCGGAACAGCCCCTCCCGATCCTGCCCGGTGATGAGATTGAGATCGCTGCGGTATCGCCCCAACAGCAGCACGGACGCCTTCTTCGGCAGCTTGCGCAGCTGCTCCACGATCACGGTGAACCGTTCCTCCGGTGTCTTGCCGCCCAGAGCCTTGAGCGAATAGTCCTTCTTCTCGTTGGTGCTGTGCAGATGCTTGACATACAGGCTGGGATCGGCCATCACGAAATCGCCGCTGGCTTCGATCAGACTGGTGCGGAAACGCCTGGTGGTGGTGATCTGGAACATGCGGGTCTCGCCCCACTGCTCCCATAGCTTGTCGAAATCAAGGATCAGCCCGATGTCGCTTCCCGCGAACCGGTAGATCGACTGCCAATCGTCGCCCACGCAGAACAGCGAGAAGTCCCGCTGTTCGCGCAACGTTCGGATTAGCGCATACCGCGGCCGCGACATGTCCTGATATTCGTCGATCAGCACATAACGGTACTCGTGACGGTACTTGCCGCTTTTCACGCATTGGATGGCGTCGACGATCATCCCCGGGAAGTCGATGCCGTTATTGGCTCGGAAGCATTCGGCGTAGGCACGGTACAGTGGTTCGATCAGATCGAGCATCTCCGCGTTGCGCCCTGTATGCTTGCCGCCGTAGCGCTGGTTCAGCGCACGCATGCCGTCGACGTTGATGTTGTTCGAACGCATCTGCTGGATGATGGTTTTGGCCGTGTCAACCAGATGCTGTGCATACTGGTTGAAGTCGTAGTCCTTGACCGGCAGACGGAAGTTCTCAAGTCGTGCGGCGGCCGCGTACTTCTCGCCGAGATGTTTCGGCATCAGCTTGAATGCGAGCAGACGGTAGGGGATGCTCGTGGCGAGCAGCTGGTCGAAGGCGGCTTTGATCGCCTTATTCGCCACGTTCTCGTCGATGATCGGCCGGTTTGCGATGGTGGAGCTCCGGCAGATCTCAAGGCCGAGACTGTGGAAGGTGCAGGCGCGTATGGCCGCGCCGGTCTGCGCCTGAATGCGGGCGGACATCTCGTCAGCGGATTTGCGGGTGAACGAGAGCACGAGAATCTCATTGGGCTGCGCCTTGCCGGTGTTCAGCAGCCATGCGATATACCCCACGATGGTGGTGGTTTTGCCGGTTCCGGCACCGGCCAGAACCAGGGTGTTGTGTGCCGCGCCCACGATGGCGCTGATCTGTTCGTCGCTCAGCTCGTTCTTTTCGACGTTGCCGATCGTGCTTCTGGCGTTCGCGATGGTGGCGGCGTCCAAGAGCGGCTGAGGTTCAAGTCTTCGGGAGTTGCTTCGTTTGGCGGTTCCGTAATGGCGGCCGACAAGATCGAGCGAAGGCAATGGCGTATCGCCGCCATGCGACTGTCGTGCCGTGGCCTGGGTTTGCCTGCCGGCTGGCTTGCCGGGTTGTGCGGATCGCTGTGGCTGCGGCTTGGTGGAGTTCTGGGAGCGCTGGCCTGGGGCCGTTGGACGGGCTTTGCCGGCTTGGGACGCTTTGCCGGCTTGAACTGCTGGGGCGGGGGATTGTGCGGCGACTGGTCGTTCTGCGGCTTTGCCAAGCAGGGTCTGTTGTATCAGCTGCCAAATTCCCATGAGTGCGCCTTCCGTTTTGCGTGCGCAGGCAATTATACTTCGCGGGTTTGCGTGTATCTGCACCGGCGGCATAGCGTGCGGCATGGTGCTGGGTGCCCCTTGATTCCGGTACGATTTTGCGTGCCTCGTTGCATGTGGTCGCCGTCCCTCATCCCGGCGACTGCCATATGGTGTCGCGGAAGGATACCGCAGCTATAGCGTACTTAGACTTTATGTTCAACTGTGTCGAATTAGGGGGTATTGGGATTCATACCTCAGGGGGATGGGGCGTCACGCGTCGCCATGAGCGGTGGCTCACGCCGTGGTTTGTGCCGTGACTTGCGCCGTGATTCGCCTCACTGAGCGCGTCGGTCGCTGGCAAGCGTCAGATGCATCGGTCCGTCGGCCACCATGCCGATTTGCATATGCGCCCCGTAGCGGCCCTCATATACTGGAATGCCGCCCGAGCGTAGCGCCTCGTTCAGCCTGATCCACATGATGAGCGCATGGTCCGCGTCCGTGTCACGGCTTGTCAGCCGCGGTCGTCCGGTTGCCGGACGCTCAACACCGGTCAGGGGTTGGGGAATCGACATGATCTCGCCGTCTATATCCTGGATCGAAGCGGACAGCCGGCCGTCCGGCCCGTCGAAGCAGCGCATCGTAAGGATGCGGTGCGCCATACGGCCCGCCTCTCGTTCGTCGTCGCCCGGCTCGGCTTCGACGGTCAGCACAAGGCCCGGGCCCATGTACCGCTGTTCGAAGGTGGGGTCGATGCCGTTCAGTTCGTTGAGTACCGAGACCGCCGCCTCTCGAACCCGTTGCATGAGAACACGCATGCCGTCACCTCCTTGGGGCCGTCGTGCCGTCGGCATTCGTCTGCAGGCGTGCCGCATGGAGTTCGTCGCGCAGCTGCGAGACGGTTTCGGACAGTCGCATGACACTGTCCTGCAGCTGCTTGATCTCGGTGTCGCTTTCCTTGGCGCGCTTGGTCGTCTCGCTGTCAACACGGTCGACGATCCACGAGGCCAGCGAGGCCGTGACGACGCCGATCAGCGCGATGCCGGTGATCATCAGGCCGACCGCAATGCATTTGCCTTGCCAGGTCACGGGGGAGAGGTCGCCGTAGCCGACGGTGGTGACGGTGACGAACGACCACCACAGCGCCTTGCCGAAATCAGTGATCGTGGCGTTTGGTGCGAGCCGCTCCACATCGAGTATCGCCAGTGAACCGATATAGATGAGCAGTACCGCGCTGCCGCACGCGTACATGGTGATGCGACCGCGTACCGCCATGCCGCTGGTCCGGTTGAGCACGTTGAGCACGGCGACCAGACGCAGCAGACGCAATGGGCGGAACATCGGCAGCACGATTGACATGAGCATGATGAGATTGTTCTTGAACCAGGCTTTCTTGTTGCGTGCCAGCGAGATGGAGACCACATAGTCGATGATGAACAGCACCCAGATGCCGTTGATGGTTTTCTCGCACAAGGGTATGTGCGTTCGCGCGATCACCTCCCACGAGTAGGCGAAGACGAAAACCAGCGCCAATGCCGTCATCGGCCATTCGGTGACGCGCTCCCATTTGCTCAGTGTCATAGATGCTTCTTTCTGTGCTGTAATCCGCAGCATACGGTACGCGCCCATGCCGTTACGGGTCCATGCGGCGTGCGGATGGCCTCGTGCGGAAAGATCCCGTCGATATAAACGAGCCATACGGAAGCATTCGACGGGAACATTCCATATGGCTCGAAGGCGCGGGGCCTGCAAGACGCCGGTTATGCCCGCTACTCGCAGGCGACGCCGTCCTTGTCTCGGTCAAGTGCCGCACGATAGCCCGGCTGGCCCTGGTAGATCGGCGCTGCGCCGGCTTCACGCGCCGCCGTGCAGTTCTGGTAATAGACATCGGAACCGGAGCTTTGCTGTTGCGCCTGCTGTTGCGCCTGCTGTTGCGCTTGGGCCGCTGCGGCTGCGGCATCCTCGGCGGCCTGCTGCTGTTGCGCCTGCTCCTGGCTGGTCTGCGTATCGTTCTGCTGCGACTGCTGCGCGCTGGTGGCCCTCACGCCTGTGTAATCAGGAACGGTCTGTGCGGGGCAGGAAGCCAGCACGCGCTCCATCGCGGACTTCTCCGCCGCGGTGACCCACAGCGAATACTTGTGCTTCACGCCGATCTGCCTGGCCACATATTCGCAACGGAAGCCTTTATTCGACGGCAGCCAGGTCGCGGCGTCACCGTCGGACTTCTGCTGATTGGCCCTGCCCTGCACGGCCAGCAGATTATACGGATCATTCGCCAACTCGGTGCGCACGCTCTTCGCAAGCTTCTGCGCACCCTTCTGCCAGGCATCGCTCAACGCGACCACATGATCGATCTGCACGGCGGTGGAGGTCTTCTGCCCGCGCTTGAACGTAATCGACTTGCCGGTATAGGGATCCTGCAACGTACCCGACTTGACCACGCAGCTATGCGTGCCGAACCTGTGCTTCACGCCGGACAGGTCGCGGCTGAGAATATCATTGCGGGTATCGCAGCCATTATGGTCCACATCGGCCCACGCCTGGCCGAACTGTGTGCGCTTATAGCCGGTCTTCGGCGCACGGCCCTTCACCTGCAAGGTGCCCAGCACGCTCGAAGCCGCCTGACCGGCGCCGGTATTGTCGGTGGCTTCGGCGGCAGCGGCGCACTCCGGCTGCGCACCGGCAACCATGCAAACGGACAGCAGGATGGCGCCAACCGCCGCAAACGGGCGGAAACGTGACGATTCACGGAACATCGGATTCTTGCTTTCTCTCCATGTCGAAACTATCAACAGGCCATCATAGGAGTACGGGCAGGCGTAGCGGCATCCCCGGCGGGCGGCCAAAACCGTAAGGCGTCTGCCCATACGACCACAATCGGCAGATATGACCCAAGCAGCACACGACGATTACGAACTACCGGAAGGCTTCAAACACTGCCCGAAGCTTACGCCGGTCGTGGAGGCGGTATCCGCCCTCGACCGCGTCAAAGCCATCGTACGCATCCTCAATGAGCCTGGCGGATGCCCCTGGGACGGCGAACAGACGAACAAGTCCCTGCTCAAACCGCTACTGGAGGAAACCTACGAATACATCGACGCCGTCGAAACCAACGACCGGGCCAACATGCGCGAGGAACTCGGCGACACACTGCTGCAATCCATATTCCAGGCGCAGGTCTGCGCACACGACGACAACGACCCGTTCGACATCGACGAAATCTGCAACCGGCTGGTAGACAAACTCATCACCCGACACCCGCACGTATTCGCAGCCCCAGACGACGAACACGTAGACGGCCACGCCCCGCAAAACGCCGAAGACACGCTCGCACTATGGGAACGGATGAAGCAGAAGGAGAAACAGCGCACATCCGTGCTCGAAGGCATCTCCCACGCGCAAGGAGCCCTGCCACGCACCGCGAAAATCGTGTCCCGCGTAGCCAAATCCGCACGGCACGAGCAGCTGGAACAGGCATTCGAACCGGAAACGACCGGCGAACACCAATACGCGGACGCCATCATCACCGCCATCCGTGCAGCGCACCACAACGGCGTAGACATCGAAGCCGACCTGCGATGCCGACTGCGCGACATCGAACACGCCATCGAAACCATAGAGAAGGAACACCCCAATGACTGACAGCAAAGCACTCGACCCACGGCAGCTCGCCCAATACTCCAACGATTTCAACGCCGACAGAGCCAACCTCGTCGCCGCCAACGCAGCCGTCGCATCCGGCGTGCTGACGGCCGCGACCGATTACAAAGGAGCGCGCTCGCTGCCCCGGGACTTCTCGATCGAACTCAAGCAGGGATCGATCACGAACCAGCGCCGCTCCGGGCGCTGCTGGATGTTCGCCGCGCTCAACACCCTGCGCTACGAGGTGATGCACCAGTGGAACCTCGACGATTTCGAATTCTCCGAAACCTACCTGTTCTTCTGGGATGCGATGGAGAAGTCGAACACATACCTGGAGAATGTGCTGGCCACGCTCGACGAGCCAACCGACAGCCGCATCTTCCAGGAGATCAACTACGGGC
>ERZ1106954.1923-NODE-1923-length-14945-cov-8.254533_pt1 | contig 14945 bp, 11 predicted proteins | sample MGYA00403678_ERZ1106954 | MGnify/ENA primary metagenome ERZ1106954 (study PRJEB35170, sample SAMEA104062445) | human gut metagenome | biome: human gut; feature: human-associated habitat; material: faeces | place: Denmark | collected 2012-08-20 ... | reverse complement strand
GCACGATACTCCCGATAGGAGAGTATAGAAGTGCGCCCTTTAGTTCCTAAAGGGACTTTTGACACCTCCATTTCTGTTATTAGCTCTCTCCCATATCACAATTATCTGCCCACAGTTCGCACTGCTCGATAACCGTTTTCGTTGCTCCCTCCGCTTCATTGGGCGGATACTTGTATTTGCGCAAAAGGCGTCGGACGATGTTGCGCATCTTCGCTCTTGCAAATTCTTTTTTGTTCCAGTCAACCGTTCGGTTTTTCCTGAGTGTTTCGGTAAGTTCTCTCGTCAAAGCGATAAGCTCATCGTTTGAGTAAAAATCCTTAACCGCCTGTGGCTGAATCAAAGCATCATAAAATGCCTTCTCCTCCTGAGAAAGGTTCAAACTGTTTCCTTCCTCTTGAGTCTTACGCATTTCCTCAGCCATACGCAATAGTTCATCGATGACTTGCTGGTTGGTCAGCATCCCGTTCAGATACTCGTTTAACGACCGCTGCATAATCTCGCTGAATTTTTGGCTCTGTACAACGTTTGTTTTTCGGTACAAGCGAATTTGTTCTTCAAGCAATTTCTTTAAGACCTCAACGGCAATGTTTTTATGCTTCATCTTCGCAACCTCTTCGAGGAAGGAAGGGTTGAACAGGGAGTAGGTTTCGCCTGTATCTTCAAAGAGATTGATTACGCCGTCACTTTTAACGCTCTGCTTGATAAGTTCATTGATACGCTTGTTGACCTCTGGCAGAGAAATTCTCCCTCCGGTCGGGTTTACAATGCGAGAAATCATTACACGAACCGTTTCAAAGAAGGAAGCGGTGAGGCGTTCTTCTTGAGTTGCAATGGATGCACATAATGATAGAGCATTCTTCAACAGCACCGCCTGTTTCAGGAAATCCTCCCGATCCTCTTCCTTAGACGGTTCCATGAGGTAGTTGACAGCTCCAAGCATTGCGTCCGCCATCTTCCGATTATCGCCGGAGAAGAAATCCGAATAATCGTAGCCGTACAGCAAATCCTTGCAGACTTGTAGCTTTTCCTTAAACTTTGGATACGCAACTTTGTTGATGTCGGTATCGCCGTAGTTGCGTCTGTCTCTCTTGGTGTAGTCGTTCATCGCTTGTTTAAGCGCAGCGGCGATGCCGATATAATCGACAATCAGCCCACCTTCCTTATCTTCAAACACACGGTTTACTCTGGCAATCGCCTGCATCAGGTTGTGACCGCTCATAGGCTTGTAAACATACATCGTTGCAAGGGACGGCACATCAAAGCCCGTCAACCACATATCAACAACAATGGCAATCTTAAATTCGGATTCATCGTCCTTAAACGCCGTTGCAAGTTTATCTCGATACGCCTTGTTTCCGATAATACCGTGCCATTCCGTTGGGTCTTTCTTCCCTTCGGTCATTACCACTTTCACTTTCTCATTCCAATCAGGACGGAGGGAAAGAATCTTCCGATAGATTTTCATGGCGCATTTACGGTCGTAAGCAACAATCATCGCCTTGCCCGTCAGAAGATTTTCTCGTGTCGTTTCATAGTGGGAAAGGATGTCGCAGACAAGCGAATCGATTGTATTGTCGTTGCTCAGAACAGCATCCAAACCGCCCAACATTCTTTTGCTCTTTTCGATTGCTTCAACTTCTGCTTCTTCCGCAAGCAGCTCGTATTCAGCATCAATCTTTTTGAGCGTTTCTTCATCCAGGTTGAGCTTCACGACACGGCTTTCATAGTAAACGGGGCGGGTCGCACCGTCTTCCACAGCCTGCGTCATATCATATACATCGATATAATTGCCGAACACCTCTATGGTGTTATGGTCTTTATTTGAAATCGGGGTTCCGGTAAAGCCAATATACGTAGCATTGGGCAAGCTCTTTCGTATTCGCCTTGCAGCACCTACAATTATCTTAACCTCGTTTCGCCCATCTTCGTTCTTAACAATTCTTGTTTTTTCAATCAATCCATATTGGCTGCGATGCGCTTCATCCGCCATAACGACAATATTCTTTCTGTCGGTAAAAGGCTTTTCCGGGTCAAGGAATTTGCCCATCGTTGAAAAGAAAATGCCGTTGGCGAGCCTTCCCTCCAAGAGGGTCTTGAGGTGTTCCTGACTTTTCGCCTGAACAGGTGTTTGACGCAAAAAACTACGGCAATTAACGAATTGCTCGAACAGTTGACCGTCAAGGTCGTTGCGGTCGGTTATAACAACAAGAGTAAGGTTCTTTATGCTTTGCCTGAGCAGATGAGCATAGAATACCATTGACAGCGATTTCCCGCTTCCCTGCGTATGCCAAAAAACACCGCCCTTTCCATCGGTATCTGCGCCCTTTACAGTGGATTCTACGGCTTTCCTTACCGCAAAATACTGATGATAAGCAGCCAGTATCTTAAACTTATCCAACCCTTCAACGGAAAAACAGATGAAGTTTTTCACGATGTCAAGCAGCCTTTCTTTATGAAACAAGCCTTCAAAGAACGTCCTGTAATCGGCGAATCTTGTGCTTTCATAGCTGCCGTCTGTCGTCTTCCATTCCATAAAACGGGATTCATCGGATGTAATGGTTCCCGCCTTGGAAGTTGCCATGTCGGATATTGCACAGATTTGGTTAAAGGCAAAGAACGACGGTATCTGCTGCTTATATCGTTGTATTTGCAGATACCCCTCGCTTGCGTCCGTCTGTGAACGGGAGGGGGATTTCAACTCTATGAGCACCAATGGGAGTCCGTTAATAAACAGCACGATGTCCGGTCTGCAATTCTCTTTTTCAATGAACGTCCATTGATTGGCGCATACAAAGGAGTTGTTGGTAACATCCTGATAATCTATCAGCCGCACGATCTCCGTGTCCTGCTCTCCGTCATGCCAAAAACCAACCTCCACGCCGTTCTGAACAAAATGAAGGCATCGCTCATTTATATCCTCCAACGAGGCGTTCGGCAGCTCCAGGAGCTTTTCAACCGCCGCATCGATGATGTCCTGCGAAAGCTCCGGGTTGAGCTGTTTCAATGCCGGATATAGTTCATCCAAATAGAGCGGAACCTTATAGTCTCGCTCCACGGCATACCCGCACACATGGCGGTAGCCCATATCCTCAAATTGCTCTATGAGCAGTTGCTCATAAGCTTCTTCATCGAAAATGTTCGGCATGGTTTCAACTCCTTTATCTTTGTTTGGTATGTAAACAATAATTTATTGCAGCAGGCACAGGCTCTTTTTGCCGATGCTTTTCCATATACTACCGATGACGAAATGCCTATCGGTTGGAGGAAAGGGACGGTTGGCGACATCGTGGATATCCACGATTCAAAGCGGATCCCGCTTTCTGGGGCGCAGCGTGACAAAATGACAAAGCGCACATACCCCTATTATGGTGCTGCGTCTCTAATGGACTACGTTGACAATTATATTTTCGACGGCACATATCTGCTCCTTGGAGAGGATGGCACCGTAGTTGACGATGCTGGTTATCCGATTCTGCAGTATGTGTGGGGACAGTTCTGGGTAAACAACCATGCACACATCCTTACTGGCAAAAATGGCTACTCGGTAGAATCACTGATGCTTCTTTTCAAGCGTACTCCGGTTAAGGCTATCGTTACCGGCGCAGTACAACCCAAAATCAGTCAGGCAAATCTGCGATCCATACCTGTTGTTATTCCTGCAGCAGATGCCCTCGCGGAGTTTAACGCCTTGATCGCTCCGATGTTTGACCAAATACGCCAAAACACCGACCAAAACAAAGCGCTGGCACAGTTACGCGATGCACTCCTACCGCGGCTCATGAATGGCGAAATCGACGTTTCCAACGTCCAACTCTAAGCCGCTAAATTATTGTTTATCCCTGTATTCTGTGTTATTCTCCTATCCATGCTACCAAGAACATCTGCAATCTTTTTCTGTGTAGCAAGGTCGGGAATTTCAATCTCCAAGTCCTCAATATCAGACGGCTTGATTGATGGATAGGCGGATGTGCTTTGCTCCGCAATGGCATGAAGCGCCTCCACAAGAGCAGCTTGCGTAAGCAAGTAATAAAGGAAGTCAGCATCCAGCACATTAGCGTCAACATCAATTACCGCAAATCCAGTTGACACAAGAAAATGCTCCGGCTGCGACTTAATAATTCCAAAATGGCGCTGATTCGGTCGTACCATGGAATAGATGATGCTGTCTTTCTTAACTTTTCGTCTTGCCCGACTTGGGAGCTTTCCACTTCTTACATCGATAAACTGAATGGAATCAATTCTGTTATTGGTAATGTTGCCCGTGTCCAAATAGTTAACGAAATCCCACTCCTCTTTGGGAGAGTATGAATTCGCATTCGTTTTACAGGCGTCGCCTAATCTGATTTTTCTCCATGCTTCCATCATTCCACCGTCCTAACCTATATATTTCCTGTGAGCCAATTTCACGTTGCTCTGTTTGACCATTGCATATTGCAAGGTCGTATCTATTCGTTTATGCCCTAAGAGCTGTTGAAGCTGCTCTATGGGCATTCCCTTATCGATTGCCATTGTCGCCAATGTTCGCCTGAATTTATGCGGATGAACCTTTGACACGCCCAGCCGTTTTCCCAATTCCCGCAATCGTGTTTCCACCCCTCCGATAGTCAGTCTGCTATGTGGTGCTTTCAGCGAAACAAACAGGGCTGCGTTCTCGTCCGTTCTGCTGTCCAAATAGGATTGCAGATGAAGTTTGGTTCTTGCGTCAAAGTAAACCATGCGCTCTTTATCTCCTTTGCCAAAAACCGCACACTCCCGTTCGTTAAAATCAATATCTTCACGATTGAGCAGCACCATTTCGCCGACACGCATTCCGGTGGAGGCGAGCAGGTCAACCATGGCAAGATCTCTCATTTCGGTGCAGCTATCCCGCATCAGCTCAAGCGTTTCATCCAAATAAGTCTCCTTGATGTTGCTTGCGGTTTTGACCTTATGTATCCGACGCACGGGACTTTTCAGAATATAGTCCTCATCCTCCAGCCACGAGAAGAACGAGGAAAGTATGCGCCGGATGTTGTCAATCGTCACCTTGCTTGAACCCTTTTCCTTCTGGTAGGCTGTCAAATAGGTGCGCAGGTCGCCTGTGACTATCTCCTGCACCTGCTTTCCAACCGTGTCAAGCATTGCGTTAATGGTTGAACGGTAGTATTTCAGCGACTTCTGCGAACAACCTTCAACCCTTTTTGCCGCAAGGAAAGCCTCCATCAATTCCGTGTTGTCCTGGCATTTTTCCATGCTCTCATCCTCGCACAGGGTTCTTTCCAGTACCCGCTGCAACTGCCTTAACTGTTCGTTGTTCAAGAAGGGCAGCATCCCTTGAACAATCCTGTCTGCTGTACTCTGCTTCATAGTTGCTAACTCCTTTTTTAAGAGAACAACTAAGGGCGGCAGTCCCTTTATTCTTCCTCCGCCGCAGAGGATTCTTGCTCATTATTCTTCCGGGCGGATTTCCTTTGCCGCTTCCTCCAGCTCCAGCATATACTTATCAAAATCGGAGAGAAACAGCTTATCCTGAATCACACGGTACTTTTCAAATTCCGTTTCGGCGTGAAGCTTGGCAATCTCGGCAGAAACCTTTCCGGCATCCTTCAAAAGCCCATATTCAAACATTTGAATAAAGCCGTTCAGCCTTGTTTCCCAGTCCTGCATGGTGAGGGGAATGTGCCGCAGGGTCATGCTTTCCGCAAAGTCCAGATAGGCGGATACCATGCGGTCAAGCTGCCCGATTTCAAATTCGGACAGATAGTTCTTTGCAATCGTCACGTCGCTCTTCTTAATCTTGCCGCCGGGAGCATCCGCCCATGTAGTAAGCCCCATATGCTCCTTGCGATGGTCGGCTCGCTCCACGATAAGCTCGGCTGCGGTGTGACCGTGGACGGCAAAGTGCATTTTGTTCTGAACCGTTGCGTAAAATCGCTTGGTTGCGGTGGCTGTTCTGTCATAGTCGATAGCGGTAGCGTAAAGGTCTGTAACCTTCTGGTAAAACTTTCGCTCGCTTGCTCGTATTTCCCGTATGCGTTCAAGCTGTTCGTCAAAGTATTTTTCCGTAAGGTAGGTTCCTCGCTTGATGCGTTCAACGTCCATGACCCAGCCTTTTATGGTGTAGTCCTTTGCTATCTGATTCACCCACTTGCGGAACTGAACGGCTCGTTCGGAGTTGACCTTAAACCCGACGGCGATTATCATCTCCAGCGAATAGTGGTTTGTGTTGTAAGTCTTGCCGTCATCGGCAGTTATCCGAAATTTTCGGATAACTGAATCCTCCTGCAATTCGCTGTCCGCAAATATCTTTTTGATATGGTAATTAACGGTGCGGACGTCCACATCGTACAGTGCCGCCATCAGCTTTTGGGTCAGCCAAATATTCTCGTCCTCATACCGCATCTCAACGCTGGTTTCTATATCTCCCACGGAAGCGACGTAGGTCAGATATTCGGCGGTACTGGAGCGAATCGTGATTTCTTCCTTTTTCTTTGCCATCGGGTTCTCCTTTCGTTGATAGCTGTAAACAATAATTTAGCGGCTTAGAGTTGCACGGCAGAGACATCAATCTCGCCGGACATCAGCTTCGGCAGCAAATTATCTCTTAATGCAGCTAACTTTTCATTCTGAGCTTCATTTGTCTTGATTGCCTTTATCAGTGGAAGTATGAGACTCAGGTATTCACTCATTTTTGCTTCGTCGAGCAACGGGATAGGCAGCGATTTGATTGTTGTGAGGCTCAGGTTAGCCTGAACAGCTTGTTGTACACGCTTCGCATAATAATCGGTGTGCCATTCGCCAATAAAGCAAGTGTAGATATATTCAGGTAAAACTTTTTCGACATCAGCACGAATTATTGCAACGGCTTGATTGGTGTTTGCAGGAAGAACATTTTCATCAATTAAAGCGAAGCGTCCGAGTGTACCAGCAATAGTGAAAACTACATCACCGGCATGGATTATAGAACGTTTTAGAAGCGCATTTGTTTCTTCGTCAATGAAAGCAAACTTGCTTTTGTCTATGGAATGATCGTCTAAGATTGATTCAGCCTTTATAAAGTTGATTCCACTTTCAACAAAAGGCTTGCCAAGCGTGGTAGGTGTCGTTCCCTTAGTGACAACATGGCACAATTCAGATAACGGTATCTGTGTTATGTTTTCAAGTTCGGGGTTATCCGTAAACTCTGCCTTAAAAATTGTGCGAAGTTGCTGCTCTAAATTATTGTTTATCCTCCTGTTCAGTTCAATTCTATCATCGATAGACCGCAACAACGATCCTATTTTCTGTTGTTCATGCAGTGAAGGCACGCAGATTTCCAGATTCTTCACAACGTCAGTTTGAACACGCTGCCTTCCGGAAGAACCAACCATTGATTTTATTGCCGGTTCTCGCACTGCGGGGCTACATATCAGATAGTAGAGGTAGTCTGGATCTGCCATATCTGCTTTTGCTCTGAAAACAATATATTCAGTCGAACCAAAGCCGACTTCTCCTTCATCAAGAAAAGAAATCTTAGCCGTTTTCCCGTTTTCAAGGCACGGAGTAATCCTCGCCATGACAGTATCTCCGTTGCGGAATTTTGTTCCTCCGTTATATGGCTCTATTGAGTATTCGGTCACATCACGGCAGAACGGCACGAGCTTATCCATCGGCACTTTTTTAGCAACAGCCCCTCTTTTCATTTGTTCTGCTGGGTTGAATGTGGCAATATCTGAAAGCTTCATGCTTTTCCATTCATATCTCATACCCAATCGCCCCTAACTTTCTTCGTATTTCTTCCTCCAGCTCATGAGACTTGGCGAACATTTCGCTTAACTCGGAAGTTAATCGCTCCATCTTTTCCTCAAAAGGCTCCCCATCTTCCGCTTGCTCTTCAATGCCAACATAGCGTCCAGGAGTCAGGATATAGTCCTGTTTGGCAATATCCTCCGTAGTTGCAACCTTGCAGAATCCCTGCACGTCCTCTAAGATTCCGTTCTGGAAAGCTTCGAAAGTGGCTGCAATCTTTTGAATATCTCCGTCCGTAAAGTCACGATGCTTGCGGTCAACCATATAGCCCATCTTTCGGGCGTCGATGAACAGCGTTTTTCCTTTTTGCGGCTTATCCTTGCTGATAAACCACAGCGTGGCAGGAATGGTCACGGAATAAAAAAGCTGCGTCGGCAAAGCTACGATGCCTTCTATCAAGTCTGCTTCGATAATATTCTTGCGAATTTCACCTTCTCCGTTCGTTTGTGTGGACAGTGCGCCGTTTGCAAGTACCAACCCGATTTTACCGCCCGGCGCAAGGTGATAAATCATATGCTCTATCCATGCAAAGTTGGCGTTACCCTCCGGCGGTACGCCGAACCCGCCCTGCTCCTTGGAGCGGAAACGGGGATCGCCCTTCAATTTGGAAATAGGGAATGGATGATTGTTAAAGGGCGGATTTGCAAGAATGAAGTTTGCCCGAAGCGTCTTGTGAAGGTCGGTGGTATATGTATCGGCGTGCCGCTCGCCAAGGTTTGCATCTATGCCGCGAATCGCCATGTTGATTTTTGCCATCTTCCATGTGTCCGGATTGGCTTCCTGCCCATATACGGCAATCAAATCCTGCGGGTCGATCTCCGTCCCATCGCGGCGCTTGTTGGCATGAGCCTTGATGAACTCAGCGCTTTGCACAAACATACCGCCGCTCCCACAGCAGGGATCGTACACACGGCAGTTTTCAAAGGGCTTTAATATGGCGACCAAAGTTTTAACGATACTTGCGGGCGTGTAGAATTCTCCGCCGTTCTTGCCCTCTTTCTCAGCAAATTTGGAAAGGCAGTATTCATACGTTCTGCCCAATAAATCCTTTGATTTTCCGTGTTCGGTCATGTTGATGTTGGTGAAAATATCAACGACCTTGCCCAACACAGCCTTATCCAGCTCTTCGTTGGCATAATGCTTCGGCAGTACGTTCTTAAGGGGAGGGTTTTCATCCTCAATGGCTTTCATGGCGGAATCTATGACCTTGCCGATTTGCGGAGTATGTGCCATCTCCGCAATTTTACTCCACCTTGCCGACTGAGGGACAAAAAACACGCTGTGTTCCAGATAATTGTCCTTTTCTTCAAGCTCGGAGCGAATGTATTCCTCGTCTGTTTCGCCCTCTGCCCGTAAATTCTCAATAATCTCCTGCTGACAGTCCTCAAAAGCACAGGAAATATAGCGCAGGAAAATCAGACCGATAATGATGTTCCTGTATTCAGTTGCAGGGATATGCCCCCAAAGCACACACGCAGCGTCCCACAATTCCTTTTCAAAGCCGATGTTGGCATTTGTTTTTTCAGCCATTTATACTACCTCCGTCTTTTTCGGGGAGGCTGTCCACAAACTCCATAACGTCCCCAATGCCCACGCCCAAAGCTTTGCAGATTTTTTCCATGCTCTCCATAGACAGATAATCGTCTCTGCCGAGTTTGGCAAGGGTACTGCTGCTAATTCCGGCAAGCTCTTTCAAATCGACACGTTTTAGCCGTTTATCCAGCAGAAGCTTCCATAATTTTATATAACTAACTGCCATCTAAGCACCTCCCTACAACATCTCCTTTATTGTATCACTAAGATGTTAAGTTTTCAAGGCGAATGCCAACGTAATGTTCGAAAATGCAGATATTATATTCCACTATAGCTAAAGTAGGTTTCGCTTCACGGGTCGTTTGCTTTCATTGCCTTATTTCTCGCAGTATGCAACTGTAAGCAAGGCGATTTCTCCGGCTCTTGACTTGGAGAAAACGGCGATTTTCAAACAGATAACGCTCCGGCGATACATTCCTCGTCCGAAGCGTTTCTGTCGTCTGTTTTCCGTTTTTTCCGGCTCTTGACCGTCAATCATAAATCAGCTCGTTCAAAATGACCTCATCGGCGCAGTGCCGTGCCTGATTCATCAGGCTTGCCCAGCCCAGCGGGTCTGTTGACTTCATTTCCTCTTTGATTCCCCATTCATGGACGATTTGCTCCATCATCACCTCAAGACGCTGCTGCGCCAGTTCGTTTATATCGGCGCAATGGTCAAACAGCGTCCCACGGGCTATATATCCCGCATACAGCGCAGGGCGGTATTCCTTGAGATACGCTTTTCTCATTCGCCCATAGTGTCCGATAGGGCGGTCGTTCTGCGGAATCTGCCATTCGGGGATGTAGTAGTCTCCGCAGAGGATATAGTCGATGCCGTTTTCATGGATGCGGTCTTTCAGTTCGTTCATGCGGTCTGCTCTCCTTTCTTCGGTTCTCGTGCGGGAAGCTGGCAAACGGGAATGAACACGCCCTTTGCAATGTCCTCAGCACGAATGGCGGCGTTCTTTGCGTCGATGTCGGCTTTACGTTTGTCCTTGATTTTGTTCTCGTAGGCTTGATGTTTTCCGCTGGCTTTGCGCTTCAAGTAGTTCTGATGCAGTCTGTCCTTGCGTTCCTCTTTCTTGCGGCGTTCCTCCAATTCCTCCGGGGTCAGCTCCGCTTCTCCGAACGCCGGAGGGACGAACCGCCCGACGAAGTTGAAGTAAATCTCAACCTCCTGCGTCGTCTCCCGGCTTCCCTTGCGGTCGCGCTCATGCACAAGGATTTTCTCGATAAACTCGTTGAGCATGGCAATCGTCAGGTTATCGAAGCTCTCGTACTTGTCAATCAAAGCGATGAAGCGGTCGGCATCCTTTTCATGATTCTCGTAGCTCTGTATCGCCTTTTCCAAAGCGGAGACCTCCGCCGTCAGATTGGCTTGTTCGCTGTCATATTGTGCTCCTAAGGTCTGGTATCGGCTGTCGGATAATTTACCCAGTGCGTTGTCCTCATAGATCTTGCAGAGAAGGGTTTCAAGCTCCGACAAACGCTGTTTTGCTGTGGCAAGTCGCGTCCGCTGTTTTCTTATTTCTTTCGTCTGTCGGCCGGAATGTGCTTCCCGCACCACACGGACGAACTCTGTACGGTCGAGCTTTGCATACTCGGCAATGGCTTTGAGCATATCGGAGACAAGGAATAGTACCACATCTTCATTGATACGGTGTTGGGTCTTGCAGAGCGTACCGCACGGAATCTTCGTGTAGCGGGAACAGGTATATTGAGAAATGCGCTTGCCGTTGTTGGTGCGATGGACGTACATCTTGCCGCCGCAGTCCGCGCAGTACATCAAGCCCGTAAGGGGAGCGACTTCGCCCCAGCCGTCAGGGTAGCGGCGGACGTTTCCCCGGATTTTCTGCACAAGGTCAAAGGTCTGTTGGTCGATGATAGCTTCGTGGGTGTCCTCAAAAATCGTCCATTCGTCCTCCGGGACATAGTGGCTTTTCTTGTCCTTGAAGTGCTTGCGGGTTTTGAAATTGACGGTGTGACCAAGATACTCACGCTTTTTCAGGATGTGAACGATGGTGGATGAACCCCAGCCGTACACGTCCTTGAAGGTCTTGTTTTTGTTCACGCCCTCGTCGTGCTTCGCAAAGTATGCTGCCGGAATGAGTATCTTTTCCTCTGACAGCTTCGATGCAATCTGATACGGACCGTAGCCGTCAATCGTCATGGCAAAGATGCGCTTGACAATCTCGGCGGCTTCGGGGTCAACAATCCACTTGTCCCTTGTTTCGTTCCAGAGATAGCCGTAAATGACCGTGCCTGTGATGTGCTTGCCGGACTTGCCCTTAGCCTGAAATACGGATTTGATTTTGCGGCTTGTGTCACGAAGATAGTATTCGTTCATGATGTTGCGGAAGGGAGTGAAGTCGTCCTCTCCACGGAAGCTGTCAACTCCGTCGTTTACGGCAATCAGGCGAACGCCCTTCTGCCGCAGCAGTTCCATGACCTGTCCGACCTTGAGGTAATCCCTGCCGACCCTGCTCATGTCCTTTACATAGATGCAGTCCACGTTCCCGGCTTCAACTTCCTCCAGCATTGCCATGAATCCGGGACGGTCGAACCGACTGCCGCTCACCCCGTCATCGGTGAAATGGCGTAAACAGGTGTGTCCATTCCGCCTTGCCGTTTCTTCCAAGTATGATTTTTGGTTCGATATGGAATTGCTCTCGCCCTGCTGGTCGTCGTCACGGCTCAATCGCTCGTAAAGAGCAGTGATTTTTTCGGTTTTTCTCATAGCTTGCGCTCCTTTCATGAGTGTTGGGTTTATATTGTAAGATACTTCTCAATCACCTGATAGACCGTGGAAATCAAGTTCTCAAAATGGGAACTTGATTTTGCACTCCCCGGCAAATCCTGTGTGTTCTAAGAGACTTTCATTCGCTTTGATTAAGAAGTCTCTTAGAGCATACAACACCTGATGCTTTCATGTATGTGATATCCTTTCATATTATTTGCGCACCGCAACGGTCGCACCGTATATCCGCGGCCGCGTCATATCCGTCACCGCAATGCGGTATCTCATGCCGATAAACGGGCCGATATTTGCGCGTGCCGCACGTCCCATGGGTCTGCCGCGCATATCCGGCAGAGCGCAGCCGCAGCCGTGAAAAACGATGCGGGCGCTCCTGCCGTTGTCGGCGGTAAGCGTCATCTCGGCGTTTCCGTCCCTTACGTCCGGCACGGCATACTGTATGCGTTTTGTCCTTCCGGGCATACCGAGGTCCGAGAAAGGGGATTCCGCAAAGCCAAACACAGGCGTGCGCCTCTCGTCCGAGCTTCCGTCCGGCTCAATGTCGTACATGAGCGCGGGGGCAAAGAGATAAACGTCCTTTCCCCGTAAAAATCCGATCCTCCCGCCGAGCGCAAAGAGACTGTCGGCGTAAATGTCGCAGAATAAGCAGAAGCAGCCGCCCGCCGTGCTGTACACGAGCACACGCCCGCGCGGGTCGTGCGGATCGCAAAACCACATCTCGCCGTGCCTGCGGCAAAAGCAGACCGAGCGTATGCACGCAATACGGTAGCCGTCGATGCCGTCGTCCGATACCGGCCTTCCGTTCCCCGCTGCGTCGCCGATGTATATCCCGTCGCCGCCCACGCCCGCCACGGTGTCGGCAGATGCCGCGGCACAGCCAGGCGCAAGGATGCCGCCTATACCGCCGACGGGCTTCACCGAAGGCACGCGGCTGCCGGCACATGAAAGCGCATAGGTCCCCTCGGCCGTAAACACGAGCGTCCGCCCGCCGCAGTTGCCGACAGCCATCACAGTCTCCCCTCCGTCGCCGGTCTTCAGGATGCCGTCAACGGGAAAGTAAAGCCCGTCCGCATTTTCTCCTCCCGCCGTGCATGACGTCGGCGATGAAACGAATATCTCCGCGGGATCGGTGCCGCCGAAGCAGCATATGCGCGCCGTTTTGCCGTCGTTTATCACGGCGGCTCCCGTGCAGGAGGCAAGCAGCGTGCGGTCGAGCGCAGACTCGGCAAGCGTAAGACACACCGTCACCGAATCGTCGCTCTTCAGCCCCGTCACGCCGATACGGCAACCGTCGCCGTCGAGCGACCACGTCACGCCGTCCGCAGCGGTCACGGGCTTTCCGTTAAGCTCAAAGGACTCGACCGCCGCAGCCGCGATGCCGGTCACAAGACGCGCCGGCGGCTCGCTTATACGGTAGTTTATCCGTATTTTGCGCGTCATAAGGTTCGGCGCCTCGTTCACACTGCCGCAGGCAGTCGGATCCCACCGTCTGCCGTAAAGCGGAACATACCCCGCCTCCGGCGTAAGCCCGCCGTCGCCGTAAAGCCACATGTCGTCGCCGTCGAGGACATACACCCTGCCGCCGTAACGGAATATCGCCGCGCCGCCCGCCGACGTGTTCACCTCCGAGATGAGCGTGCTCTCCCCCGTTTCGGTGTCGGTAAGGTAAAAACCGCTCCCTGCAATGACATAAAACCTTTTCTCATCTGCACCGAGCATTGCGCGCGGCGCTGCCGGCAGTGTGCAGCGGTAAGCAAAGCCCTCGCGCACCGCCGCTGCTCCGTCGGCAAGAATGCGCATATTTTCTATTCTGAAGCTCCCCTCGGCGGTCGGGGAGAAGCCGCGGTTCTGTTTTCGCCCGATAACGGCGCGCCGCGACAGATCGTTTTGTATCATGGTAAAAGTCCGTACCTTTCCTTGTTTCATTCCCACAGCGGTGAGCCGTGCCTGCGCTCAAAGCGGAAATTTGCAAATTCTTCTTCGCGTTCGCACACACACGGCACACGGCTCATAAGCGCATACCGCAGCGCCTCGGGCGCGTGCGTCACCGAGTGCGGTTCGTCCGCCGCATCCTCCGGGCGATTTTTGTCAAACAGCAGCGCCGGCAGACAGCGTATCAGCTCCGGGCAGGCTGAGCTTATGCGCAGCTTTTTATCGACTCCCGCAAGATACTCGCGCACAACGCGCCAACCGGGTATCCTGCGGTCGTCGGCGGGACGCATCGGCGGCATCCCGGCGATCGCCTGCATTATCTCAAAGCCGCTCATGCCGCTGTCCTGACGGCGGTTCCACAGATCCGGCGACGCAACGGCATACCCCGCATCCCCGCGCACGGCAAGCTCAGCCGCACAGCGTGCCGCCTCCGACAGTGTAAGCCCCGGGCGGCACAGCTCGCCCTCGACAGACAGCGAGCCGTCCGCGGCAACACCCATGAGCAGCACCGCGAGCATATCGAAGCCGTAGTCGAGCGCAATGAAGCGCTGCACGGCGCGCGGCAGCTCCGACGGCGCGCAAACGTGCTTTGCGGGGTCGAATTCGGGAAAGAACTGCCCCTCAAACACATCCCACCTGCCGAAAAGCCACGCGTCGCGCATCCGGGGCGGCAGGCTCTCGAGCTGCCTTACATAGTCGGGAGCCGAACGCAGCAGCACACCGTTGTCGTACACCGTTGCGGGAATAAACGCATAGTCGGCGGCGCGCTCTCCCTCGCGGTAGTCGCGCTCGATAAACAAACGACGCACCCATGCGTGCCCGACGCCGCCGGGGTTGCAGGTCAGATAAAAGCGCTTTGGGAAGTCGTTGGCGCCGCGCAGGCATGCCGTCAGCGTGGTGAACTGGAACTCCGTGAACT
>ERZ1106954.1920-NODE-1920-length-14957-cov-6.919407_pt1 | contig 14957 bp, 14 predicted proteins | sample MGYA00403678_ERZ1106954 | MGnify/ENA primary metagenome ERZ1106954 (study PRJEB35170, sample SAMEA104062445) | human gut metagenome | biome: human gut; feature: human-associated habitat; material: faeces | place: Denmark | collected 2012-08-20 ... | reverse complement strand
CGCCTACACCGCTGAGACCGGTGTACCCGTCAAGGTCGTCACCGCCGCCTCCGGCCAGTACGACACCACCCTGACCGCCGAGATGGATAAGGACGCCGCTCCCACCATGTTCCAGGTGGGCAATTTGGGTGCTGTCAACAGCTACGGTGAGTTCTGCTACAATCTGGAAGGCACCGACGTGTACAACCAGATGACCACCCATGACTTTGATCTGAAGAACGCCGACGGCGAGACCGTTTCCATCGGTTACTGCTACGAGGCCTTTGGCATCATCGTCAACAAGGCTCTGCTGGAGAAGGCTGGTCACTCTCTGGACGAGATCACCAACTTTGAGTCCCTGAAGGCCGTTGCCGATGACATCCACGCCCGCGCTTCCGAGCTGGGCTTCGATGCCTTTACCTCCGCCGGTCTGGACGGCTCCTCCGCTTGGCGCTTCTCCGGCCATCTGGCCAATATGCCCCTGTTCTACGAGTTCCGCGATGACAATGTGACCGCGCAGCCCGCCACCATCAAGGGTACTTATCTGGATAACTACAAGGCTATCTGGGATCTGTACACCACTGACTCCGCCACCACCGGCGCTGCCCTGCTGTCCGCCACCGGCGACCAGGCTGAGGCTGAGTTCGGCGAGGGCAAGGCTGTGTTCTATCAGAACGGCTCTTGGGAGTTCAGCAACCTGACCTCCGCTGACAAGTTCGGCATGAACCCCGCTGACCTGGCCATGATCCCCATCTACTGCGGTGTGGAAGGCGAGGAGAAGGCCGGTCTGTGCTGCGGCACTGAGAACTGCTGGGCTGTGAACAAGAACGCCTCCGAGGAGGACATCAAGGCCACTCTGGATTTCATGAACTGGGTCGTCACCTCTGACGCCGGCACCACCATGCTGGCTGAGCAGTTTGGCCCCTGCCCCTTCAAGAACGCCAAGACCCCCGAGAACGTGTTCTTCGCACAGGCCAACGAGTATGTTGCCAACGGCAACTACACCGTCACTTGGGCGTTCAACTGGACTCCCGCTGTTGACGATTGGCGTGCCGCTGTGGTCGACGCTCTGGGCAAGTATACCGCCGACGGCGGCAGCTGGGACACCGTCAAGACTGCTTTCGTGGAAGGCTGGGCCACCCAGTACGCCAACGAGCACTAAGTCCTGCGTGTCTGACTGACGAAAAAGCATAGGAAACAGGCGGGGCGGGCGATCACGTCCGCTCCGCCTGTAGATATATCCGCCGGCATGATAGCATATAGACTGTGACGGCGTGAGCTGCTGCCCGAGGCGTTCGGGCAGGAGCTGTCGCCATGACAATTTCGGCAGAACAGGAGTGAAAGAATGAAGCGTATAAACATACCGCGGGATTCAGCCGCACACAACAGCCGACTGATCCGCCGCCCCATTCAGCGAATGGTGTGGCTGTTTCTGCTGCCCACCTTTGCCGCCTTCTGCATCGGGTTCCTTTACCCGTTCTTTAAGGGCGCGTTTTTGTCCTTCTGCAAGTTTAAGCTGACGAGCCAGTGGACGTGGGTCGGATTCAGCAACTACATCAAAGCGCTCTCGGACAGCAGCTTCCTTCATGCCTTCTGGTATACGGCGCTGTTCGCCTTCGTGTCGGTAGTATTCATCAACGTTCTGGCCTTCACGGTCGCCTACTTCCTCACGAAGGGCATCCGCGGCTCGAACCTTTTCCGCACCGTGTTCTTCATGCCGAACCTCATCGGCGGCATCGTGCTCGGCTACATCTGGTCGATGATCTTTGACGGCTTCCTCGTGAAGTACAACACCTCCGTCGTGCTCAACTCGACCTTCGGCTTCTGGGGTCTCATCATCCTTATATGCTGGCAGCAGGTCGGCTATATGATGATCATTTACATAGCCGGTCTCCAGTCCATCCCGGAGGACATGCTCGAGGCGGCCCGCATCGACGGCGCCAACAACTGGCAGACGCTCTGGAAGATCACCATTCCGAACATGATGAGCTCCTTTACGATCTGCATCTTCCTCACGCTCACGAACGGCTTCAAGCTCTTCGACCAGAACCTCGCGCTGACGGGGGGGCGGCCGTTCCTGCAGCAGCCGGACGGCAGCGTTATAAAGACGACGGAAATGCTCGCTCTGAACATTTACAGCGCCTTCTACTCCGGCGGCGGCAACAACCGCGGCGTCGGCCAGGCAAAGGCCGTGGTGTTCTTCATCCTTGTGGCCGCGATCGGCCTTCTGCAGCTCCAGGCCACCCGTAAAAAGGAGGTACAGCAGTAATGGCAAAGAGAGAAGAACGCGGCAAAATGGTGCTGACGATCATCTTCACGGTGATCTGCATCGCTTACATTATGCCGATCCTCATCGTTTTGATGAACTCCTTCAAGAGCAACGCCGCCGTCAACACGGAGACGTTTGCCTTCCCGGACGCGAACAGCTTTGTCGGCTTCCAGAACTATATCAAGGGCATGACCTTCGGCAATTACCCGTTTCTGAAGGCCGTGGGCTACAGCCTTTTCATCACGCTCGCCTCCACGGCACTCATTCTCGTGTGCACGTCCATGGCCGCGTGGTATGTCTCCCGCGTCGGGAGCTTCTTCAGCAAGATCGTATATTATCTCTGCGTGTTCTCCATGGTCGTCCCGTTCCAGATGGTCATGTTCACGCTCTCCCGCACGGCGAACCAGCTCAGTCTCGATACCCCGTGGACGATCCCGGTCATTTATCTCGGCTTCGGCGCGGGTCTCGCGGTGTTCATGTTCTGTGGCTTTGTAAAGTCCATTCCTCTGGAAATTGAGGAAGCCGCTGCCATCGACGGCTGCGGCCCGGTGCGCACGTTCTTCCAGGTGGTCCTCCCCATGATGAAGCCGACGATGATCTCCGTCGGCGTGTTGGAGATCATGTGGGTGTGGAACGACTTCCTTCTGCCGTATCTCGTGCTCGACCGCACGGAGTATATGACCATCCCCATCGTCATACAGCATCTCAAGGGAAGCTACGGACAGGTGGACATGGGCGCGACGATGGCGCTGATCCTTCTGAGCATCCTGCCGGTCATCATCTTCTATCTCTGCTGCCAGAAACACATTATTAAGGGTGTTGCGGCCGGAGCGGTGAAGGGCTGATGACGATCAAGGACCTGGCGGCTCTCTCCGGGTATTCGCTCGGCACGGTCTCGCGCGTGCTCAACAATCAGCCGCACGTCAGCGAAAAGGCAAGAGAGCAGATCATGGCGATCGTGAAGGAACAGGGCTTTGAGCTGAACACGAACGCCCGCAATCTCAAGCAGACCCACAGCAACAACATCCTCGTCATCGTCCGCGGCACGCACAACGAGCTGTTCGCCGCGCTGGTCGAACGGCTGCAGACCGTGGCAACGGGCGGGGAGTACCAGCTTGTGGTGGACTATATCGGCGAGCTCGACAACGAGGTGCGCCGCGCCGTGAAGCGCGTGCGCGAGGTAAAGCCGCAGGGCATCCTCTTCCTCGGCGGCAGCAGCGAGGATTTCATCGAATCCTTTGCCGAGATCCACATTCCCGCGGTTCTTGTCACAAACTCCGCCGCGGAATTCCAATTCAAAAATCTTTCGAGCGTCACGACCGACGATACCGCCGCTGCCGCGGCGGCCGTCGGGTATCTGGCGGACATGGGCCATAAAAAGATCGCCGTCATCGGCGGCGAGCGTGAATACTCCGATACGGGCCGTCTGCGCTATGCGGGCATGCTGCGCGCGCTCACCGAGCGCGGCATGACATTCGACGCGGACCGGTATTATAAGACGGCGCACTACAGCTTCGAGGAGGGCTATACGGCCATGGCGGAGCTTCTGCGCGAAACATCGGAGATCACAGCGGTGTTCGCCATGGCGGACGTCATGGCCATCGGCGCGGCCCGCGCCGTCCGTGATGCCGGAAAGCGCATCCCGGAGGACATTTCCCTCATCGGCTTTGACGGCCTGCCCATCTGCCGGTACTACGAGCCGAGGCTCTCCACCGTTACGCAGCAGATCGCGTTCATGGCGGAAAAGAGCTACGCCGTGCTGCTCGACATGATCGAAAACGGCTCGGGCGCGCAGCATGTCCTCGCGCCGTACACGCTCGAAAAGACGGACAGCATCCGTAAAAATTAACAGCATCCGCAAATTCTAACAGACGAAAGAGGCGTTTGCCATGCGAGCAAGCGGAATTATTCTGCATATCACATCGCTCCCGTCGCCGCACGGCGTCGGAACGCTGGGCAGAGAGGCGAGAGAGTTTGCCGATTTCCTCCGGAAAGCCGGACAGAAATACTGGCAGATCCTGCCGCTCGGCCCGACCGGCTACGGCGACTCACCGTACCAGACCGACTCGGCCTTTGCCGGGAACCCGTATCTCATCGACCTTGAGCAGCTTATTACCGACGGTCTCCTCACGCGAGAGGAAGTCGATGCCGTTTCCTTCGGCAGCGACCCGGCGCAGACGGATTACGGCGCGCTCTACGCCGGACGGTTCGATCTTCTCCGCCGCGCCTGTGAGCGCGGCTGGGACAAAGAGCGTGAGAACGTAGACGCTTTCTATCGTGAAAACGAGAGCTGGCTGCGCAGCTATGCGCTCTATACCGCGGCAAAGCGTCATTTCGGCATGCGCCCCTGGATCGAATGGGAGGACGAGGATCTCCGTCTTCGCCGCAGCGAGGAAGTGCTGCGCCGGTATGAGGAGCTTTTCGCGGAGGATATCCGCTTCTGCATTTTCACGCAGTATCTGTTCTTCCGCCAGTGGAACGCGCTGCGCGCGTATATCCGCGAGCAGGGCATCCGGATCATCGGCGACGTGCCGATCTATGTCCCGCTCGACAGCGCCGACGTGTGGGCGGAGGGCGAGTACTTCCAGCTCGACGATCAGTGCCGCCCGACGGAGGTCGCGGGCGTCCCGCCCGATTACTTCACCGCCGACGGTCAGCTCTGGGGCAACCCGCTCTATGACTGGGACCGTATGCGAGACGACGGCTACCGCTGGTGGATCCGGCGTCTCGGCGCCGCGGGCAAGCTCTACGATACCGTCCGTATCGACCATTTCCGCGGTCTGGAGAGCTATTGGGCCGTGCCCTACGGCGAGACGACCGCGCGCAGCGGCCATTGGCGCAAGGGCCCCGGCGAGAGCTTTATCGATGCGATCAAGACGGCGCTCCCCGGTCTCGACATCATCGCCGAGGATCTCGGCTTTATGACCCCGGAGGTCATCGCCCTGCGCGAGTATTCGGGCTTCCCCGGCATGAAGGTGCTGCAGTTCGCCTTTGATTCCCGCGAGCCGAGCGACTATCTGCCGCACCGCTACCCGACAAATTGCATCTGCTACACCGGCACGCACGACAACGCCACGCTCGCCCAGTGGCTGGGCGACGCGAAGGGCGACGACGTGGCTTACGCCAAGCAGTATCTCGGCTTGAACGATGAGGAAGGGTACGTAAACGGCATCATCCGCGGCGGCATGAGCTCGGTGGCTGATCTCTTCGTCGCGCAGATGCAGGACTGGCTTGCCCTCGGCGGCGAGTCGCGCATGAACGTCCCCGGCGTCCTCGGCCACGGCAACTGGTGCTGGCGCATGCTGCCCGGCGCGTTCACCGACGAGCTCGCCGACCACATCGCCGCCATGACGGCCATGTACAGCCGGTAATATAGAACAAATGCCGCTCTCCGGCCTCATTCGGAGAGCGGTTTTTCATTTTTTCCCATATTCTTTGTAAGCATTTAGGCCCGAATTGCGTCTATAAGGGTGAGTACTCAAGGGGCAGCCCCGTAAGAAAGAGGAAAGATCATGGAGGACAGCTTCATCGTAGACCTGTACTGGCGGCGCGACGAGCAGGCGATCGCCGAAACGGAGCGGAAATACGGCGGCGCGTGCGAAGGCATCGCGCGCCGGTTTCTCCCCGCGGCGGAGGACGCCGAGGAGATCGTGCAGGACGCTTATCTCTCACTCTGGAACACCATCCCGCCGCAGCGCCCGAAGCACCTCGGCGCGTATCTGTTCCGCACCGTACGGAACGCCGCATTTTCCCGCTTTCGCGCCGACAGCGCGCAGAAACGCGGCGGCGGTGAGGCGTCCGCCGCGCTCGACGAGCTCGCTGAGTGTGTCGCGGGGCGGGACAATGTGGAGCAGATCATTGAGGCACAGGAGCTTTCTCATGCGGTGAACGCCTTTCTCCATACGCTTTCCCGAAACGACCGGATCATTTTCACCGCCCGCTACTATCTCGCTCTTCCCGCCCCGGCGATCGCCGAAAGGCTCGGCTGCCGGGAGGGAAGGGTACATACCTCGCTTTGCCGCAGCCGGAAAAAGCTGCGCGACTATCTCATTAAGGAGGAATTGCTGTGAAAGCGCTGGATATTATGGAAGCGGCCGGCGGGATCGACGACGAAATCATCAAGGAGGTCACATCGGCTATGCAGGAAAAGAATACAGGAAAACCCCTTCGCGCGAAGCGGACGCTTCGCACCGTGCTGATCGCGGCGGCGCTCGTGCTCGTGCTCGCCGGGAGTGCCCTTGCCGCCGGGCGGCTCATCAACAGCCCCGCGCAGGCGGTCAAGGTCGCGCGGCAGGAAATTGCGAAAATGCAGGATATGGGCATTCTCTCTTCGGAGTACCGCTTTTTTGACGGCGAACCGGACTATCTCGGCGAAGCGCCGAACATGGCCGTGAGCGACTACTGGTTCGGACGCATTTTCCCCCACAGCTACATTGTCCGCGGCGGGACCGACGACGGGAAGTATTACATGAATCTTTTTGTTGACACAATGAGCGGAAAGATCGTTCACATCAGTACGGAGTCCAAGGCGGACGAGACGGACACGCCCATCCCCGGCGGCGATGTAACGGTGGAAACCGGCAACGGCACGGAGACATTCCATACGTACAATAACTATGACGACATCCTGCCGGACGGCATGACCGTGGACAAGTTCTGCACGCTGCTCGCGAAATACTGGGGCTTTTCCGGTTACCGCCTTGCACAGACGGACGACGCCATGTTCCACTATGCCCAGCTCAATCCGGGCGGCGGCGAGCTGCTGACGGACTTTGCCGGCGCGAACAGCTACCTGACCGTATATTTCGACGGCGACCAGAGCGGCACGCCGATGTACATCAGCCTTGACCGGTTCCCCGGACGGGTGAGTGTGCTCTTCGGCATGCTCCACCAGGTCGGCTGATGCGGTGATCGTTCCGCTGTTCTGCCTGCTTCTTTCGCTGTTTCTCCTCTTGATAGAGCTATAAAAATACCCCCGCTCTTCGGATCGTTCCGAAAAGCGGGGGTCATTTGTATAAGAGTCAGCCGTTGAGACCGCGGGCCTGGCGGTCCATGTCCTCGACTACGATATCGAAAATTTCGCCGAGCGAGGCGCAGTATTCGAGCACTTTCCACGGCTCATTGGTGTGGTAGTGGATCTTGATGAGCTCATCGTCGCCGACGGCGAGCAAGCAGTCGCCCTGGAAGTTGGTGCGGAAATAGTCGTTGATGGCGTCCTCGTCCAGGCCGGTGCCTTCGATGAGGAGCTGCGTATCGTAGCGGTAATCGATCATGGAAATGTTCCTTTCTGCAAAGAGTTACCGGTGCTCGCCGAGGAAGAACAGCGCAAGCGTGCCGGGGCCGGAGTGCGCGCCGATCACCGGGCCGACGACCACGATCTCCTTGACGGAAGCGCCGTAGCGCTCCTTGAGGATCGCGGCGAGCGTGTCAGCGTCCGCGCGGCAGTCTCCGTGAGAAATAAACACCGTTCCGCCGGCTTTGTCAAGAGCAAGCTCGCCGTATTTGTCGGCCATCGCGTTGAGAGAGGCTTTGCGGCCGCGGACCTTGAACATGTTGATGAGATGGCCGGCGTCGTCCATGTGCAGCACGGGCTTGAAGCCGAGCGTGTTGCCGACGAACGCGGTGGCGGCGCTGATGCGTCCGCCGCGCTTGAGATAGACGAGATCGTCCACCGTGAACCAGTGGCAGAGATGGAAGCGGTTGTCGAGCACGACCTTTTCGCACTCCTCGATCGTGCCGCCCTCGCGCTTTTTCTGCACGGCCATATAAAGCAGCAGACCGAACCCGCCGGACGCGCCGAGCGTATCAACGCAGCGGATGTCACGCTCGGGGTACTTTTCGCGCAGCTCCTGCGCGGCGATGCACCCGGCGTGGTATGTGCCGCTCAGACCCGAGGAAAAACCGATGTAGAGGATATCCTTGCCGTCCTGCAGGATCGGCTCAAAGCCCTGCACGAAGGCGTCCGCGTTCACGGCGCTCGTGCGCGCGACGCTGCCCTTGCGCATCTTGTCGTAGAACTCGGGGAAGGGGAGCTCGTAGTTTGAGTACTGGCGCGCATCGCCGTCGAACACGTAGGTCAGCCAGGAGTACGGCACGCCCCACTCCTTCAAAAGCTCCGGCGGGATGTCGCATGCGGAATCGGTGTAGATCACAAAGTCGTTCATGGTATCCTCTCCTTATATATACAGCAAATTATTTCGATCGGACGTTCTCGTCGCCAAGGAAAAACAGCGCCAGCGCGCCGGGGCCGACGTGCGAGCCGGTCACGGGCTCGTACATCACGGTCATGATCTCCTTCGGCGGCGCCACGATGCGCAGCGCCGAGGCGAGATATTCCGCGTCCTCCGCGCAGTCGGCGTGGGCAATGCCTACGGTCTGCGTTTCGGGGGCGACGACATATTTGCGGTAGCGCTCCACAAGCGCGTCAATGGACTTGCGGCGGCCGCGGATTTTGTCCACGGCGACGATCGCGCCCTCCTCGTTGCCCTTGAGCACGGGCTTGATGTGCAGCACGGAGGCGACGATCGCCTTGGCGTTGGAGAGCCGTCCGGTGCGGCGCAGGTACATGATATCGTCCACGGTGAAGATCTGATACATCCGCCAGCGCATATCGCGCAGCGCCGCCGCCGTTTCGGAAAGCGAAGCGCCGTTCTCGCGCATCTCGATGGCGCGCAGAACAAGAATGCCCTCGCCGAGCGAGGCGCCGAGCGTATCGACGAGCTGGATATCGCGCCCGGGAAACTCCTCGCGCAGATCGCCCGCGGCGAGCTTGGCCGAGCCGAACGAGCCGCTGATGCCGGACGACATGCCGACGAAGAGAACGTCTTCCCCGGCGGCGAGCAGAGGCCGCGCCGCGGAGATGAACCGGTCGGGGTTTACGAGCGAGGTCGTCACCACCGTGCCTTTCCGCATCGCGCCGTAGTACGCCGCGCCGTCAAACGACTCGGTATCAAGACAGGTGTGCTCCGCACCGTCATAGGAATAGGAAAACGGCGCAACGGTGACGCTGTGCTTCTGCAGAAGCGGCGTCGGCAGATTGGCGGATGTATCGGTAAGGATAGCAAAAGACAAGATGTTTGCCCTCCAGGTATCTAATATTTGATATTATTATAAATCAAGGTCAAAATTAAGTCAATGGGAAAAGACACAATTGCTTCTTGTAAAATCAGCAGGATGTGGTATAATCCTGTCTGCGAGGTGATGAAAATGGCATACGATAACGCGCTCGTTGCGGGCAAGCTGCGCCGCTGGGAAAAGTATCTGGACGATTTCCGGCTTCCGCGCTGGGAGGAGATCCCCAATCTGGGATTGTATATGGAGCAGGTCACGGTGCTGCTGCGCGAATATCTGGACTATCTCCCGCCGGAGCTCAAGGATGAGCAGTTCATTACGGCGGCGACGATCAACAACTACGTCCGCATCAAGGTCATGCCGGAGCCGGTGAAGCGGCGGTATTACCGCGTGCATATCGCGTATCTCATCATCATTCTGACGCTCAAGCAGTCGCTGAGCATCGCGCTCATCCAGAAGGTCATTCCGATGGGACTTTCGGAAGAAGAGGTAGAGCATATCTACACGGCCTACGCCTCCCGCCACCGGCAGGCGGCGCAGTACTTCATCCAGCAGATCCGGCTGACGGCGGGGCCGATCCTCAACCATGAGGAGAACGCGGAGATCACGACCGAGCACGCCGAGGATCTTATCATGCTCTCGGCCATCATGGGCGGCTTTACGCGGGTGTTCGCCGAAAAGCTCCTTCTGCTCGACGGGAAGACCCTCTCAAACGGCGGCAGCGTCGCCCAGTCCGGTGTAAAACGGGATAAAAAGAACGATAAAGAGTAAAAAAATCCTCCGATGAAAATCGGAGGATTTTTTTCAGTCTTATGGTTCGCCGCAGCCTTTTCAAACGAAGCGTAAACGAAGCGGGTCTCGTTTGAGAGCGGTTACCGGATGGTCTGCACCTTCACCATGTTGGTGCTGCCGTGGGTGTTGAGCGGGATGCCGGCGGTCATAACAACGGTGTCGCCGGAGTGCAGATAGCCGAACTCCTTCGCCTTTTCAATGGCGCAGTGGAACAGGACGTCCACGCTGTCTACCGGCTGCGTGCGCAGCGGGTACACGCCCCAGACGAGCGCGAGCTGGTGGTAGACCTTCTCGGACGGCGTCGCGGCGAGGATCATCTGCGCCGGGCGGTATTTGGCGACGCGGCGCGCAGCCTTGCCGGTGCTCGTGTCGGCGATGATCGCCTGCGCATACGTCTGCTCGGCCATCGTGCAGGCGGCGGCGCTCACGGCGTTGGTGTTGTCGGAGTGATCCATCGCGTGCCAGATGTTCTTGTAGATATCGGCGGCGAAAGCGTCCTGCTCGGCCTGCTCAGCGATACGCGCCATAGTCTTCACGGCGTCCACGGGGTACTTGCCCGCGGCAGTCTCGCCGGAGAGCATCACGGCGCTGCTGCCGTCAAAGACGGCGTTCGCCACGTCGGAAATTTCCGCACGGGTCGGGCGGCGGTTTTCTTCCATGCTGTCGAGCATCTGCGTGGCGGTGATAACGGTCTTACCGGCCTGGCAGCAGGAACGGATGAAGTGCTTCTGGATGCCGGGGAGACGCTCAAACGGGATCTCCACGCCCATGTCGCCGCGGGCGACCATGATGCCGTCGGAAGCGGCGAGGATCTCGTCAAACTTCTCAACGCCCTCGGTGTTCTCAATCTTTGCGATGATGCGGATGCCCTCGCCGCCATGGGCGTTGAGGAACGAGCGCATATCAATGATGTCCTGCGCGCGGCGCGTGAACGAGGCGGCAACATAGTCAACGTTCTGCTCGATGCCGAAAAGAAGGTCGCTCTTGTCGCGCTCGGAGAGGAACGGCATGTTGAGCCGCGCACCGGGGATGTTCACACCCTTCTGGCTCTTCATCATGCCGCCGTCCACAACGGTGCAGCGGATCTCGGTGTCGGTCGTCTCCTCCACGCGGAAGGAGAGCTCGCCGTCATCCACCAGGAGCATATCGCCGCTCTTCACGTCGGCGGGCAGCTCGGCATAGTTCACGAAGCACTTTTCGGCAGTGCCGGGCGTTTCCACGGTGGAGAAGGTGTATGTCTGACCGGGAACGACCTCGACCGGCTCATCGAAGAGACCGAGACGGATCTCCGGACCCTTGGTGTCGAGCATTACGGCGGCGGGGAGCTTCAGCTCATCGCGCACCTTGCGGAAGCGCGCGATCATTTCGGCGTGGCTCTCGTGGGTGCCGTGGGAGAAGTTCATGCGGGCGACGTTCAGCCCGGCGAGCAGGAGCTCGCGCATGACCTCTTCGCTGCAGCTGGCGGGGCCGATGGTGCAAATGATCTTTGTTCTGCGCATATATCCCTCATCCTTTTCTATAAATTTCTCTATTTCCAAGCGCATAATACCACAACCTCCGTCATATGGCAACGCACATTCTACATAGTTTTTCCACGGCAAACCATACAATTTTCAGCATGCCCCGCGCAGGTTTTATTTGCATTCTGTATAAACTCCTTGCTTTTTCGCCGGAATTTGATATAATACGAAGCTGGATACGGAAACGTTTCAAAGTTAACAACGGGCCGGTGCCGGTTCTCCGGCTGCGGCTCTTTTAGGAAAGGATGGATACACAATGATCTACTCAGCGGAAGTCCAGCATATGTGCCCCGTTGCCAAGGGCGCATACCACGGTCCTGCGCCGATCCCCGAAGAGGGCAAGTGGGTGCAGGCGAAGGAAATCAAGGACATCAGCGGCCTTACCCACGGCATCGGCTGGTGCGCGCCGCAGCAGGGCGCCTGCAAGCTGACGCTCAACATCAAGGACGGCATCATTGAGGAAGCGCTGGTGGAGACCATCGGCTGCTCCGGCATGACCCACTCCGCGGCCATGGCGAGCGAGATCCTGATCGGCAAGACCATTCTCGAAGCGCTGAACACCGACCTCGTGTGCGACGCGATCAACACCGCCATGCGCGAGCTGTTCCTCCAGATCGTCTACGGCCGCAGCCAGACGGCGTTCTCCGAGGGCGGCCTGCCCATCGGCGCCGGTCTGGAAGACCTCGGCAAGGGCCTCACGAGCCAGGTCGGCACCATGTACGCCACCAAGGTGAAGGGCCCGCGCTATCTGCAGCTCACCGAGGGCTACGTCACCCGTCTTGCTCTCGACGAGGAGGACCAGATCATCGGCTACGAATTCGTCAAGACCGGCCCCATGATGGAAAACATCAAGAAGGGCATGGACGCCAACGAAGCCGTGAAGAAGGCCACCGGCAGCTACGGCCGCTTTGCCGACGCCGCCAAGTACATCGACCCGCGTCACGAATAAGAGAGGAGGACGGAAATAATGGCACTGTTTGAAAGCTACGAAAGAAGAGTCGACAAGATCAACGCCGTCCTCGCCGAGTACGGCATCAACTCCATTGAGGAGTGCCGCGCTATCTGCAAGGAAAAGGGCTTTGATCCTTATGAGATCGTCAAGGGCGTGCAGCCCATCGCCTTCGAGAACGCCGGCTGGGCGTACTGCGTCGGCGCGGCGATCGCCATCCGCAAGGGCGTGAAGACCGCCGCCGAAGCTGCCAAGGCCATCGGCATCGGCCTGCAGAGCTTCTGCATCCCCGGCTCCGTCGCGGACGACCGCAAGGTCGGCCTCGGCCACGGCAATCTCGGCGCGATGCTGCTCTCCGACGATACGAAGTGCTTTGCCTTCCTCGCCGGCCACGAGTCCTTTGCCGCCGCCGAAGGCGCGATCGGCATCGTCCGCAACGCGAACAAGGCCCGCAAGGAGCCCCTGCGCGTCATCCTCAACGGTCTCGGCAAGGACGCCGCCCAGATCATCAGCCGCATCAACGGCTTCACCTATGTCCAGACCCAGTTTGATTATTACACCGGCAAGCTGACCATCGTGCGCGAGATCCCCTACTCCAAGGGCGAGCGCGCCGCCGTCCGCTGCTACGGCGCGGACGACGTCCGCGAGGGCGTGGCCATCATGCACCACGAGGGCGTGGACGTGTCCATCACCGGCAACTCCACCAACCCCACCCGGTTCCAGCATCCCGTGGCCGGCACCTATAAGAAGGAATGTATCGAGCAGGGGAAGAAGTACTTCTCCGTGGCCTCCGGCGGCGGCACCGGCCGCACCCTGCATCCGGACAACATGGCCGCCGGCCCCGCCTCCTACGGCATGACCGACACCATGGGCCGCATGCACTCCGACGCCCAGTTCGCCGGTTCCTCCTCCGTGCCCGCGCACGTTGAGATGATGGGCTTCCTGGGCATGGGCAACAACCCGATGGTCGGCGCCACTGTCGCCGTGGCCGTCGCTGTTGCGGAGAGCCTCAAGTAAGAGGGGAAAACCCTCCGGGTTCCCGCTTCATAAGCTCCAAAGCCTGATTTTTGACCAAATAAAAGCAGGAAGCACATCTTCCGCACGAAAATTCGGAAGATGTGCTTCCTGTCTTTTCATATTTTTCAACCGTCAGCCATTTCCTCAGGTTTCTTATGCTTCGCTTTCGCGCAGATTGCCATAGCAGCTTCGCTGTTTTATCGGATACCGTACTTCTCGATGATGTAATCCATATCCTTATCGCCTCTGCCGGAGAGGTTGATGAGCACCGAACCCTTGCCCATCGTCTTTGCGAGCTTCATGCCGTAGGCAACCGCGTGGGAGCTTTCGATCGCAGGGATGATGCCCTCCATTCTGGAAAGTTCGAAGAAGGCGTCGAGCGTCTCATCGTCGTTCACAACGTCATACTTCACTCTGCCGATGTCGTGCAGGAAAGCGTGCTCGGGGCCGCTGGACGGGTAATCGAGGCCGCTTGCCACGGAATAAACGGGAGCCGGATTGCCGTTTTCGTCCTTGAGCATGATGCTCTTGAAGCCGTGCATGATGCCCTCCTCGCCGTAGGTGAGGCTGGCAGCATGATCGCCAAGCTTGGTGCCCCGGCCGAGCGGCTCAACGCCGTAGAGATCGACGGGGTCGTTCAGGAATCCGGAGAACAGGCCCATGGCGTTGGAGCCGCCGCCCACGCAGGCGACGACCGCATCGGGAAGCTCGCCCGTCATATCGAGGAACTGCTCTCTTGCCTCAATGCCCACAACGCTCTGGAAATCGCGCACCATCATCGGGAAGGGATGGGGACCGACAACGGAACCGATGCAGTAGATGGCGTCCTTATATTCCTCGCAGTATGCCGCGAATGCCGCGTCGACCGCTTCCTTCAGCGTTTGCAGCCCGTCTGTGACCTCGATCACTCTGGCACCGAGGATCTTCATTCTCGCCACGTTCGGGGCCTGCTTTTTGACGTCCACCGCGCCCATATAGATGTCGCAGTCCAGGCCAAAGTAAGCGGCGGCGGTCGCCAGCGCAACGCCATGCTGACCTGCGCCGGTCTCGGCGATGACCTTCTTCTTGCCCATGTACTTCGCAAGAAGCACCTCGCCCATGCAGTGGTTGAGTTTGTGCGCGCCGGTGTGGTTCAGATCCTCGCGCTTGACATAGAGCTGAACGCCCGTACCGATCTTGTCGGAGAGTCTTGCAAGGTGGGAGATCGGCGTGGGTCTGCCCTGAAACTCCTTGCGGATGCGGCGAAGCTCACTGATGAACTTGCGGGATTTGCAGATGGTCTGGTAGGCTTCGCTGATCTCGTTCATGGCGTCCTCCCAAAATTTCCGTTTCATTCCGCATAGCCCTCCTGTATCAGATA
>ERZ1106954.1914-NODE-1914-length-14984-cov-6.718266_pt1 | contig 14984 bp, 4 predicted proteins | sample MGYA00403678_ERZ1106954 | MGnify/ENA primary metagenome ERZ1106954 (study PRJEB35170, sample SAMEA104062445) | human gut metagenome | biome: human gut; feature: human-associated habitat; material: faeces | place: Denmark | collected 2012-08-20 ... | reverse complement strand
TGATCGAAGTGGATTTCAGCCGGGAGGTAACCAGTACTCAGCAGCAGAATTCCAAGATCGTTTATTATGATGCCGAAGGCAATAAGCTGGAGACGGAGGAGGTTACCTACTTCCACCAGGATGTGAGCAGCGTAGCGGTAACCGTTCCGGTCAAACGGGTGGCAACCCTGCCGCTGACAGTTTCCTTCCTGAATGTACCGGAAAACTTCCCCGTGGATGAGCTTTCATACAGTCTTTCTGTGGATTCCATCACAGTAGCGGCGGAGGATTCCGTGCTGCGCAATCATTCCAGTTTGGTGCTGGGGTATATCGACTTTAAGCAGATGAACCTGCTGACCTCCTCACAGATGGACTTTGCTGTGCAGCTGCCGGAAGGCTTTACCGATATGGATGATATAGAGGTTGTAACGGTGTCCTTTGAGGCGGATAATCTTGCTTCTACCAATCTGAGCCTAAAGAACTTCCAGCTGGTGAATGTGCCAGAGGGCTTTACGGTGACAGTGGAGGAAAGCGCTTTGCGCGTGTATGTTTTGGGTAAAAAGAGTATCATCAGTGGAATAGCGGCGGGCGACTTTGTAGTGAAGGTCGATCTTTCCGACATGAGAACGCGTGCTGGAAAATACGAGATGCCGGTTTCCATCTATGCGCCGACCAAAGGCTATGTATGGGCGGTGGGTGAATACAGTGTGACAGTGGACGCCAAGGCCAGTTAATTTTAATGATAAATTCGGCTCTGCTTTTTATGGGCAGAGCTGAATTTTCTTTCCCGGGGGATCGTTATGAGTATTTATCTGATCAACAATATTATTGTACCGCTGGAGGAGGAAGCAGATTTCCGGCGAGAGGCGCTGCGTGCCCTGCGGTGTAAAGGCAGCGACCTTTTGAAGGTGGATATCTATCGGAAAAGCGTAGATGCCCGCAAAAAAGAGAATATCAGGCTGAACTATACCATAGCGGCTACGCTGAAAGAAGGCGTCACCCTACGGGAAAACGCGAAGTATCGCCTGCTGATGGAAGACAAACCGCAGTTCCGGCCGGGGATGGAGCCAATGAAGCACCGCCCGGTGATTATTGGATTGGGGCCTGCGGGGATGTTCTGTGGTTTGATGCTGGCACGAGCCGGGTATCAGCCGGTCATCCTGGAGCAGAGTCATTATATGGATTTAAACTTTATCAGGGCGGTATTGTACTGGGTAAGTCAATTCGTGTTGTTAAAATACCGGGCATTGATGTTCAGGCTTGTGCAGGAACTCATGTTTTAAGAACTGGTGATATCGGTCCAATTAAAATCAATAAAACTGAAAGGGTTCAGGACGGTGTTGAAAGGATTGATTTCTCAGCAGGAATAGCTGCAGTTGATTCAATTCAGAACGAAAACAAACTGCTTCGTGAAAGTTCAGGAATATTTAAAGTCGATGACGATCAACTTCCAAAAACCTGTGACAGGTTCTTTTCTGAATGGAAAGCACAAAAAAATGAAATTGACAAGTTAAAGTCAGAAATAGCTAGTTTAAAAATGAATTCATTAGCTGATGATGTTACTGAAATTAAAGGTCTTAAAGTTGTTAAACAGTTAATTGATGCTGATTTTAAAGAGCTTCAAAAGATTGCAACCGACTTTACAGATAATGACAAGGCTGATGTTGTTTTAATGGGTAACAATGACGGTAAAATTGTTGGTGCAGCTTCCCAAAATGCTATTGATGCAGGCATAAAAGTAAATGAAATAATTAAAAAAGCTGCAGGGGTTCTTGGTGGTGGCGGCGGTGGCCGTTTAACTCTTGCTCAGGGAGCAGGGCCTAAATGCGAGAACATGAATGAAGCATTAAATATTGCTATTGACCTTATTTAGATAATAGGGTCTTTAACAATAATGCTTATAAATGTTAAAATTAAAAGTTTATATTAGCTGTTATATTTTTTTTAGTAATGGCGATTTTAATCTAAATTTTTTGAAATAATTTGATATTTATGTTTGATGTTCATTTGGTACTGTTGTTTATAGGATTTTTACTTTTAGTCTGTGTATTGTTAAGTAAATTCACAGCTAAAATCGGTGTTCCCGCATTATTGATTTTTTTAATTGTAGGTTTGATTTTAGACACCAACCAGGTTATATCATCATCGATAACGAATTATAATATGATTCAATCGATAAGTATTTTTGCTCTGATTATTATTATGTTTTCGGGGGGTTTGGACACTGAACTTGCCAACATTAAAAGAGTAACATGGGAAGGAATCTCCTTATCTACCGTCGGTGTTTTTATTACTGCAATTGTTGTAGGAATACTGGTTCATTTACTATTCGGGTTAGGATGGTTGGATTCATTTTTAATAGGTTCAATTATATCTTCTACAGATGCTGCAGCAGTGTTTTCAATTTTTAAAACACAAAAGTTACATATTAAAGATAATTTGGATTATATGCTTGAGTTAGAAAGTGCTACAAACGATCCTATGGCTTATATACTTGTAACATCAGTGATTTATTTAATAATTCATCCTGAGACATCTATGTTGCTTCTAATATTTAATTTCTTTAAATCACTGGCTTTAGGTTTAATAATGGGAGCAATTTTAGGTAAAGGATTTTCAAAATTGCTTGCAAGGATTAAATTAAGCGTTGAGGGATTGTATCCGGTACTGTTATTGTCTGCAGCTATTCTTTCATTTGCAGCTACTGAAGTTGTTGGGGGAAATGGATTCCTGTCAGTATATATTGCGGCAGTAATAATAGGTAATTGTAAAATCAAATATAAATATACTCAATTATCCTTTTTCGAAGGTATTGCATGGATTATGCAGATTGTGATGTTTGTATTGCTTGGTGCATTTTCATCAATAAAGGAACTTATACCTATGTTAATTCCTGCAATATGGATTGCAATGATACTGACATTTGTGGCAAGGCCAATTGCAGTACTGATATCTTTGGCTCCATTTGATATAGACAGACCTTCAAAGGCGTTTGTTTCATGGGCAGGAATTAAAGGGGCAGTACCTATTGTATTTGCATTTTATCCATTGGTACATGGTATTTATAATGCACAAATGATATTTGATATTGTAATGGTTGTTACTTGTATTTCAGTACTGGTACAGGGATCTACTCTTAAATTTATGGCTGGACACCTTAAAGTATTAAAAGAGGAATAATATGAATTATGATGTAGTTATAGCACGTTATGGTGAAATTGGTTTAAAAAGCTCAAAAGTAAGAGCACGTTTTGAGCGCAAATTGGTTAAAAATATTAAAGCAGCTATTGACTGTGAAGTTGACAGAAACCAGGGAAGAATATATATCTTTCCAAAAAACTATGGCGAGTGTTTGGAAAATTTAAATAAGGTATTTGGTGTTGTATCTTACTCTCCGGCTGTTTCAACATATGGAAACTATGAAGATATTGAAAAAACATTAGGTGAATATGTAGATAATCTTGTTGATGATGGATTCATAGGCAAAGATACAAGATTTGCCATAAAATGCAGAAGAGTGGGAAACCATGATTTCACATCTCAGGAAATGGCTGCATTCTGCGGTTCTGTAGTTGTTAAAAAAGTAGGATGTCCTGTTGATTTAACAAATCCTGAACTTAAAATTTATGTTGAAGTAAGAGATGATGAAGCTTTTATTTATCATGAAAAAATTGACGGTCCGGGAGGCCTTCCACTGGGAACTCAGGGAAAGGTTGTTGTTTTGGTGTCCAGCGGTATTGATTCTCCGGTGGCAGCTTATCTTATGATGAAAAGAGGATGCGAGGTTATAGCACTTCATTGTGATAATGCTCCATTTACAGGACCTAAAGTTCATGAAAACTTTGATAAAATAATTGATCAGCTTCAAAGTTATGCAAAAGGAGTTCCTATTACAAAAAAAGTTGTAAAATATGGGGAGTATTTGCAGCAGGCTAAAGACTGTGCTCCGGAAAAAATGACCTGTGTTTTATGCAAGTCAGGGATGTATAAAATAGCTGAAAAATTAGCACATAAATATGGAGCATCAGCTATTGTAGACGGAAGCAGTGTAGGTCAGGTAGCTTCACAGACATTGTCTAATATATTGGCTACCCGTCATGGTGTTGACATGCCGATTTTAAGCCCTTTGATAGGTCTGGACAAATTGGAAATTACCAGAATAGCTGAAGATATCGGAACTTTTGAAATTTCTAAATTGGATGACGGGGGATGTCATGCAGTTCCCAAATATCCTGAAACAAAAGCAGATGTTGACAGGGTTGAAGAGGCTTGCAGGGCAATGAATCAAAAAGAAGCTATTGAAAAAGCCTTTGATTCCATTGATTAATCTTTTTTCTTCTTTTTTTAAATTCTGATGTAACTTATTTTTTACTTTTCAAAATTATTTGATAAATCTTAAATATATCCTTATAATATAAATATAAATCATATTCAAAATTTGTTTAGTTTTGATAAATTTATTTTGAATTTATAGATGTGTGTTTTGCTGGTTTAAAGCTAGTTTAACTTATTGTGGGGGTTATAATGATATATTGGTGATGTTTGATAATATAAAAACTTTCAAAAACTTAAAATTTTCAAAATAAAATAAAAAGGAGGATACTCATGGATAAGAAAATTTTATTAATCTGTCTCATAGCTATTGTGGCATTTTCAATATCTTGTGTAAGTGCAGCAGATAGTAATGAGATAGCTATGAATTCATCTGATGCAATTGGTATTAGTGAAGACATATCTGTCGATGATGTTGTATTTGCTAATCAGATAAGTTCAGAGGATTCTCAGGTAGTTGGCGATTCTCCATCTGGTGAGGTGTGGGTAGCAACTACTGGTAGTGATGATAATGATGGTAGTCAAGCTAGTCCTGTAGCTAGTGTCAGCAAAGCTGTAGACTTAGCTCAAAGTGGATCTACTATTCATATTAAAGAAGGAACTTATAATCAGGGAAAAATAAGTCTTAATAAATCTTTATCTTTTGTTGGTGAAGGTAATGTTATATTAAGTAGTAATGGTGCAAATGTATTTTCAGGTGATGTAAATGGCAATTTAGAGTTTATTAATCTTGTATTCACTGGTGTTTCATCTACTAATAAGTATGCTTCTGGTTTGGATATTGATGGATCTACAAATCTTAAAGTAATTAACTGTACTTTTATAGATATTAAAGCTAAATTTGGTGCATTACAGTTAGCTTGTGATGTTGCGGATATTATTAATTGTACAATAAAAGACGTTAGTGGAGTAGCTTCTGGGTCAACTGTTTATGTTTCAGGTTCTGGAAAATATACTTTTGATAATATATCTATTATTAATCCTAAATTAGCAGATAGTGTTGTTGCTGGCAATGAATATGTATATTTAAGAAATGTATTTTATTCAAATAATAAAGAAGCAACAGTAACTTTAACTAATTCTATTATAACTGGAGTTAGTGGGCCTATACAAGCAGTTGTTGAAAGCAGAGGTAAATTAACTATTTCTAACACTATAATTTCTAATAATGTAGTTGGAAAATCTGAAAGTGGTAATGGTGGTAAGTATTTATTATATGTAGGAGATGTAGCTGCTTTAAACATGACTAATTGTATAATTGAAAATAATACATTTGCTGATTCTAGCAGTGCATTAATTTATTTCTATTCTGCTTGTAAAGCTAATATAACTTATTCATCTATTGTTAATAATGGATTCAGTAAAAATGTAGATGTCAAATCTGGAATTACTCCAACTGTTAATTTAGATTACAACTGGTGGGGAACTAATACTTACACTGGTGACAATGTAAATAAATGGGTAGTTATGAGTACTCCTGAAACTACTATTAATGCTGAAAGTGGTAAAGCTATTGATGTAAGTGTTAACTTCAATCATTACACTGATGCTTCTGGTAGTATTCAAGATTTAGCTCAATCTATTTCTGGAATTAATGTTGACTTTAGTGCTGTTAGTGGTACTTTAAGTAAAAATAATGTAGCTAGTGTAGATGGTATAGCTACTGTAACATACACTACTACAACTAATGATAAAATCACTGCTAAATCAGGTAGTCAAAGTTTAACTATTGATGTTGTTGCAAAACAAGCAGCAGCTGATATTTGGGTAGCAACTACAGGTAGTGATGATAATGATGGTAGCCAAGCTAATCCTGTAGCTACTATTGCAAAAGCTATTGAACTTGCTGGTGATGGTTATACTATTCATATTGCTGATGGTAATTATGTAAATGATAAAACTTTAAGCATTTCTAAAAGTTTAACTTTAGAAGGTAGTGCTAATACAGTAATTGATGGTAATGCTTCAAGAATTATGGATGTAACTGCTGATGCAACTGTTGTTTTAACTAATTTGTCTTTCACAAATGGTAATGATGCTCTTGTAGGTGCTATTTCAAATGAAGGTAAGTTAACCATTTCTAATTCTAACTTTTATTCAAATAAGGCCACTGGTAATTCTGGAACTATAATTACTAATAAAAATAAATTAAATATTAATAATTCTAAATTTTATCAAAATTCTGCAGGCAAAGGTGTTGTAAACAATCAAAATGATGCATTATTAGTTATTGATAATTCTGAGTTTTATAATAATGATATGACTTCATTTTCTAATTCTTATGGTATAGTTTATACAACTTCAGCAAATGCAACTATCTCCAATACTGTATTTAGAAATAATGCTGTTAAATATGGTGGAGCTATTTATGCAACTAAATCATCTGATGCAACTATAGGTATTGTTAATATAATTAATTCTACATTTGAAAGTAATAGTGCAAATACTGGTCAGGGAGGAGCATTATTTGTTTCTGGTGGAGAATGTATTATAAAAGAATCTATGTTTATTAATAACAAAGCTAATCCTGGAAAATTCACTGGTGGTCAGGGAGGAGCAATATACACTTCATTAAACGGTAATGTCAGTGTTACAGATTCTGTTTTCAAAAACAATCAGGCTAAATTAGGTGCTGCATTATACTTAAATGGTGGCAGTAATTCAACCATTTCATATTCAGTTTTATTAGATAATGTTGCTGAAGGAGACTATGCAATATCTAATGCTGAATCTGCATCTGGTGTGGCTACAGTTAATTACAACTGGTGGGGAACTAATTCTCCTAAGAATTTAGTGCCTTCAACAGTAACATTAAACAATTGGGTAATCATGAGTGCAGATCCAACTACTGTAACAGATGCTGAAATAGGTGATGTAAAAACAATATCTGTTAATTTCAACAAATATTCAAGTTTTGATACTATAAATGACTTGTCAAAACCTCTTCCTGCTATTGATGTAGAATTTAGTGCTGTTAATGGTACTTTAGCAAGTAATCTTGTTTCTACTGTTAATGGTGTTGCTGCTGTTTCATACACTGTAAATGGCAATGATCAGATTGCTGTTAAATCAGGTAGTCAAACTTTAACTATTGAAGTTGTTGCAAAACTTCCAGTAACTGATGTTTGGGTATCATCTACTGGTAGTGATGCAAATGATGGTAGTCAGGATAGTCCTGTAGCTACTATTGCAAAAGCAATTGAATTAGTTGCTGAAGGTTACACTATTCATGTAGGTGAAGGTACTTATATTGCTAATTCTTTAACAATAGCTAAATCATTTGCAATGATTGGTTCAGGAAAAGTTATCATTGATGGTAATGCTTCTAAAATCATGAATATAAATGAGAATACAATTGTTAACTTCACTAATGTTGCATTTACCAATGCATTAAATAATTATGGTGGAGTTATGCAAAGTAAAGGAACTGTAAACTTAAATAATGTAAGCATTTACAAAAACACTCAAAAATCAGGAAGTACTCCTACTGTAAGTTCAATATATAATACTGGTGTAATGACTATTGTTAATTCAAATATTTATGAAAATGACGGTTATGGATTAATATTTAATTCAGGTAATCTTGATATTATTAATACATCTATTTCCAGTAATAATGTTGCTAAAGGTACTACTTATGCATTTTTATATATTGATGGTGGTGCTGTAAATGTAATTAACTCTACACTATCTGATAATACTGCTAGATTAGGTGGTATTTGGCTTAATAAAGGAACTTTAAATGTTAATAATGCAACATTTGAAAATAATGTAGTTACTGTAGGAAATGGTGGAGCAATTCACATTGAATCTGATTCAAGTACTGCAACCATTAAAGATTCCAAATTCATTGGAAACAAAGCTAATAAAGATGGTGGAGCTATTTATAATAAAGGTACATTAAATATTGAAACTTCCATTTTTGATGCTAATGCTGCTTCTAGTGGAAATACTGGTTATTATGGTGATGATATTTACAATTCAGGTATCTTAACTCTACATTACTCTGCATTACTTGGAAAAGGAACTAATAAATTAATTTACAATGAAGGTCGTGAACCAAGTGCTAATGCCCAATACAACTGGTGGGGAACTAACAGCAATCCTTCAACTTTAGTTGGTGCTGGTTTAGATTATGATGATGAACCATGTGATGATGTTGATGTTTCTAACTGGGTTGTCATGAGTGTTGATCCAACAAGTATTGAAAAGGTCATAGTTGGAAATGAAAAAACATTAACAGTTAACTTCAATCATTATAATGCAAATGGTGTAATTAAAGAATTAGCTAAATCTATTCCATCTATTAATGTTAATTTTGAAGCTGTTAATGGAACTTTATCCAGTGATGTTGCAGCTACTGATAATGGGGTAGCTAGTGTAACTTACACTGTAAAAGGTAATGATCAAATTACTGTTAAATCAGGCAGTCAAACTTTAACCGTTCCAGTTACCACTAAAGAATTAACCAATATTGTAACTAATGAAACATTCTTTGATTACTTTGGTGATGACGGAATGTTATTGGGAGATATTACTTTTGATACTTTGATATTCAAAGGAGAATTCTCTAATCTTGGTGTAAATGTTGTTTATGTTCCAAGAGCTATTGTTATTAATGGTGATAATGCAGTATTAAGAAATATTGCAATAATGTGTGAACAAGGAACTACTTTAAATAATTTAACTTTAAATGCTACCAATTATGTTGCTGATACTGATGGTGCTCTTATATATGCTATCGGTAGTGATGTCACAGTAAATAATATTACTATTGATTATAATGCTACTGATGGTTCTAATAATGCAATTGCAGTTTATGCTAGTGGTGCAGATAACTTTAAATTAGTAAACAGTACAATTACTTTTACTGGAAACAATGTTGACGGTAAAGTATTTGCTCAGGGTATAAAAATAGCAAAAAGTAACAATGCTGTTGTTGATTCAAACATAATTACTACTTCATGTCCGTTAGTGGATGTTGATTACAGCCAGTGGGGAAGTATTGACACTGATTTGGTATTTGCAATTGGTGTGGAAAAATCAGAAAATGTTAAAATTATTAATAATATAATGGATAATTCTGCTTGGACTAAAGGAAATAATGCTAATTTCCCTACTTTCGATGCATTTATTGCTCATACTGCTAATAATTTATTAATTAAAAACAATACTATTTCTCATACTGATTTAATAACTCCGAAAGGAACTTCAAGTTATATTTATGCACTTGATTTTTATGAATCCAACAGTGTAATTGTTGAAGATAATCGTGTATTACTTAATACTACTGGTGGTAAAGAGGGTGCCGGCGCTGCTTATGCTGTACAGGTTACAGGTCCTTATAATAATTTTGTAGTTAAAGGAAATAATTTAACCACAGTATCTAACGGTCCTAATTTAGGAGTGTACTCACAAAATTATTATGGTGCTACTGAAATTACTGCTGAGAATAATTGGATTAATGTAACTGGTTTTGCTGGACCTGCCGAATTTGCTTTGGTTTCAGGTATGGAATTCCAGGATACTGTAGCTAAAGCATATAATAACACTATCTATGTTCAAAATGTAAACGAATATAATGATGACAATAATATTGCAGGAATTACTTATGTACAATCAACCAGCGGAAGCCACCAATTTGATATTCAGAATAATACCATTTATTCTGAAGGAAAATATGCAGTATTAATTAAATCTGCTAAAGATTCACAAATAATTGGAAACACATTGTATGCACATGAGTTAAACGGTGATGATGCAGCAATATTTAAATCAGGAACTAATAATGTAGTTAAAAATAATTATCCTATGTCTACCGATATTATAATTGATGTAAATAATGCATGGATTGGTAAAGAAGCAGTTATTGGCATAACTCTTAATTCTGCTGCAACTGGTACTGCAAACATCATGGTTGGTGGTAAAACTTACACTGTTAATTTAACTGATGGTAAAGCTACTTTAAAAGTATCTGATTTGCCTGCTGGTGAAAATACTGTTAAAGTGGATTATGATGGTGATGGCAAATTTAAATCTTCAACCAACAGCACAACATTTAAAGTATTTGATGGTATTGTAACTAATGAAACATTCTTTGATTACTTTATTAACGGTACTTTAGCAGATTATGTTCCTGAAGGTGCAACTTTAGACTTCAGAGGTAAATTCTATAGTCATGATGATGTTAAATTTGATTTGGTTATTAATAAACCAATTAATATGATTTCAACTACTGGTGATGCATTTATTGATTTAAACACTACTGCAGGTAGTTTACTTGGAGAAAATCCAGGTTCATGCTTTACAATCAATAATGGAGGTTCCAGATCCAATGTGTCTGGTATTATATTCCATAACACTCAGGTTTGGATTTATGATGCTCATAATGTAGTTTTAAATAATATTAGTGTAATTGTTGAAAATAAAAGAGTTGGTTCTGGTGTTGGAACTACTGCTATACGTCACGGATCTACTAATGTAACTCTTAAGAACAGCTACATTTACACCAGCAATAATGGTGGGTCAAGCAGTATTGTTTTAACTCACGTTCAAAATTGTACTGTTGAAAATAACACTATTGTCGGTGAAGGTAATGTGGGTAATTTACTTTACTTGAATACCTTTAATGATGCAGGCTGTGATTTAAGTAATGATTACAATAAAATCATCAATAATAAAATAACAGGTCCAAGTCCTGCTGCGGGAATTTGTTACGGTATTGGAATTAACGGTAATAATAATTTAATTGCAGGAAATGTAATTAATTATGCTGGTAATGGTATTGTTCCTGCATGGGGTGCTACTCCTAACAACAACACTTACTGTGACAATGTTTTAATTGGAGGAGCTAGTATGAGTGTTGCAGCTAGTTCTATTGCTTACAACAACACTGTTTCAGGTACTTTAACTATCGGATCAGGTTCAGTTGCTTACAATAACACTGCAAAAGCTATATCTGTCAGTTCTAATTCTGTTGTATCTAATAGTAGTGCAACTGCAGCTTTAACAGTTCAGGCAGGAGCTAAAGTAGCTAATGTAACTGCTGCTTCTTTATCTGTAAGCGGTAAAAATGCAGTTATTGAAAATGTATCTATTAGTGGTGTTGGAACTATTAAATCCAGTGCAACTAACACTACATTAATTAACTCCACATTTGGAGGTATGCTTACTGTTCAAAGTGCTAAAAACACAATTAAATATAATAATATTGTACTTGCTACTGGTGATGCAGCAATTCTTGCAACTGGTGGAGATAATGTAATTACCAATAACTATTTAATTGCTGGAGATAAATTAGGTGATAATGCAGTTAATTCTACTGTTGAAACAAACATTGTAAAAGACAACCTTCCTGGAGGAATTGTCAATGTTACAATTACTGCAAAAGATGTATTTGAAGGCAGTGATGTAATAATTGATGTGACTGTTGATTCATTATCTAATTTAACTGAAAAATTCATGCTTAAAATCAATAATAAAGAATATGTTCTTTCATTTACTGATTCAAAAGCTAATGTAACTATTTCTGATTTGACTGCAGGTAAATATGATATTGCTGTAACTTATGGTGATGAAACATACACTTTAATTAATTCTACTTCTGATGTTTCAGTTTACGGAAATGTTGTAACTAATGAAACATTCTTTATCTACTTTGATGAAGACGGATTATTAAGAGAAGAAGTTCCTTTCGATGAATTAATATTTAAAGGAGAATTCTCAGATATTGTAAATCTTATTTCTATTACAACTTCTCTTAAAATAACCAGCGATAATGCAGTATTAAGAAACATAGCATTTGCTGTGCTTTCAGATAATGTAGTATTAAACGGATTAACTTTAATCTCTAATGTTTCACGTGCTGATAATGGTGGAGCTCTCATATTGGTAGCTGGAAATAATGTAAATGTTTCTAATATGAACATTAGCTATATTATTAAAGAAAGTGTAGATGCTGTTGCAATTAATGCAAATGGTGTTTCAAACTTAAATGTTGTTAACAGCAATATTTTCTTTGAATCATGTCCTAAAGATGATTCCTTAACTGCATCTGCTATTAATATAGATGGTGTTTCTAATTCATTTATTAATGGAAATAATATTACTGCTGTTTTACCTTACCTATTTGCATCTAATTATGATATGAAATACTTCATGATGGGTGTAAACACTGTAAATCCAATTAGGATGAGGGAATGTAATAATGTAACATTTTCCAAAAACAATGTAAACACTACTGCAAATGATGGAAGTGCCAGCTTCCCTACTTTACAATGTATGTTTATTGTCGGATCTAATGACTGTGTAATTGACGGAAATAATTTCTCAATGATTGATACACTTATTCCTGCTGGTACAAGCAATTACCTCTATGGAATTAACATTGGATACAATAAAAACTTAATGATTTCCAATAATGACTTTAAAATGTCTACTGCTGGGGGTAAAGATGCTGCAGGTACTGCATATGCAATACAAGGTGTAGAATGTGAAGTATCTATGATTGGAAACAACATTACAAGTATAAGTAACGGTCCAAACTTAGGTATTTACTTTGCAAGTATGACTGGCGGAACATCTGAACTTTACATTGCAAATAACTTAATTAATGTAACAGGTTTAGCTTCTGCTAGTGGTAGCTGGGCTTTAGTTTCAGGTATTGAAGTGCAAAACGGTAATGCAAAAATATACAACAACACAATCTACACTTACAACGTGGGCGATTATAGTCCTGAAAATTATATGTATGGTATCAGCTATGCTCAATACATGTACGGAGACCGTTCATTTGATATACGTGACAACAGAATATACGTTGACGGCCATTATGCAGTTTCATTTATTAATGTAGACGGATCTAATGTAACTGGCAACTTATTGATTACTCGTAATCTGGGTGGAGATGCTGCTGTTGAAATTAAAGCAGGTAAAAACAATGTAGTTGAAAACAACTATCCTAGAAGTTCTGATTTAATATTCAACATTACTTCTGAAGAACCTGGAAAAATTTTAATTGATGTGACTATTGATAAAAAAGCTACTGGAAACATTGCTGTTATTGTAGACGGTGACAAATATGATGTAGCTATTGTTAATGGTTCTGCTAAATTAACTTTAAGTGATTTGCCTGCTGGAGTATATTATATTGAAGCTAAATATAATGGAAATTCCATTGTAACTGAAAGTTATAATTCCACTAAATTCACTATTGATTTAATTGATTCTTCAATTGCTGTTGAAGCTAAAAACATTAAATGCGGTGAAGAAGCAGTAATTACTGCAACTGTTACTAATGGTGCAACAGGAACTGTTACATTCTTCGTAAATGGTAAAACCTATGTTGTAGATATTACAGATAGTGTAGCTACTTTAAAAATAGCTGATTTAACTACTGGTGATTGTCCTGTATTTGCTTACTATAATGGTGATAAATACTATAAAACTTCATACAATTCAACAACATTCAATGTAGCTAAATTAGCTTCTACAACTACTGTCAATGTTAGTGATATTAAAGTTGGTGAGGATGCTGTTATTAGTATTGCTGTTCCTGAAATAACTTCTGGAGTAGTTAGTGTTACTGTTGGTGATGCAATTTATAATGTTGCTGTTGTTGATGGTAAAGGATCTTTAACTTTATCTGGTTTGGCTAGTGGTTCTTATGATGTTGTTGCTAAATTTAATGGTGATGACAAATATTTAGCTAGTGAAGATAGTGCTAAATTCAATGTAACTAAATTAGCTTCTACAATTGATATTGCTGTTGATAATATTAAAGTTGGTGAAGATGCCGTAATTGGTGTTGCATTACCTGAAGATGCAACTGGTGAGGTAATTATAAGTGTTAATGGTAAAAATTACACTGTTATGACTAAATATGGAATGGCTAGTGTAACCATCTCTGATTTGGCTAATGGTACTTACAGTGTAGATGCATTCTATAATGGTGATGACATTTATGCACCTATTAAAAACTCTACTGCTTTTACTGTTTCCAAAGTGTCTGATTATAATATGACTGTTGATATTGCAGATATTGTTAAAGGTGAAAATGCTACAATAACTGTTAGTGTTCCTGAAGATGGAACCGGAAATGTAATTGTAACAATAAACGGAACAGATTACAAAGGAACAGTTGTTAACGGTACTGCTAAAGTTATTATTCCTGGTTTAGATGAAGGAACATACAAAGTAGTAACCTTCTATACTGGAGATAACAAATATGATTCCATGATTGTCAATGGAACTATAACAGTTAATAAAAATACTAAAACCACTTTAACAATGGATAACCTTGTAAAATACTTTAATGGTCCACAAAAACTCATGGCTAAACTTGTTGATGGATTTGGAAATCCAATAGCTAATGCAACTGTTTACTTCACAATAAATGGTAAAGTTTATGCCAGAATCACTGATGAAAATGGTACTGCTTCAATAGCTATTAGATTACTTCCTAGTGAATACAAAGCAAGCGCATTATTTAATGGAACTGATGATTATGATATGGCGGCTGTTAATGCTAGTGTGTTAGTTAAAAACACAATTTTGGGAAATGATACTACATTATACTTCCGTAATGGAACACAATATGTAGCTAAATTCTTAGATGGTAATGGAAAAGCATTAGCAAATACTGATGTAAAATTCAATATTAATGGTGTGTTCTA
>ERZ1106954.1911-NODE-1911-length-14992-cov-7.961505_pt1 | contig 14992 bp, 19 predicted proteins | sample MGYA00403678_ERZ1106954 | MGnify/ENA primary metagenome ERZ1106954 (study PRJEB35170, sample SAMEA104062445) | human gut metagenome | biome: human gut; feature: human-associated habitat; material: faeces | place: Denmark | collected 2012-08-20 ... | reverse complement strand
AAATATAAGTTAGCAAATATATATTATATTTCTCATGAAGAAGATTTAATAAAACTAGAGGACTACTACAATAACAATGTATTAATAGACATATTAAAATGTTTACCTTCTCCATTTAAATTTTCTTTATATAAAAATAATTTATTATTTACATGCTCTATAAAAACTGTTGTTACTAGATATAAAAGATATGAGCCTTTAAAAGTAGCTTATTTTCTAGGACTGTTAAATAGACTACCTAATACTTTAAAAAAATCTATATATACAAACAAATTAAAATCTAGTACAAGTAATTATCTTCATGAGCCTTCTTTTATAAAAGTACCTCTATATACAACAGAACTTATAAAGCAAGCAAATGAACAAGCCCAAAAATTATTAAAGCAACCAATAAATAAATTTACACATTTTATAATTAAAGAGAACTTTGGAGAAGAGAAAGCAAATGCTATTTTTAAAAGTAAAAAATGCACAAAAAATACTAGTAGAGCTGAAAGAACAAAAGAAGATTTAAAAATAATACTTTCTAATATTTTTAAAAATAAAATAGAAAAGGAAGGTTTTATTACCACTAATGAGATACTTGGAGAACTGAGAAGAATAAATAACGAGAGACAAAGCCAAGGGTTAGAGTATAACTTTATTGCTGATGGAACAAAAAGATTTATTTCCTCAACTTTACAAAATGTACCAGATATAAAAAAACTTCTACAAGAACTTGGGCTAAAATATATTTTACATTTGAATGAAAAGACAATAGATAGAATAAGAAGATATCAAAAAAAGAACAACATAAATACTGTGGAAATATTAAAGGCACGACATAGTGCAATAGTTTTAAAAAAATTGGTAGAAAAGAGAAGATAAGGTTAGTTAGAAATTATTGTAATATTAGTGTTAACGAGAATGACATCTAGTACATTTTCATATTAAAATAATAAAATTATATATCTAAACTAAAAAAATATAACTAGATGACTTGTAGAACAAATTTCAATAAAACTATATACAAACAAAAAATAATGTTATATAAATCCATTATACTACACGAAACACAGACAACTAGTCACTTTGAGGAAAGACTGCCACTTTCCTCGCCCCCTTATTATTATAAAAAAGGTAGGTGGATTTAATGAACATACAAATACATAAAAAAATAGTAAATACTTGTTAAAACTCTTTGTTGCAATGCAATAGAGAGTTTTTTGTTGGGAGAGAGAAATGGTATGAATAATATTAGAAAAATTAGAGAAGAAAAAGGCATGAAGCAAATAGACCTTGCTCAAACAATAGGTATATCGGTTGGGTATTTGTGTCATTTAGAAAATGGAACAAGAAATAATCCGAGTATGCGTACAATGGTAAAGATAGCAAAGGCATTAAATAGAAGTATAGAAGAAATATTTACTTTTAACGATAAATAGAATAAGTAAGTAAAAAAGAGTAGAAAACTACCCATTTTTACTATTATCTAAAAGAAAAGATAAAAATTTATTAAAGTATTTTTTATCTTCGTTAGACAACATATTATATTTATTTAAAATCTCTGCTTCATTAATAGAGGTATTTCTAGCAACTAAATATTTAGTTGGTGTAGTAACATCTGTTAGGCCTAAAAGATAATCTACTGAACAATTAAAGTAGTTTGCAATAGTAATTAACATTTGAGGTTGAGGAAAGGAACTTCCATTTTCATATCTAGAAATTAATTCTTGAGAAACACCTAAGTCCATAGAAAGCTTTAATTGAGTAATTTTTTTAGATTTCCTAAGTACCTTTAAATTTGTAAGCTGTTTAATAACTTTTTCATCATTCATAAAATTTGCCTCCTAGAAAATTATACAAAAATTACTCATAAAATTAAGGAAAAATATTAATAAAAAATATGAGAAATGCTTGTAAAAAATATTAATGTATGATATGCTCTGTACAAGTGAAATTGTATGGAGGTATATCATGGAAAGGAATAATATGTTTAAATATGCGACAAAAGAACTGTCACAAGATGCTTTTATATGCTGGTGTATTAATTGGATTAACTATAAGGAACACAAATTATATAATCTAGGAAAAGAAATGTTAAAAGAAATTTTATTTCCGGACTTGAATGATGAAAATTTATACCCATACTATGAAAAAAATGAACTAATAGAGCATTATGAGATCTTTAATGACAGAAATAATAAAAAAGAAAATGATAAAACTAAAGAACTAGAAAAGAAATGTTCAAACTTAAACAGTCAAGTAGATTTAATAAAAAAGGATTTAAATAAGAATATTAATAAATTAAAAAAGTTAATAAATATAGATAAAACCAGCTCAATAAAAATTAATAGACAATTTCATAGAATGGACATTGTAATAACAATTGATAATGAGTTTGTTGTTATTATAGAAGATAAAATTAATGGAACTACAAACGACCAATTACAAAGATATATTAATGTATTAAAAGATATAGTTCAGGAAGATAAGAAAGAAGATATCGAAATTTTAGATTTAGATATAAATAAGTTCGACAAAACTAAAATTATTCCCGTTTATATGAAAACTGGATGTTATAGATTTGAAGAGAAACTATATGGCTTTAACAGGATTAATGGATTTGCAATTTTAAAAGTATTAAAAAATTATATAAATGAAAGCGATATAATACAAGACTTTTATACTTGCTTAGATGAGAAAGTAAAAAAGGAAAATCCTCTAAACTATAAAGACATTATTAAAAAAGGGTACATCAAAATTGGAACAAAATTTCAAAAAAGATATATGATTTTTAATTGCTTTAAAAAATATACATTAAATACATATATATCTGGTAAGACATTAGTTCAAAATTGTGGTTATGAATTACCTAACACAAATGTTAGAATTTGGACACCAAGATTATACAATTACCAGGGGTGGATTAATACATTAGAAGAAAACGGAGAGATTATTGTTGAAGAAAAAATTAATAAACTAGAAAATAGAGATTTCGAAGATAACTGCATTAGATATGTATTCCCTAGAAGGAGAGATACATTTAATCAGGAATACTTTGAATGTATTGGCGCGTATGTATTAGATAAGGACAAGAGTAATATTAATAAAAGAATATGGAGAAAACTTAATATTGGAGAGAACTTACCAATAGATGTTGATAAATTAGAAAATAAATAAAAGTTGTGGAGAAGAATTGTGTCGGAAAAGGTAGAAAATTTTAATAGGTTTGGAGAGATAAATTTTGAGGAAATACTTAATGCTGGAGACAATAAAAATTATAATTCTGCATTAGATTTAAACTATAAAGTAAAAATATCTAAAAAAGAGGCAATAGAAGGAACAAAAGTAAAAATGAAAGTAAAAGGAAGAGATCTAGAGATCGCAATACCTCAAAATATAAAAAATGGACAAGTAATAGTTGTAAAAGGAGAAGGCGAAAGAAGAGAAAAACAGTATGGAAACTTAAAAATAAAAGTTGAAATAAAAAGGTGGTGAGAAAATGTAAAAATGGAAGAGAACTAAATGTAATAAAAATATTATAAAAATAAAAATGATAAGAAAGGAGAGTATAATTAAAATATAATTATACAAGAAAAAAATGAAAACAAGAATAAGAAATATACTAATATTATTACTTGGAATATTAGTGCTAGGAATAATTTTTAATATAAACCAAGTAAGAGCAGAAGAGGTTGAAGAAGATTATATAAAAAATATTATGGGCCAAATACCTGACACTATGAATATTGATATTCCTGAAGTAGAATACGAAAAAGCATATAAGATTGTGGCTGAAAAAGTTGAAAAAATATTAATTGATAATGGATTAGAATATAAAAAAGAAGATAATTATTTTATAGGGGGAATGGGAAGCTTTACTTTTGAATTAGAGAACAAAACTATTAAAGAAAGTAAAATTAAAGTAGAAGTATATGGGCCAGCACTGTATTTAGAAGACATAAATACAGCAAGAATAGACTGTAGAATTGAAGGGGCACAATATACAAACATATTTAATAAAAATGCAAAATTAATATATAGCAATCAAAATAGCTATAATTTAAAAGATGAAAGCTATGTGAAAAATTTAAAATTACAAAGCCCTAAATATTATGAACTTGATATTTCATATTTTAAAGATTGGGGAGAAGTAGGAAAGAGTCTTGAACTTATACGGTCAAGATTATACTAATTTAGTGAATGATAGCTCAATAGTCATAAAAGCAGCAAGTGGTGAAGGCTCAAGAGAAGGGACTACGCTAGGTGAAAGTATCACTATAGGAATTTTCAAAAATGGTATTTTATATGAAAATAGAAGGATGGGAGCAGCAATAGTAATTCCAGTTATAAATGTTCCTAACAATATACAAAAAAATGAATTCGAAAATTTTATAAAAGAGAAAATAAAAAATATTTTAGATGATGAAGTTCAAGTAGCCGATATTAAAGAAGGTGCTAAAATAGATAATGTAGATGTGAAAAATGGATATACAGTTTGTTTCAAAGAAGAAATTATGCCAGAAGATGTTGTAATAATTAACAGAGAAAAACCAGTTAATATAACTGATGTAGATAAAGAAACTAATATAAAATTAGAAACAACAACAGCAGTTGTTCCTGAAGATACAACTCTAGAAATAGAAAGAATAACAGAAGGAAAAAACTATAACACAGTAATAGCAACATTAGGAAATAAAGTAAATAAATTTACTCTATATGACATAACATTAAAATCAAACGGAGTTAAAATTCAACCGAGCGGTAAAGTAAAAATAAGTATTCCAGTTCCAGAAGGCTTTAACAGAGAAAAACTAGTTGTTTATAGAATAAACGAAGATGGAACAAAAGTAAAATATGATATTAAAGTAGAAACAATAGAAGGAAAAGATTATGCAACATTTGAAACAGACCATTTTAGTTTATATACATTAGCAATGGAAGAAGCAAGTAATGGAAGTAAAGAATTAGATGAAACACCAAAAACAGGAAATGCAGATATAACAGCATATACATTTACAGCAATTGCTTTAATATCATTGGCAGTAATAGTAGTTACAAAGAAAAATAATAAATAAAATCTTTAAAGAGGCATATTAAAATTTGCCTCTTTAAAATAGAGGAAGATAAAATGACAAAACATTCTAGAAAAAATAAGGCAAATAAAATAATTGCCATAATAGCAACAATAATATTAATATGTTCTATATCATATATAACAATATCTAAATATATAAATTATAGAAAGCAAAAAGAACAACAAGAAGTTTTAAATAAGATAAAAATAAACGAAGAGGAAATAACAGAAGAAACAACTGAAAGAATGCTTAAACTAAAAGAACTACAAAAGGAAAATTCTGATATAGTTGGTTGGTTAGAAATAGAAAGAACGGAAATAAATTACCCAGTATTACAAACTAATAATAATGACTACTATCTTACACATACTTATAAAAAAGAAAATTCTAAAAATGGTTCAATATTTTTAGATAAAGATTATAATTTCTCGATTCCAAGTAGTAACATTTTAATATATGGACATAACAATAAGAACGGAAAAATGTTTGAAGAATTGTTAAATTATGAAAATGAAGAATACTATAAAAAGCATCCAAACATAAGATTTACTACAGAAAAATGGGATTCAACATTTGAAATAATTGCAGTTTTTAAATCAAGAGTATATTATAAAGATGAAACTAATGTATTTAGATATTATTATTTTATAAATGCTGAAAATGAAGAGGAATATAATTATTATATTGAACAATGCAAAAAAGCTAGTTTGTATAATATAGGCACATCTGCTAAATATGGAGACCAACTTTTAACATTATCTACATGCGATTATTCAACAGCAAATGGAAGATTTGTAGTAGTAGCAAGAAAAATTAAATAGTGTAAAAGAAAAATATACTTATAATGATGAAAAGAGGTGTTTAACACACTTCTTTTTTGTTGTGTTGAATAATATAAATAAATATGCTATATTAGAATTATGAAAAAATTAGATAGGAGAGTGAAATTATGAAAGATATACTAGCAGTATCTTTAAATAAGTCATATAGAGAAAATATTTCTAAAGAAGATCTAGAAAGAATTACTAGAGGAAATTGGAGAATAGCTAAAAATAATATTGAACATATTAAGTATATAGTAGGAGTTAAAAATAAGAATATAAAGTCTATATATAAAATTAATAATTATTGCAAACATGAAAAAAGATATCGCTTTGAAGTAGGAGAAGTAGACAATAGTATATATAAAGGAATAAATGAAAAATTTAATAATAAAGATGAGTTAAGGATGTATGGTGCTATAAGATATTTAAATAGTGAAGATTTAAAATAAATGTAATACAATAGTTATTTTATTACATTCGCTAAAATTAACGAAATGTTAGAGTAGCAATACAGAATTAAAAAAATAGGCTAAACACTTGAAATCAATGTATTACAAAGGATTTACAAGTTACATTGAATGTATTATAATGAATAAAAAGAAGGAGTTTTGTTTATGAATATAGTACAACCAATAAGAGATTTAGCAAAGTTAGAAGCTTTAAAAGAAGAATTAAAAAGAAAAGGAACACGCGATTTTATGCTGTTCTACACAGGATTAAATTCTCGGAATGAGAGTGTCTGATGTTGTTAAATTGAATAGAGATGACATTAGAAATCCAGACAATACAATGAAACAATACATAACAGTAATTGAAAAGAAAACAAATAAAATAAAAAGGTTCCCTTTGTGTAATGGCTTACTTGTGGAAATGGAAAAGTACACAAGAAATATTGCACAAGGGGAATTTCTTTTTAAAAGTAGAAAAGGAGGAAATAAACCAATAACTACAACACAAGCATATAGAATAATAAATTCAGCAGGTTTAAAAGTAGGACTAGAAGAGATAGGTACACACACTATGAGGAAAACTTTTGGTTATCATCATTACAAGCAATTTAAAGATGTAGCTTTGTTGCAAAAAATATTTAACCATTCTAGCCCATATATAACATTAAGGTATATTGGAATAAACCAAGATGAGATAGATCTAGGTTATAAAAATTTTAGTTTGTAGTTAAAGAATCTTTAAATTTTTTATAGAATATTTCTATATCTTTTTTGCGAGTTTTTAATCTTTCTCTACTATTTGTTAGTAAACAGTTGAATTTCTCAAAATTATTTTGTATATATACATTACTATAATCAAGCTTATCAGCAAGAGCATTTATTTTGTTTAGAAGTTCAATTTTTCTATTGTCAAGTTCTTTAGAATAACTAACTTTTTTTCTACAAGTCATACAATATATTTGTCTGTTACCATTTTTTATAAAACTCTTTTTGCATCTATGACAATAACCTATATTAGTAGAGCTAATACTATTTGCAGATATTTGTTCCTTAAAAGCGTAAAGAGCAAGTGAAAAAATATCTGAAGAGGCAATGTTGCTAGTTATTATATTATTTTCATCTTTTGAAAAATATAGTTTAAATCTTATGGTGTATTTATTAAATTCTTTAAAAATTAATTCTGTAACATCATTATAAAAAGTGTTAATATTAACATTTTTATAACCAAGAAGTTCTGCATATGTAAGACACTTTTTTAGTTTGGTTTCATTAAATGTTGCAACGCTTTGGTCATACAATAAAAAGATAAAATAAAATCTAACGAGCTTTTGTGCTAGCTGTTTCAAAAAATCAAAGTCAATAAAAAGCAAAGAATTATCTTTTAAGCATAGACTATGAGAACCTAATTGTGTATATCCAACTTCTTCATAAAAAGATACAAATATTTCCTGGATTTTTAAATAGTTTAAATCTATCGATTGGCTATTAAAAACATTTTTACCAAGACAGTTATATAAAAGATTACCATATTTTGATATGGTATTTTTTATGTCCTTAAAATTATATTTAGAATAAGTTGGATTAGAAGAGTTTTCAACCTTTATATAACCCTTGTATATAGAAACATTAGCACACTTGTAAGAACGGAGAATTAAGTTTTTAAAGTCATCCATTTTACACACCTCTCAATAGATTAGAATAATTAAAATAAATTATAAAAGAAAAAATGACAAAAATCAACAGTTTATCAATAAAATAAGACGAAAAAAATCGTAAAAAATTTAAAGATACTAAAAAATGCATAGTAGTAAGTGGAAAGAAACAGAAAAAGAGGAGGTGAGTAATATGACAAGATACTTTATAAACTTAAAAATAATCAAGAAGGACAAGGCAAAATGAACAGAAATAGTTAAAATTTACTATTACTGAAAAAATAAAAATATAGGAGGAAAAAAATGAGAGATGAATTAAAAGAACAAGAAGAGTTAAATAATGAAATAATTGAAGGTCTACATGAACTGAACTTAATGAGAATGATTAAAGCGACAGATGAGTCTGCAAAAGAAATAACTTGTTTTAAAGATGTATTAGTAACATATGGAGATGTAAATATGATTATTGAAGAAATTGATAAAAAGTCACGAATGGACTATATGATAGTTCCAGTCTATAAAAATAAAGGTATAAGATTAATAATAGAAAGAAGCACAATGATAATAGCATGCTGTAAAAAAATAGTTAGTCCCTACTTATTAGCATCATTTATGAATGAAAAAAATGAAGAAATATATAATTTTTTCGAAAAAATATTGGTAAAAGCATTAGATGAAAAGATAAATCCTATCATAGATAAAGAGGAAAAAAAAGCACCAAAAGAATTTAATCAGAATGAGGTAGAAGCCAAGAAATTTGCACAAGCATTTCAAAACACACTTGAAATTGAGTCTGAAGGCGATTTTACAAGATGGTTATTTCGTGCTATTAAACATGAACTGTTACTAGAAATAGAGAAACTATTCTTTGAATATATAAGGAATATAAAAGGAAGTATGTTTTTATAGTATTAGAAGAATAAAATTGCAATTGCTTTGTAAAATTAAAATGCTGTAGTTTGTCAAATTACAAAACAGCTAATGCTGTAAATATAAGCAATGAAACATAACGGAAATATAAATTTCATGAATTAACAACATAAAGAATACTATTAATACTAGGTGATGAAATGAGAGAAGAAAAAAATATCTTAAAAGAATATGGAACTGAAGACTTAAAAACGATAATGGCTGAATACATAATGCAGCAATTGATAAAAATACTTAATGAATAATAAAGTATTAGCAACAAAAATGAAGTAACCTGTATACACTTGTAAAAAGTTGAATTATAATAGCAATTACAATGAATAGGTTACTTTTCTCTTTTAATAATTGAAAGGTAGGTGTAATTAGTGGAGAGAGAAAGAATCTATGGTGTAGGCATATATATTCGTTTGTCAAGAGAAGATGGAGATGATAGAGAATCAGAAAGCGTGGAAAATCAGAGAGACATCATACATAAATTTATAGATGATAATAAGGACCTAGAATTTATAGATGAATATGTGGATGACCGGATATACAGGCACCAATTTTGACAGACCAGGTTTCAAAAATTTATTAAAAGATGCTGAAAATGGTAAAATCAATTGCATAATTACAAAGGACTTATCACGATTTGGAAGAGACCATATTGATACAGGTTTTTATTTGGAGAGATATTTACCTTCTAAAAATATTAGATACATTGCTATTGGAGATGGAATTGATACTGAAACATCTGCGGGTATGAATTTTATGACATTTAAATTAAGCTTTAATGATTTTTATTCACTTGATATTTCCAATAAAATAAAGGCAGTTAAACATAGAAAAGCAGAAAAACGGAGAATATTTCGCTCGGATTTGCTCCGTATGGCTATATGAAAGACCCACAAAATAAAAATCATTTAATTATAAATCCAGAAACCGCTCCTATATTAAAAAGGATTTTTAAAATGTACTTACAGGGAATGGGAACACTTAAAATAACAAAAATATTAAACGAAGAGAAAATTCCATCTCCAGCTAAATATATAAAGTCAAAGAGATATGAAAATTGCAATTTTAAATGGACAAAAGCGAGCGTATATAGAATATTAAGTAATGAAATATACATAGGAACTGTTGTAGGGGGAAAAAGCTATAAAGTAAACCACAAATTAAAAACAAGGATTATTACTCCAAAAGAAAAAAGAATATATGTAGAAAATATGCATGAACCATTAATAGACAAGACAACATTTCATCTAGTACAAACAAAGTTACATGAGCCAATAAAGTGTAGAAATAGACAAACATATAATCCTTATAAAAAGTTTGTATATTGTGGTGTATGTGGAGCAAAAGCAACAATGAAGACAGGAAAGAGAAAATTAAAATCAGGAAATATAAACAGATACAATTATTTTGTATGTGGTAAAAAGAATGAGGAATATCATAATTGCTCAAATGGAACAATTTCAACTACAATACTAATTCCAATAGTGGAGGAAGAAATTAAAAACGAATGTTCAAAAATATTCTTTTCAGAAGGGGACTTAACTAGCATATATGAACAAGCAAAAATAAATTCAAACTCTAAAAAATCATCACTATTAAAGGAAATATCTAAATTAGAAAAAGAGCTTAAAGATATAGAAAAAAAGATTAACTTAATATATACTGATAAACTAGAAGGCGTTATAAAGGCAGAGGATTTTTCTAAATTTTATGATTTATATCATATGAAAAAAGAGAAAAAAATCATAAGAATTAATAGTTTAAAGAAAGAATTGGAAGAAGCAAAGAATGAAAAAATAGTCAGTTATGAACAGATAAAAAAAGTGGCCAATGAAGTCTTAACTATGAAAGACATAAATGAGGAATTACTTGGAAAACTAATAGACAGAATAGAATACAATGGTAAAAAGATAAAAATTAAATATAAATTTATGGAAAGCAAGTAATATTGTTTATAAATTTATACTTAAAGTAACACCAAATAAGGTATGAGAAACTGGTTTTCTTTCTTCTTTACCATATTCGAAGCAAACTTCTATTAGTTTTACAACAGCATCTTCAACAGGGTCTTTGTAGCAATCCTTAATTACTCCATATATTACGTTTCTGTTATCTTCTGGTAAATTTATTTCTAAGTCGAATTGTTTACCTTTTTCGATAAAACCGTCAACCTTAACAACTGGACAAAAATCTTTTTCAAATTCCATTTATATCATTTCCTTTCTTTATTTTACTTAATATATTGTATGTTTTATATTGACAAAAAGTGACTAAAAACATTAAAATATAATAAATAAAGAGGTGATTTGTAAATGAAAGCAATAAAAATATTAACATTTGTAATAATAGGAATATTAATTGTTGGAGCAGGAGTAGGAGCATATGTATATTTTTGCACAGATACTTTTAAATCAACTAAAGAAATATTTTATAATTATTTGGGAGAGAATCAAGCAGAGCAGTTATTGGAAAGTGACAGAACAGAGCAATTATTAACAAAGCTTTCTACACAGAATAGTGAGCAAAAGATAAATGTAAATTTGAATGCTGTAATGAATGGACAGAATGTTTTAAACAACTCTAATATTTTAATAAATGGTAAAACTAATATTGCAGAAAAGAAATCAGAATTAAATGTTATTTTTGGTGATAATGACAAAAAAGATATATTAGAAATAGATACAGCCAAAGACCAAGAAAAATATGGACTATCTTTTAAAGGAATAACAAATAGATATATTACTCTAGAGAATAAAAACTTGGATATATTCTGGGCTAAACTAGGAATTGCAAACTTAAATTTAGATAAAATAGAACCAACTGAATATTCAACACAATTATCTAGCAAACAGGATAATGTGAAAAAATTATTGAGTAATTCATTCGGAATAATAAAGGAACAAGCTTCAAAAGAAAAATATTCTAATTTAGGAAAAATGGAGACTGAATTAGATGGAGAAAATGTTCAAGTAAGTGCATATGAGCTAAAACTAAGCAGTGATGAAATGAAACAAGTCTTTTCTTCTTTAAAATCGTCAAATATAGATGTTAATAAAATAATAGATACATCAAGTTTTTTAGGAGATAGTATAGAAAATTTAGGATTTGATTTTACAGAAACAATATATGTACATGGAGGAAATTTAGCTAGAATTCAAATTACTATGAAAGATAGTTATTCTCAAACAATACAAATAGTAAAAACATTTGAAAAAAATGATATAACATTATCATTACAAGTAGAAAATTCTAAAGGCACACAAATAATGGCAGATATAACAAAAAATAGTACAGAGAACAACGAGAAATATGTAATGAATTTAGAATTAACAGCTACTGAAGAATTAAGAATTGTAGCAGACATAAATGTAGATATAGCATTTAATACAAACGCTACAATTACAGCATTAACAGATGAAAATAGCTATATTATAAATGAAAAATCAGGAGATGATATAAAAGATTTATTTCAAAAAATATTTGAAATGATAAAAGAAAGAGAAGGTATAGAAAATACAGCTATAGGAATATTATATAATGCGATTGAAATGGGAGAACAAATGCCGCAAATGAATGAAAAATTAGAGGAAACGCTTAGAGCAACAAATAATTAAGAATAATAGATTAAAAAATCTCTGTTCATTTTATGAACGGGGATTTTTTTGCAAAAAAAAGTTGAAAATTTGAAGATTTTAATATATTATATAAAAATGAAGAACAAAGCGACTTTAGTCGCCCTTTGTTCTCGCCGATTTGAGTTTCCGAATGTAATGAGGAAATCTCAAAGGTAATAGCGATTATAGCATTTTTATATACTAGGAAATGAGAAATTTCCTAGTATATAAATAAGGGGAAAAATCTCCTTTTGTTTAAGTAAGAAAAAAAGGTGGAAAACATGTACTTAAAAAGATTAGAGTTGCAAGGATTTAAATCATTTGCAGATAAAACAGTATTAGAATTTATGCCAGGGATTACAACAGTAATAGGACCAAATGGTTCTGGAAAAAGTAATATTTCTGATAGTATTAGATGGGTTCTTGGAGAGCAAAGCATGAAATCCCTAAGAGGTTCAAAGTCAGAAGATATTATATTTGCTGGAACTCAAAATAGAAAATCATTAGGATTTGCAGAAGCTTCAATAGTAATTGATAATACTGATGGAAAATTACCAATAGAATATTCAGAAGTTACAGTTACAAGAAGAATATATAGAAATGGAGAATCTGGTTATTACATAAATAAAACACCATGTAGATTAAAAGATGTTTTGGAATTATTTATGGACACAGGGATTGGAAAAGATGGTTATTCTATAATAGGACAAGGAAAAATAGATGAAATTTTAAGTAATAAATCAGAAGATAGAAGAGCAATTTTTGAAGAAGCAGCAGGAATTGTAAAATATAGAGTAAGAAAAGCAGAATCAGAGAAAAAACTCGAACAAACAAAATTAAATTTACTCAGAATAAATGATATTTTAGCAGAAATAGAAGCAAATATTGAACCATTAAAAAAACAATCAGAAAAAGCTAAGAAATTCTTAGATTTAAGAGAAGAATTAAAAGGAATAGAAATAGGACTATTCCTATTTAACATAGATAATTACAAACAAAAATTAGTAGAAATTACAAAAGATATGGACATATTTGTAACCCAACAACAAGATGAAGAAACAAAGATGCAAGAAATGCAAAACTTAAAAGAAGAATTAAAGACTAAGATAGATGAGATAACAGAAAAGATAGAAGAAACTCAAAACTTAGGCTTTGAAACAAGCAAAAAACAAGAACAAATCAACTCAGATATAAACCTTGCAAATGAAAGAATATCAAATAATAAAGAGAATTATGAAAGATATTTAAAAGAGATTGAGGAAGTAACTAATAGAGTAAAAGAGTTAGAAGAAGAAAAGACACAAAGATTAGAGAAAAAACTAAATTTATCATCTAACAGAGAAAAGTTTGCAAAAGAATTAGAAGAAAAAGAAAAAGAATTAGAAGAGATATCTAAAAAACTATCATCAGAAGAAAAACAAATAGAAGAGCAAAAAAAGAAAGTAGAAAGCAATGTAGATTCAAAATATGAAAAAGCAACACAAATTAATACACAAGAAGTAAATTATGAGAATTTAGATAAAAGAGAAAAAGTAGTAAAAAATGAAATATCAGATACAATATCAGAATTAGATCAAAAAAGATTAGAAAAAGATGAGATATCTAAAACATTTTATGAAATAGAAGCTAAAAGAAATGAAGCAAGCAGAAAATTAGAAGCAATAAACGAGAAAAGAGAAGCAAGTATTGCAAAATCAAAAGAATACCAAGACAAAATAAATACACTTTCTACAGAATTAAGAATAAAAGACTCAAAATTAAAATTCCTAAGTGACATGGAAAAAGAAAAAGAAGGATATATAAGAAGTGTAAAATCTCTATTGCTAGATTGTGATAAAGATGCAAGCCTAAAAAAAGGTATGCATGGAGTTTTGGCAAACATATTAACTGTTCCAAAGGAATATGAAACAGCAATAGAAACTGTACTTGGACAAACACTTCAAAACATAGTTACAGATACAGAAGAGGATGCTAAAAAACTAATCGAACATTTAAGAAAAAATAATTTAGGAAGGGCATCTTTCTTGCCAATAGCTTCTGTAAAAGGAAAAAGAGTAGATAAATTAATAAAAAACAATTTAAGTGGAGTAATAGGAATTGCAGCAGATTTAGTAAAGGTAGATAAAAAATATGAAGAAATAATATTAAATTTACTTGGAAGAACTGTAATTGTAGACAACATGGAAACAGCAATAATACTTGCAAGACAGAATAAATATTCATTTAGAATAGTTACACTAAAAGGTGATGTAATTAATCCAAGCGGAGCAATAACAGGTGGATCAACTACAGTAAAAACAAATAACATAATAGGAAGAACAAGCCAAATACAAGAACTAGAAAAAGACATCAAAAAATTAAATAAAAAAATAGAAGAATTGGAACAACAAAAAGAAGAATACGAGAAATCGCAAGAAGATGTTATTGAAGAAGTAATGGGACTAGAACATATTATGCAAGACACAGAAA
>ERZ1106954.1906-NODE-1906-length-15046-cov-3.860383_pt1 | contig 15046 bp, 11 predicted proteins | sample MGYA00403678_ERZ1106954 | MGnify/ENA primary metagenome ERZ1106954 (study PRJEB35170, sample SAMEA104062445) | human gut metagenome | biome: human gut; feature: human-associated habitat; material: faeces | place: Denmark | collected 2012-08-20 ... | reverse complement strand
CAAGCTCCCAATCACGGTTCTTATTTTGCCTATGCGCGGCTCATTGCTCGCGTAATTTCCACTACAATTTCCCCAGTTTGATTTTGACATACGTATAGTGACTATGATACACTGAATAAGAAAAAAGTGGGACAGTCTGCTTTGATGAAATAAGGGACTTAGGACAAGAAAAGGTTAAGGGAGCGAAATACCTTGGATAAGAGTGAATATAAATTAAGAGCGGAAGAAATCAAAGACCTGATCAGCCGGGGAGAATATGCACAGGCGGCTGAAATTGCCGACACGATTGACTGGCGTCGTGTAAAAAGTGTCATGATGTTGTGTACGATCAGCGACCTCTATAAGATCAATCGCAGATATGAGGATGCCAGAGATATGTTGCTTTTAGCATATGAGCGACGTCCCGGCGGAAGGACCATCTGCTATTCTCTGTGCGAGCTTTCCATTAAAATGGAAGAATATGTGCAGGCAATAGAATATTATAAGGAATTTGTACAGGTGGCGCCCAAGGATCCGGGAAGGTACATTTTGCAGTATAAATTATATGAGGCGCAGGATGTGAGCCTGGAAGAACGAATTGCTGTTCTGGAGGAACTCAAGAAGAGAGACTATAGGGAAAAATGGGCATATGAACTGGCCTATTTGTATCATAGAGTCGGACTGGCAGCCAGATGCGTAGAGGAATGTGATGAACTGATCCTCTGGTTTGGCGAGGGAAAATACGTTATTAAGGCAATGGAACTGAAAATGCTCCATCAGCCGTTGACACCGGAGCAGCAGGAAAAATACGATCATCGGTTCGACGCGCCCGGAAGCCATATCCCGTCGCAGAACTCTGTGCAGGATAACGAGTATAGCGGGAATGAAAGTTATGAGCAAAGTTACGCCAAGGGCGGAAGCTATGATCAAGAGCAGGGTTATGCACAGGACGGCAGTTATGACCAGGGTCAGGGTTATGCGCAGGACGGCAGCTATGACCAGAGCCAGGGTTATGCACAGGACGGCAGCTATGATCAGGATCAGAGTTATGCACAGGATAGCAGCTATGATCAGAACCAGAGCTACGTACAGGATTCCGGTTATGATCAGGTGAACGGAGATACACAGATATATGATCCGGTGCAACCCGCACAGCAGGAGACACCGACACAGCCGGTACAGGATGATTACGATATTCATGTGAAGACCATGGATGTGGGGCAGTATAATACCATCAATCTGCAGGCAGAACTTGCAGCGGGACTTCGTGAAGTCCTCGGTGAGGAGCCAAAAGGAGATACCGCAAAAGCGACATCGGACTCCATTACCCGTTCTATCGTAGCACCTATGATGGATTCCGATACAGAATCTCTGGATTATCCGGAGATTGCAGAGGTCAGTGAGGATGATCTGGAGCCGGAGACCGAGCAGATCGAAGGTTCCGAGGTATTCTTTGGTGAGACCGGAGAGATCGGTGACCTGTCTCAGGTTCCGGAGGTAGAGACCGAGGAAATCCTGCCGGAGGAACCCGCATCTCTTAAGAAACAGGATGTTGTGCCGGAATTATCGAAAGCAGAAGTGGAGCCGGAAGCGACTACACCGGTGGAACCTCCCAAGGAGCTGGCGAATGTACTGGCACAGGAATCCGACGGACAGATCAGCCTGGTAATGCCCGAGGCGGAAAGCATTGAGAAGCAGATTACCGGTCAGATCAATATTGAAGACATTCTGGCAGAGTGGGAGCGTAAAAAGAAAGAAAACCTCGAAAAGAGAGAAGAAGAAGTCCGCCAGCATGTACTACAGCAGACCGGTGCCATGTTCACGGAATTTGAACAGGCGGTAAGAGATGGCCTGTTAGAAAAACTGGAAAAAGAAAAAGCGGTGGATGCTGATACGGTTACGGATACAGATGAAGTTGAAGAGCTGGAAGAGATTGCAGATGTAAATGATGAAACAGAAAAAGCTCCTGCGGAAGTTTCTGAAGAAGAGCCAGAACCAGAACCTGCTGATACGGATATCGTTGACACTGAAGAGGTAGAAGAACTTGAAGAGGAACCTGCCGTAGCGGAATATGAAGAAGAATCCGCAACAGAGGAACCGGACGCTGTTGTCGATATGGAAGTGACGCAGGAGCCGGCTGCAGAAATCCCAGAAGTGCCGGAGGAAACCACAGCAGAGATCGAAGAAGTGCCGGAAGAAACCACAGCAGAGACCGAGGAAGCATCGGAGGAATCCGTAGCAGAGGCTGAAGAGGAGCCGGAAGAAGCGGTAGAAGAAGTCCCTGAGGACGAGCAGCCGCAGACCCCGGAGCCTCCCGTAGTGGAGAGAGACAAAGCAAAAGTCCGTGCGCTTACCAGAGAAGAGCGCGAGCTGTATGCGCCCTTTATTCAGAGTAAGTCCGCAAGAGAACAGTTAGTCAAAGCCATTGATAATATCAGCCTGGCTGCCTATACCGGCAATGTGATCATCACCGGTGAAGAAGGCATGGATACCTTATCCCTTGCAAAAAATATGATCCGGGAGATTCAGGCTACCGACAGCAATTTCTCCGGAAAAGTTGCCAAAATCTCCGGCCATGCGCTGAACAAAAAAGATGCAGCCGAGACCCTGAACAGACTGCAGAACGGTGCACTTATCATCTGTAAGGCATCGGAAATGAATAATAAAACTGTGGACACGATGTACAAAGCGCTGCAGCAGGAGAATCAGGGCATTGTCATTATATTGGAAGATACCAGGAAAGAGATAGATCGTTTTCTGGAAAAGTATGAGAAATTGCAGGAAAGCTTCACTTCCCGCATGGATGTCGAAGCACTCAGCAATGATACACTGGTAGCGTTCGGAAGGCAGTATGCACGGGAGAGGGAATATTCCATCGATGAACTGGGTGTTCTGGCACTGCATACCAGAATCGAGGATATGCAGACGATAGATCATGTAGTTACCGTGGTGGATGTAAAAGAAATCGTGGATGAGGCAATTGCGCATGCGAATAAAAAGACATTAAAGCATTTCTTTGATGTTCTGTTTGCCAAGAGATATGATGATGAGGATATGATCATCCTCACGGAGAAAGATTTTGTATAACTATTCAGAGCCATGTAAACATTGACGAATGGGCGTCGAATGCTTGCATTCGTAAGAACATTTATCAATGTTTATAGGGCGAAGTAACCACATGAGCAAAAGGAAAGCATTGAAAATGCGATTTTGCGAATGGGGTTCTGAATAGTTAAAAATATATAGCGGGAGGCGCAGCTATGACGAAGGAGAAGGTATTTATTTCCGAAGCAGATCAGTACCTTTTTGCCCAGGGAACGCACTATGATATTTATAAAAAACTGGGCGCGCATCTGTCGACGGAAGATGGTGTGCAGGGAGTCTATTTCGGGGTATGGGCACCAAATGCAGCACAGGTGAATGTCATCGGCACATTCAATGAATGGAACGAGGAGTCTCATCCCATGCAGAAGCTGGGAGAAGGTGGTATCTGGGGGTTGTTCGTTCCCGGCGTGGAAGAAGGAACAATGTATAAGTTCCTGATCTATGCGAGAGATGGCAGAAGACTGTATAAAGCCGACCCTTTTGCAAATTATGCGGAATACAGACCCGGAACAGCGTCCATCGTTACGGATATCACGGGATTCGACTGGAAGGATTCCAAGTGGATGGAAGCCCGGGATAAAAAAGATATGAACAAGGAACCCATGGCAATCTATGAGTGCCATATCGGTTCTTTTATGAAACATCCCAATAATGGCACTGCGGAAGGATTTTATAATTATCGTGAGTTCGCCGACCGGATCGTGGAATATCTGAAAGAGATGAAATACACCCATGTAGAGCTTATGGGAATCGCGGAGCATCCGTATGATGGCTCATGGGGATATCAGGTGACCGGATACTATGCGCCTACTTCCCGTTACGGAACGCCTAAGGATTTTATGTATCTGGTCAATGAACTGCATAAGGCAGGTGTCGGAGTCATTTTGGATTGGGTACCGGCACATTTTGCAACCGATGCACACGGACTGGCAGAATTTGACGGACAGTGCATCTTTGAACATCCCGATCCCCGTTTGGGAGAGCATCCTGAATGGGGAACGAAGATATTTAATTATGGCAAAAATGAAGTGAAGAACTTCCTGGTAGCCAATGCTCTGTTCTGGCTGAGAGAGTTCCATGTAGACGGTATCCGTGTAGATGCAGTAGCCTCCATGCTGTATCTGGATTACGGTAAAAAAGAAGGACAATGGCTGCCGAATAAATTTGGCGGTAATAAGAACCTGGAAGCCATTGAGTTCTTCCATCATCTGAATTCAGTGATCCGCGGAACTTATCCGGGATTTTTGACGATTGCCGAGGAATCTACCGCATGGCCTAATGTTACCAGTGGTATCGGGGAGGAAGGCTTAGGATTTTCCTTCAAGTGGAATATGGGCTGGATGCATGATTTCTGCGAGTATATGAAGCTGGATCCGCTGTACCGGAAAGGCGATCATTACGCCATGACCTTTGCTATGAGCTATAACGACAGCGAGAATTATATTCTGCCATTATCTCATGATGAAGTGGTACATCTGAAGTGCTCCATGGTGAATAAAATGCCCGGATATCCGGCAGATAAATATGCCAACCTTCGTGTGGGGTATAGCTACATGTTCGGGCATTCCGGCAAGAAATTATTATTTATGGGACAGGATTTCGGACAGGAGCGAGAGTGGAGCGAAGAGCGTGAGCTTGACTGGTATCTGTTAGGAGAGAAGCTGAATCAGGGCGTACATACTTATGTAAAGGAGCTGTTAAAGCTGTATCGTAAATACCCTGCTCTGTACGAGCTTGACAATACCTGGGACGGCTTTGAATGGATGAACGCGGATGATGCGGAGCACAGTACATACTGCTTCGTGAGAAAATGTTCCAGTGGCAAGAATAATCTGCTGTTTGTACTCAACATGACCCCGATGAAATGGGAGAACTATACCGTTCCCGTGCCTAAGAAGAAAAAATATAAGCTTCTGCTGAACAGTGATGAGGAACGGTTCGGCGGCTGGGGCAACGAGCTTCCCGCAGAAATTATGGCGGAGAAAAAGCCTTATCATTATAAGGATTACTCCATCAGCTTTGATCTGCCGCCCTACGGTGCAGCGGTATTTCTGTTCTAGGTCAGGTTAAGAAATTACATAAAACTACCGAAATAAAAGATGAGTGTGATCCAAAGTACACTCATCTTTTTTCTTAACTATTCAGAACCGGCGGGCTCTGGGAACTGTACAGAAAAGGACGACAGGCGTGAAGATAACATTTCAGAAACAGACGATCAATGAAACAGACAATAGAACAGAAAGTAACCGGACAGAGAAAAGCAGCTGGGGCAAGGACAAGACATGGCGCAGTAAAAAAAGCGTAAATGTGAATTTCGGGGCAGTATACGAGAGTGGACAGGCCGCAGTGCCCATGTCTTCTTTGGAAAAGGAAGAGAACAACAAAGGAAAATCTCTGATGGAGCTGCAGCAGGATGCCGGGAATGCTAATGTGGCGTTGCAGCAGGACTATATGACATTGCTGTCGCATACCATGTCACAGGAGGATTATGCGAAGGCCTGTGAGGATGGATTTGATCCTAGAGAGCTGGATCAGGATACAGCGGTCACCATCGTGGATAAGATCAAGGCAGAGCTGGTGCGTTCCGGACAGCAGATCGCAGGATATACGGATGATATCGACATGGATACCCTGGCGGCAGCGGTAGGAAGTGATACTTTAGCCCGAAGCATCGAAGAGCAGTTCCGTTCCGCGGATCTTCCTTTGACACAGGAAAATATAAATGAACTGAAAAGCGCCTGGGATATGGCAGCTTCCCTGAAGGAACCGGAAGAAGGTGCGGTCAGCTACCTGGTGGATAATGGACTGGAACCGGAGATCTGGAACCTCTATGTGGCAGAGAACAGCGGTGCGAAAGTACAGAATAATGATGTTCCGCAGGAACTGCAGGAGCAGATGGACAAGGTAATTGCGGATGCGGGATTGACGGTAAACGATGAGAACAGACAGAAGGCACAGTGGCTGGTAAGTGCCGACCTTGCGCTGACCACGGATACGCTGCAACAGCTTGTGGAACTGGACGGCATTTCCTATCCTGTCACGGAGGACACTTTTGCGCAGGCAGCAGCGGCGGCAATTGCGGAGGGAAAATCCCCGATGTATGCGAACCTGGGCAGACAGGATACGATTTATGAAAAAGCAGATAAAATGCTGCAGGACTGGTTCTCAGATGCAAAGTGGAATGCCACGGCAGAGAATCTGGCAGCAAGAAAACAGTTGGAAGAGATTCGCCTTCGCATGACGGCAGAAGTGAACGTAAAGCTTTTACAGAGTGATTTTTCTATTGATACAGCCCCCATGGAGCAGTTGATCGCAGCGCTGCGAAAGGCGGAGGCAGAGGTTGCCGGAAAATATTTTCCCGGTGAGTCTCAGGCAGTGACGAAATATGAGACTTATACCCAGGCAGTGCAGGTGGCTTCTGAATTGCCGGGATTGCCTGCTGGAGTACTGGGACCCTATAGCCTGGAACAGAATGCTGCCACAGAGACAGTTTCTGACTTCCATAAGGAAGGCGCTGCAATGCAGAAAGCCTATGAGGAAGCGGGCGAACGTTATGAGACTCTGATGACGGCGCCGAGAAGCGATCTGGGAGACAGCATCCGGAAAGCATTTTCTAATGTAGATGACATTCTGACAGATATGTCATTAGAAAAAACATCGGAAAATCAGCGGGCTGTCCGGATTCTGGCATATAACAGTATGGAAATTACACCGGAAAATATCGAGAAGGTCAAGGAAGCTGACAGACAGGTCAGTGCAGTAGTGGACAGACTGACACCGAAAAATGTGTTACAGATGATCCGGGATGGTGTAAATCCTCTGGAGAAGACCTTTAACGAACTGGAGTCCTATTTTTCACAGAACCCCGAAAGCTATGAGAAAGAAGCGGAGCACTACAGCCGTTTCCTATATCAGTTGGAACGGAAAAAGGATGTTACAGAAGAGGAACGAAAAGCATATATTGGAATTTATCGAATGGTGCATCAGATCGAGAGAGAGGATGGCGCAGCGGTAGGCGCGGTAGTAAATACCGGTGCAGAGTTGCAATTTTCCACTCTGCTGACGGCAGCCAGGAGCAGAAGGGCTTCTCATATGGACTGGAAAGTGTCGGAGGATACCGGGCTGACACAGGAGATTCATTTGTCCGAGAATAATATATCTGAACAGATTCGGATGGGTATGGCAAAAGAGGCTCTGACAGAGGTGTCAGATGATGGCGAAAGCAGAGCAGCGTATGACCGGGAAGGACTGCAGCAGATGCGTGAGGCGGGAAATACAACGCCGGAAGCCGCAGAACTACTGCAAAAAGGAGAAGTTTCCATCAGCGCATCGAATCTTTTGGCGGCCCAGGCACTTATGGATGATCCGGCGGAGATGTTTGGCAATCTGCGCAGATACAGAGAAAAGTATCGGCAGGAAAAAGAAATGCTGCAGACAGCAGGCAGCGAAGTGCCTGCCGGGACAGAAACTTCCGAACTGTGGGAACAGCTGGATCAGCAGAATTTTGCAGAGGATTATCGGACCATGCTTCAGAATACGGCAGAAGATGTGGAGACCATGAGTCTGGAACAGGCGGATGAACATCTGGATGTAAAACAGCTGCAGCTGGTACACAAGCAGCTGCGCCTTGCGGAGAGCCTTCAGGCGAAGCAGGAATATTTTCTTCCGATGTTCCTGGGTGAGCAGCTGGCGGGAGTCCATCTTATCTTACAGCAGAGAGCCGGAGCTGTAGGAGCTGTGGAGATCCGGGTGAATGCCGGAGATATGGAGTTGGAGGCACATTTACAGGTAAAGGGAGACACCATCGATGGCTATCTCGTAGGAAATACACCGGAAGAGGTTACGAAATTAGAGAAGACCTCCGATATATTCCTTGAACGGATTCAGACAGATACTTCTGCAGACTGGAAAGCGGAAAAGCTTCCCATCGTCAGCTCCCGGGATATGACAAGGATGGCAGCCGGAGAGACAAAAAATGCAGATACCATAGAGAGTCGGATCGATACGGAACAGCTGTACCGTCTGGCAAAAGGATTCCTGCAGGCTGTCGCAGACAGCAGCGGAAAGTAAGGAGTAACACATGAGAATCAATTACAACGTATCGGCAATGTTATCCAACAATGCCTTATCCACAAATGACGATCTGCTGTCCAAATCATTGGAGAGACTTTCTTCCGGACTGAAGATCAATCACGCCAAGGACAACCCTGCCGGATTGGCAATGTCCAAGCGTATGAATGCTCAGATCGAGGGACTGTCCGTGGCCAATCAGAATGCCAGTGACGGCGTATCTATTATAGAGATTGCGGACGGAGCAATGACAGAGATCAGTGAGATGCTGCAGCGTATCAATGAGCTTTCCGTCAAGGCTGCCAACGGCACTATGACAGAGGATGACCGCGCAACCATACAGGATGAAGTAGCGCAGCTGAAGGAAGAGATCACCCGTATCTCGGATACCACGGAATTCAACGGGCAGAAGCTGTTGAACGGAGAATTTGATCTCAAGGGATACACCGATAAGCAGGAGATTAAAGTAAATTATTGCTCTCCGGATGTACCGGTAAAAGAATATACCATACAGTCTATGAAATTTAAGAAAGATGCAGAGGGAAATTTTGAAGTAGACGGAGATATTAAATTCGGAGACGGATTTAAAGAGGTAGAACCCTTAAAGACGGATATGAAGGATAATCTTCTGACGATCACCGGCACGAACGGCTTTGAAATGCGTCTGGATGTATCGGAAGCAAAAGAGGGAGATTCCTATGATGGCATGAAGATCGATGCTACCGGTATCGGAGCAATGCGTCTGCAGATCGGAGCCAACGAAGGACAGGTACTGGAGGTTAATATTCCCGCGGTTACTCTGCAGAACATGGGAATTGAAGATATTGATGTGAATACGCAGGAAGGGGCAAAGGATGCCATCTCAAGAGTAGACGGAGCCATCAAATATGTATCCTCCGTCCGCGGCAGACTGGGAGCATTTCAGAACCGTCTGGAGTCTTCCATTAACAGCCTGGATGTTACCAGTGAGAACATGACAGCGGCATATTCCCGTATTATGGATGTGGATATGGCGGAGGAAATGACTTCCTATACCACTTATCAGATCCTGGCACAGGCAGGAACCTCCATGCTGGCCCAGGCAAACGAGAGACCGTCCCAGGTGTTACAGCTGTTGCAGTAATGGATTCCGATGAAGTGAGGATTCAAAATGACAAAAGAATGTAAACAACAATTTACCTTGCGGATCACACAAGCCAATGCCACACAGCTGGTGGTCATTCTCTACGAAATGACATTACAGTATCTTACAGACGGCGAACAGGCTGCGGATGACGCAGAACTTTTGGAAGCAGTTCGCAGAGCAAGAGGCTGTATCAATGAGCTTTTAAATTCTCTTCACAGACAGTACAGTCCGGCGACAGAGCTTTCCAGGCTGTATCTGTATTGTATCCGCAGACTGGCGGCGTGCGAAGCAAAAGCCGACAGAACGGCGCTGCAGGATATCCGGAAGGTTATAGCACCGCTCTGTGATGCTTACAGACAGATTCAGGATCAGAATTCGTCCGGTCCTGTGATGAATAATTCGCAGACCGTGTATGCGGGACTGACTTACGGAAGAAATCAGTTAACCGAAAACATGGCTGACCAGGGCTCGAATCGGGGAATGCTGGTATAAAGTTTTTTCCTGCCGCACAGGCTGGGAAGCGGCGAGTTCGGTGAGGTGCTGATACCGTTTCTGCAAAGCATTAATTTCATAGATATAACTGTCGATCAGATCACTTTCGATTGCATTATCGAAACCCGCATAGGCGATATCCAGAGCCTGGCGGGTTTTTCTTATGGATTCTTTTAAATCCAACGGTGCGAGATCTTCTTCGATCATTTCGGAATTTGTATTTACCTGACTAAAAAAGATTTTCATGTAAAAATCCATCCTTTCTGCTAACAGTATAGGAAGCAGAAAGGGAAAATATACCTGCCTAACATAAAACTGGAAGACATTTTTGCGAAAAATGGGAATAGATTATAACAAACAGCGGAAAGATCGGGAGGACAACAATGGAGCATCCGGAGAATCTATTGTGGATTATTGGGGCAGCAGTCCTGCTCTTTGCCATAAGTTTTTTGGAAAAAAAGGCGGAGTGGTTTTTAAACCTTGTATTGCGGAGTGTTTTTGGAGTGATCTTTATGTATTTTCTAAATTGGGGGATAGAGATCCTGGGATTCACGGTAGCAGTGGGAATCAATGCAGCTACGGCTCTGACAGTGGGTATTTTGGGCTTTCCGGGAATCCTGGTATTATACGGCCTGGCAGTTTATCATATGCTTTGACAGATGAAAATGCCGTAAAATCAAGGAGTTGCGGGATTTTGGAAGGACGTATGAGAAAGGTGACTGTTAAAATGTGCCAAAGATTATTTTTTTACGGAAAAACACTTGTCAGACGGAAAAACAACGGCTATAATCCATCTTACAACCAATCGCGATGGTTGTATCAAATATCTTATAAGATCTGAAAGAATTCTTTTATGGGATAGAGTCATCCCACATTACCACTTGTAAATCGAAGGAAAGGAGAGTGAGAATGCAACGAACACAGTAATAAAGTGTGTATTATGTTTTCTATTAAGTATTGCCTGCGGATATGATTACAGAAGCCGCAGAATCCCCAACGGTCTGATCCTGAGCTGCCTGATCGCCGGAGCGGCATTCCGATGGTGGGAACAGGGGATTTATGGGATTATGGAATATTTTTGCAATGTTTTACTGACGACAGTGGCATTCTATCTGTTTTTTTATATTGGTGCCATGGGAGCCGGTGACGTGAAGCTCCTGGGTGTCTGCGCAGGATATTTTTCCGGTGAAAAAGTTCTCTGTTTTCTATTTTTCGCGCTGCTATTCGCAGCAGTTTTTGCACTTTGCAAAATGTACCTGGCACGTAATCTGTGGGACAGATTGTGTTATCTGGGTGAATATGTGTGGGATGTTGTCCGCTGTGGACGCTGGAAGGCGTATTTTGCAGAGGAGAGAGCACATCCGGCAAGCGGAATCTGTATGGCCGGTCCCGTGTTTTGCAGTGTGCTGTTATACATAGGAGGAGTTTATTGATGGAACAGAAGGAAGCGGTTATGGTTCTGTTCGACCGTGAAGAAGAGTATGCGAGACTTCTTTCGGAGTTTTTGAGAAGGCAGAAGGAACTGCCATGGGAGATCCATACATACACAAAGATGGAGGAACTGTTGGAACGGGAGAAAAATGGGGAGGTGACAATGCTGGTAGTGGCGGAATCTTCCTGCATGGATACGCTGAGTACATTGGAGCCGGCATGCCAGGCGATTCTTAATGAAAGCGGGACACTTCGCTTTCACCAGTTTCCGAATATCAATAAGTACCAGGAAGCTGACAAGGTGTGGAAGGAATTGCTGGAATTGTATGTGGAGACGGTGGGAACACAATTGCCGTTTTTGTGTGCAGAGTATAAGACAAAATTTATAGGTATCTATTCCCCGGTACATCGATGTCTGCAAAGTTCTTTTGCACTGACGCTGGGCCAATTGTTGTCAGAAAAACATCCCACTTTGTATCTCAATTTTGAACACTATATTGGGATCTCAGAACTCCTTCCGGAGAGACAGAGCAGAGACCTTGCAGATCTGCTGTATTTTCTGACAGGAGATGCGGGAAAATTTTCTTTACGGATGCAGACGGTCATCCAGCACAAAGGCGGTCTGGATTACATTCCCCCGATGCGCAACGGTCAGAACCTGTTGGAAATCCCGCCGGAAGAGTGGAGAAACCTCTTCCAACGGATCGAAGAACTCGGAAAATATGAATATGTCATACTGGATCTGAGCGAAAGTATACAGGGATTGTTTGAGGTACTGCAGATATGTACCAGAGTATTTACGCTGACCAAAGAAGATAAAATGTCACGAATGAAACTGGATCAATATGAGCAATTGCTTGCTTTGTGCGAAAAAGACACGGTAAAAGGCAAAACCCGTAAACTTGCTTTACCCTTTTTTCAAAAGCTTCCCACAGAAATGGAGCAATTTACCAGAGGAGAATTGGCGGAGTATGTGAGGAAAGAAATAGCAATGCTGGAAAATTAGAACAGGGAGAGAAAAAATGGATTACTTGGAACAGAGAAGAAAGCTTCGACAAATGGTGCAGGAGAGACTGGATTACGGAAGAGACTATACGGATGAAGAGGTAGAGGATACGATTGATGAAGTTCTCATGGAACAGGAAAATCTGGAATTGTGTTCTGTGGAATTGCGGAGACGATTGCGTAAGGAATTGTTTGATTCCCTGAGACGGCTGGATATTCTGCAGATTTTTGTGGATGACAGCTCTGTTACGGAGATTATGATCAATGGACTGGATCATATTTTTGTAGAGAGGGACGGACAGCTGCAGGAACTGGATCGGGCTTTCGATTCCATGGAAAAGCTCCAGGATGTGATTCAACAGATCGTGGCCGGATGTAACAGAGTGGTAAATGAGGCATCACCAATTGTTGATGCGCGATTAAGCAATGGAGCCCGTGTGAACATTGTGATGAGTCCCATTGCATTGAATGGACCCATCATTACCATAAGACGTTTTCCGGATAAACCGATCACCATGCAAAAACTGATCGCGATGGAAACTATATCTCCGGAAGCTGCGGATTTTTTGAAAACACTGGTAAAGGCTGGATATAACATTTTCGTCAGTGGAGGAACCGGTAGCGGGAAGACGACCTTTTTGAATGTATTATCCGGATTCATTCCGTCGGAACAGCGGATCATCACCATCGAAGACAGCGCGGAACTGCAACTTCAGGGAATTCCCAATCTGGTGCGCCTGGAGACACGTAACGGCAATGCGGAAGGTTGCAGAGAGATCGGAATCCGGGAACTTATCCGCTCATCTCTGCGGATGCGGCCCGACAGGATCATTGTAGGCGAAGTGAGAGGCGCGGAAGCTATTGATATGCTGCAATGTATGAATACCGGGCATGACGGCAGTATGTCTACAGGACATGCAAACAGCGCGGCCGATATGCTGTCGAGACTGGAGAATATGGTACTCATGGGAATGGATCTGCCGCTTCCGGCGATCCGCAACCAGATAGCATCCGGCGTGGATATTATTGTGCATCTGGGGAGAATTCGGGATAAAAGCAGAAAAGTGTTGGAAATTACAGAAGTAGTGGGTTGTGAGAACGGCGAAATCCGTCTGAATCCATTGTACTACTTTGAAGAACTGGGGGAGAGCAGTGAAGGTAATGTAGTTGGTAAATTACAGAAAAAGGGAGGCTTGCTTCATGAAGGGAAACTTAAAGCGGCCGGACTTTCGTGAATTGATGAATCCTTTGCTGCGCACAACAGCCGGAATTCTCTTTTTTTCCTGGTTTTTCTATCGTTCGGCGTTTGCTATCATTCTCTTTATTTTCCCGGGAATTCTTTATTTCCGGAAGTGTGTCAGAGAACAGAGGGAGAAAAAACGATGGGAACTGACCGTGCAGTTCAAGGAATGTCTTCTGGCAGTTGCCAATTCGCTCAGAACCGGATACGCCGTGGAAAATGCTTTCTTGGAGAGCAGAGAAGATATTCGTCTGCTTTTTGGCGAACGATCCGCAATGTATGGTGAACTGGAACTGATCCGCAGAGGAATGATTGTAAATATCACATTGGAGGAACTGATAGGAGATCTGGCAGAACGCAGTGGATGTGAAGAGATTCAACAGTTTTCGACGATACTCTCCGTGGCGAAAAGGGGAGGAGGCAATGTATCGCAGATCATACGAAATACTGCAGAATTGATCAGCGATAAAGTGGAGACGACACAGGAGATGATGACATTGCTGCAGGGAAGACGCCTGGAACAGAGAGTGATGGAAGTGATGCCTTTTGCAATTTCATTCTATATAGGTGTCACATATCCGGGTTATTTTGTATCGCTGTATCATAACATAACCGGATATATCATAATGACAGTATGCCTAGCAATCTATTTGTGCGCCTATATCGTAGGAGAGAAGATCATGGAACGGATCGGTGAAAGTCTCTAAAGGGAGAATACTATGGAACGAAAAAAGGGTGTAGTGGAGATCTGCTATCAGGTAGTGCTCATAATATACAAGAAAATGCACCTGTGGAAAATACCGGTTCCGGGAAGAGACAGGGTAAAGACAGATCTGAGCCGTTTATATCCCGGAGAAAATCAGGAGGAGCGCATTACAGAGTATTATGTAAGGAAGTTAACAATGTCCCTCATGATATTTTTCGTGGGAATTCTTCTGATATTGTTTGTTGTACTTGGAAAAAGTGAAGGAAATTCTATAAAAAACGGTTGGATGAAGAGGGCAGATTCCGGAAGCGGAAGCAAGGACTATGTTATTATCGGAAAAGTAGAGGATGGAAGTCAATATTCCTTTGCACTTACAGTACAACCCAGAAAATACCGTCAGGAGGAATTGCAAAAATTGTTTGATGCTTTCCGGGAGGAGCTGCCGGGCCTGATCTGCGGAGGCAATGAATCATTGGACTGTGTCAGGGAAGATCTGCAATTGCAGGAGGAATATGATGATTACCCTTTTACGGTTACATGGAAGAGCGACTGCATGGATGTTATCAGTCCGGAGGGGAAAGTATATCCTCAGGAGCAGGACAGCACGGTGCGCTTGAAAGCGGAACTTGCTTACGACGAATACCAATGGGAGACAGAAACGTCGGTTACCGTAAAAAATCAGAGTGATGCAATCGACAAAAGTGAAAAAGCTGTTCTGGAAATAATGCTGGAAAATGCACAGACATCAGATCCGGAGCAGGAAGCTTTTATGCTGCCTGAGTCAATTGACGGTAAAAAGGTATCGTGGAGACAGAGAAATCTGACGGAGCTTCAATTACTGTTGGGAACGTTAGTGACGATTGTGGCAGTCTTCTTTTTTAAAGATCGGGAA
>ERZ1106954.1887-NODE-1887-length-15169-cov-2.805412_pt1 | contig 15169 bp, 12 predicted proteins | sample MGYA00403678_ERZ1106954 | MGnify/ENA primary metagenome ERZ1106954 (study PRJEB35170, sample SAMEA104062445) | human gut metagenome | biome: human gut; feature: human-associated habitat; material: faeces | place: Denmark | collected 2012-08-20 ... | reverse complement strand
GCACGTATCGTGCTGGCAGGCCTGCTTGTCATCCTGGCGCTGATCCTGGCTGTCGATGGATTCAAGACTCTGGCAAATCAGAAAAAAGCAAAATAATGTGTGATTACAAAAAAAGGCTCCCGGATAAAAACGGGGGTCTTTTTTTGTGACAGGGTTCTTGTGTTTGCGTCACACATACGGTATAATGATCGCAAGTTATTTCAGCGTGAAAGAAGGAAAAAAGGTTATGAAAAAAATTGTATTTGCAACAGGAAACGCCGGCAAAATGAAAGAAATCCGTGAAATCCTTGCGGATCTGCCGGTGGAAATTTATTCGATGAAAGAAGCCGGCATTTCGGTCGAGATCGATGAGAACGGCAAAACCTTTGAGGAGAATGCAAAAATCAAAGCACAGACCGTTGCCGGATGCACAGACGGCGGCACGATCGTGCTGGCGGATGACTCCGGTCTGGAAGTGGATGCCTTAAACGGCGAGCCTGGTGTCTATTCGGCAAGATATATGGGAGAGGATACGTCCTACCGCATCAAAAATCAGAGCCTCGTTGACCGCCTGGAGGGCGTGCCGGTGGAAAAAAGAACGGCACGATTCGTCTGTGTGATTGCAGCTGCCTTCCCGGATGGAACAGTCTGTACCACCAAAGGAACGATCGAGGGAAAAATCGGTTACGAGGAACGCGGGGAGAACGGTTTTGGCTATGACCCGATTTTCTATCTGCCGGATATGAGCCGCACGACCGCAGAACTTTCTCCGGAAGAGAAAAACGCAGTCAGCCACAGAGGAAAAGCACTGGCGGCGATGAAAGAACAGATTGCATCATATTTGAAATAAGAAGAGGGAAGAGAATGAGTATGAAATTTCTGATAGTGAGCGATACCCATGGACGGATGTATAACCTCGAGGAGGCCATGGAACGTGAGGAGTTCGACGGCATGATCCACTGTGGTGACGTGGAAGGGATGGATGACCTGATCAAATCCAAGGTAAACGGCCCGTGCTATATGGTCATGGGAAATAATGACTGGTTTTCAAACCTCCCGGCGGAGATTCAGGTGAACATTGATGATTACCGTGCCTTTATCACACACGGTCATAACTACGGCGTATCGCTCGGCCTGGAGGGAATCTATGCGGAGGCGCTTTCCAGGGGTGTGGATATCGTACTGTTCGGCCATACGCACCGGCCGGTCGCAGAAAAGCGTGGAAATCTCTGGATTGTCAATCCGGGCAGCCTCACGTATCCGCGTCAGATGGGAAGAAAACCAAGCTATGCCATGCTGACGATCAACGAAGAGCATGAGCTTTCGGTGGAAATCAAGTATCTGGATTAAAAAACGGGTCGAAAAAGGGCGGAAAACAGCCCAAAATCGAATGAATTATCGCAACTAACATGACTATTCCAAAGAAAACAGGGTAGTACCGGAGCAGGTTCTGACTAATCCTTAAAAAGTTTGTCAAAAAAATACAATTTAGGTGTTGACAGATGAGAAAAGATATGATAAGATCTCTTTGTTGTCCGGTGAGAGCAAAACAACACAAAAAACATTTTGAAAAAAATGTTTCTGTGGAAATAATTAAACCAGAAGGCAAAAATATTACTCTTGAAGAGTTAAGAAATTTACTAGAAGAAAAGAAAAAAGAATTGGGAGACAAATAATAAAATGCGAAATAGTATTGGTGAAAATGTTGTTTTAACACTATTTGGCGAAAGTCATGGAAATAAAATTGGTGCCGTATTGGATGGGCTTCCAGCTGGTATAAAAATAAATCTAGATAAAATAAGCGAGCAATTACAAAGAAGAATGCCTAATGAATTTGAAACATCAAGACATGAACGATTCCGGCAACGCTGAATCTCCGGATTTCACCGCAACCGATTATGACGACACCGGTTTCAGCCGCATCGCCGTTCCCTCAACACTGGAAACCAAGGGCTTGCTGAACCATAAGTACGTCAACGTGCAGTACCCCTGGGATGGCCACAGCGACCCCAAGGCTCCCAACATCCCCACTGATGGTCACGTAGCCATTTACCGCCGCACTTTCGAGACAAGCACCCCCGTCTCCGCCGCCATCGAAAACAAGCGCCGCATCACGCTGACCTTCCACGGCGCCTCCACCGCCATCTACGTCTGGCTCAACGGTTCCTTCGTCGGCTACGCCGAGGACTCCTACACACCCAGCGAATTCGACGTCACCGAGGCACTGATTTCCGGAACCAATACACTGGCCGTGGCCTGCTATGAATACGCCACCGCAAGTTGGCTGGAAGATCAGGACTTTTGGCGCATGCACGGTCTGTTCCGCTCCGTTGAACTCACCGCGCAACCCACTGTGCACATCGAAGACCTGCACATCACCGCCGATTTCGAGGCGACCACCCATGCCGGCACCATCGACGCCCATGCCGTGATCCGCAACATCGCCGACGCCAAGCAACTCAGCGCCGCACTCATGGATGCCAACGGCACGCCGGTCTGGCAGGATTCCTATGCCATGTCCGACATCGTCGACACCTCCGGCGTACCCTGCTGCGGCACCGCAGACGCCGCGATCGACAGCACCGCCGTGCAATTCCGCGCGAATCTGGCCAACATTCGTCCATGGAGCGCCGAAAAGCCCTACCTGTACACGCTGGCTCTCACCGTGCGCGCAGCAGACAACAGCATCATCGAAGTGGTGCCGCAACGTCTCGGCTTCCGCCATTTCGAAATCGTTGACGGCATTATGCGACTCAACGGCAAGCGCATCATCTTCCGCGGCGCCAACCGCCACGAGTTCGACGCGCGTTTGGGCCGTGCCATCACCGAGCAGGAGATGCTCACCGACATCATCACCTGCAAGCGCAACAATATCAACGCTATTCGCACCTCCCACTACCCGAATCAGACGCGATTCTACGAACTGTGCGATGAATACGGCCTGTACCTGATCGACGAGACGAACCTTGAGACCCACGGCAGCTGGACCATTCCCGGTGATGTGGAGACCCCTGAAACCGCCATTCCGGGCAGCAATCCCATCTGGGAAGGACCTTGCATGGACCGTATCGCCAGCATGATCGGGCGCGACCGCAATCATCCGAGCGTACTGATCTGGTCTCTGGGTAACGAATCGTACGCAGGCGAGGTGTTCCGCGCGATGTACCGCTTCGCTCACGCGGCCGACTCCACGCGACCCGTGCATTACGAAGGCGTGGTGCATGACCGCCCCTTTGACGACGTGACCGACATCGAGACCCGCATGTATGCCAAGCCCGCGGAAATCGAGGAATATCTGACCAATGATCCGAAGAAGCCCTATATCTCCTGCGAATATATGCACGCCATGGGCAATTCGGTCGGCGGCATGCATCTGTACACCGAGCTGGAGCGTTATCCGCATTATCAGGGCGGCTTTATCTGGGACTTCATCGATCAGGCCCTGTGGCAGCAGCTGGACGACGGCACCGAACGCCTGACCTACGGTGGCGACTGGGACGATCGTCCCTGCGACTATGAGTTCGCCGGCGACGGCCTGGTCTTCGCCGACCACTCTCCCTCACCGAAGCTGCAAGAGGTCAAGCGTCTGTACGCTCCCGTGGTACTGACTGTAAGCGACCACGATGTGACCATCGAAAACCGCAATCTGTTCGTCTCCACCATTGATTTCGCGTTCACGGCGAAACTGCTGGCGGACGGCAATGCCATCTGGCAGGCCGACTACCGCTTTGATGTGCCCGCCGGCGAGATCCGCACCTTCCCGATTGACTTCCCGTCGGTGGACGCCGCTGGCGAAATCACCTATGAGGTCGATCAGTCGCTGGCAACGGCAACACCGTGGGCACCAGCCGGCTATGAACTGGCGTTCGGCCAATACACCGTTCAATCAGTCGCGCCGGCTTCCGCCGGAACCGATTCGACCGCATCCGGCGCGATTCCCCCCACGGCTGATTCCGATACTTCCGATACCGGTACAGTAACGGTTGGCCGCTGGAACATCGGCGTGGTCAGCGGTGACGGACGTACCGAAGCGTTGCTTTCACGCACGCAGGGCGGCATGGTGTCATTCAAGCGTGACGGTCGCGAAATGGTGTTGCGCCGTCCGGCGATCACCTGCTTCCGCCCGCTGACCGACAACGATCGCGGCAATGGCAGCGGCTTCGACCGCGTGCGCTGGTTCGGTGCCGGCCGTTATGCACGTATGGCGAATCAGCAGTTCTCGCAAACTGAGACTAGTGTCATCGCCGAATACACATATACGTTGGCCGAGCCGGGCGAAACCCAAGTTGCCGTGCGCTATGAGGTGGATGCCGCCAGCGGACGTGTACATCTGACCGCCCGATATGCCGGTGCCACCGATGCGCCGACGCTGCCGGCATTCGGATTGGAATGGACACTTCCCAAGCAGTACGAGAACCTGCGCTTCTACGGCCTTGGCCCCGAGGAGACCTATCGCGACCGTCTGCACGGTGGCAAGCTCGGCATTTTCGAGCGCACCGCGGCCGAAAACAATGCACCGTATCTGGTGCCGCAGGAGACCGGCAACCATGAAGACGTGCGTTGGGCCGAAGTGCTTGACGCCCAAGGACACGGCATGCGTATCAGCCAGGCCGGCAGCGAACATTTCGCGGCGAGCCTGTTGCCGTACAGCTCGCTCATGCTGGAAGAGGCGACCCACCAGAACGAGTTGCCGCCGGTCCGTCACACGTTCCTGCGCCTGTTGGCCGCGCAAATGGGCGTGGGCGGCGACGATTCATGGGGCGCGCCCGTCCATGAGCAGTACCAGCTGCCCGCCGATCGCGCCTACACGCTCGACGTGAATCTGGAACTGTTCTAACAGCGATAAAGAAGCTCCCTCCACAGAGGGAGCTTCTTTATCGCACAGAGGGAGCTTCTTTATCGTGCTGGTACGAAACTGTCACGCACTACTAGGGTGGTGGAGACGAAGGTGTGGTGGTGCAGCGTGCGCCGACTGGAGATGGCCTCGGCAAGCATCGTAATCGCAGTATCGGCCATCTCATTCTGATCGATATCGTAACTGGTCAATGTCGGCGAAGTGTACTGGGCGATGGCCTGGTTATTGATACTGATCACACTGGTATCGCGAGGCACCAGCACTCCCGCAGCGGTAAACGCCTGCAGTACGCCGACTGCAATCGTGTCCGCAGCCACGATGAACGCATCCGGCATGTCATCTCGATGATCGTTAGCCGCTTTCTCCCCTAGAGTGCGCCCGGTGTCCACAGTGAACGCGCCTTGCGCGTAAATCAGGCCTTCCGCATCCAGCCCCAAACGCTCGGTCCAATTGCGGAATGCGGTTAATCGGCTGTCTTCCGGGTATTCGTGCAAACCCATCGTGAAGCCAGTACCGCCGATATAGCCGATGCGTCGTTTGCCCGAGGACACCAACACATCCAATGCGTCCAAAATGGTTTGGCTTAAATCCGGTTGCACCGAATCGAACAGGCCGGGCGCAGGATTGATGTCGATGAATACGCCATAAGGCAATACCAGATGGAGTTTCAACAGTTCATCCGAAGAAGGTACGGACGGTCCGATGGAAATGAAGCCGTCGAAATCACCGGCGTTGGCAATCAGATCGTCGATATGGGAAAACGACGTGAGTTCCATGTGCTGGGCTCTGGCATTGTCGCCGAGCACGGACCGCAGTTCATCGAAATAGGCGTCCGCCAGTTCTTCCTCGCGGGTGGCGTTGTCGAGTACGGCCACACGGCGTGGCAATACGATACGGCGTGATCCGGTAGCGTAGCCAAGCTGCTCGCTGACCTCGATGATGCGACGTCGCGTCTCCTCTTTGACAGACAATGTCGGGTCCCCATTGAGCAGCCGGGATACCGTGGCCTGCGAGAAACCTGATTCCTGCGCGATTTCCTTCATCGTGACCATAGTTGAGCCTTCCACGCCTCAGTACGTAACAATACGCAGTATTTCAGTAAATAACTTTACTACATAGTGTAACTCACGTCATGCGGGTATGACGCCGTATGGTTGCAGCATCGTCGATCCGCAGCGCTGATGAGAACGTGCATGTTTCAGGCCCTCCGATAATTATCGGGCAGGCGGGAATCCCCCGACCGTGGAGTCAATGCGCTGGATTTTCCCGGACTTGTCAAAGACAACGGTGATGTCCGGCGCAGTAAAACTGCCGGTCGAATCCCCGAATCGGTACGGATCACTCCAGTCGATAGCGGCATGCATCGTCACGGTCCGAGTTTTCGCGTCATAGGACTCATTCGAGTACTCGATACTGTTATGCGTGGCCGTAGTCCCGCCCAGACCGCCGCCATTGCCTTGATGCATTTGCTGACAATACTTCGTAAAATCCGCGCCGAGAACATTCGACACTGCATAGCGCCTAAATGAACGTGTTAGGTCTGCACCAATTCACGGCCGGCAATACTCCACACTTCTCAGTAATCAATTCGTACCAAACCGCTCACGAATCTGAGCGGCAGTACCATAAGAGGCTTGCGCACCGACCCCAGTCGCGGCGTACGCGGAAACGTACGAGGCCAACTGCGCACTGTCCGCCAACGCATGACCCGAGGCAAGTCCGGCCAGAACCGTGCCCATAAAGGCATCTCCGCACCCGGTAGTGTCGATGGCCGCAACCGCAACTGGCGCAATACGATAGATATCATCACCATCGATGACCACCGACCCATCCCCGCCAAGCGTAATTACCGCCTGATTAAAGCCGAAGTCATGCATCTGCCGCGCCACATCAGACCAGTCCAGTCCATCCCAATCGTCATCGTCAGGCTCGGCGATGTCCAGCAGCTGTGCCATTTCATGTTCATTGACCAGCAGAATGTCCGAAGCCTCGATAAGTTCAGCGGGTAGTTCAGCAACGAATGGCGAATCGTTGAGCAATACCTTGAGCCCGGCATCATGACAGAGGCGAGCGCATGCCGTGACCGTTTCCATCGGACTTTCCAAACACAGTCCCAGTACATCAGCAGCAACCAATGCATCAGATGACTGCTGCACATAGTCGACAGATACCTCACCATTGGAACCAGCCGAATATACGATGGTGTTCTCGCCATTCGCGTCCACGGTAATTACCGTAGTGCCACTGGGACCTGCAACGGCAGCGATATGCGAAGTATCCACACCAGCATCGCGCAAATGCTCCAGCAGAAAATCCGCATTGGTATCTTCCCCGACTGCACCAAACATCCGCACCTGCGCTCCAATTCGCGCAGCCGCCGATGCCTGATTCGCTGACTTGCCTCCCGGCAATAAGGTCAGCGGGCCACCGTTGACGGTCTCTCCCGGTTTCGGCAACCGCTCAGTAACGACCGTGTAATCAACATTCATTGATCCGACCACGGACACACTGCCGTGCAGGTGGTCGAGCAAGTCAAGACATGATGCTGACATGATGCATTTCCTTTCGGCCTTCTTGTTTCGGCCTGTCTTCTATGTTCTGCGCTTGTTCTACGTTTCAGCAAAATCACGATGGAAACACAATCGTGCGGGTATGCGAATGCCCGGAGTCTGAAGTCAAATCCCGGGCATTGCACGTATTCGGGGCCAAATCGTCTGCGCGATTGATATGTTCTGCTGACGACTGACGCCTAGCGGATTGTGATGGTTATATCAGCATCACGCACCCATCGGCAGGAAGATTGCCATGGACAGGATGAACATGACGATTACGCCAGCGATCATCGGCACACTGGTACGGCGCACAATGTCGATTGGGCTCTTCTTGATGGAGCCGGCGACGATCATCACCACAGCGGAGACCGGCGAGACAGCGCGCAGCAGATTGCCAGCGAGACCCATCGGGATGGACACAGCGAGCACATTGATACCAGCAGCAGCGGCCAGCGGAACCATGAGCGGAACCATCGCGAAGAACAGTGCGGTACCGGAACCGGAGAGTAGCACGATGAGCGCAGTGAGGCCGACAAGGATAAGCGGCAGCACGAAGCCCATACCAGAGCCGGACAGGCCGGTCATTGCGTTCTGCAGTTCGGTGATCAGACCAATGGACTTAAGACCAACGACGAACACAGAAGCAGCGACCAACAGTGCCACAATCGGCATTGCGCCACCCATGCCCTTGAAGAAGGACTCGGGGCCAGCGAGGGTTTCCTTGCCCTTGCGAGTGCGGATGAGCTCGCAGATAATGGCGATCACGAAGGAGAGAATGGAAGCGAGTTCAACACTCAGGTCGATCTTTGCGCCGGTGGTGGAAGTGATGGCGAACACGATGAGAAGCATGATGATCGGCAGCAGCGGCAAAATCGCATACACAGTGCGGTAGAGAGCGCTACCTTCGACAGCCTTAACCTCAGCCAGGTCAACATCACCGTCGGTCAAATCCGAGCCAGCGCGCTTGTCCATGAACTTCTGCCAGAAGTAGTGTGCCAGTGCCATGACGAGCAAGGTCGGGATGGAAACGAGCACGTAATAACGGAAGACGTAATCGCTGGCGGTCAGGCCGGAGAACATGTCGGTCTTAGCGAATTCAGCGGCGATGGCAACATTGTCGGAGCCAAGCGGGGTCGGCATAATCGTTGCAGTAGTGGCAATGACTGCAGCTGCGCTCAGCAGGCTCATACCAGCTTGGCGAAGCACCGGGTACAGCGTTGCCATAAGTGATGATAGCCAGGTTGGAAGCACTCGGAATGACCAGAGACAACAGGTTGCCCAACAAGAAGGTAATCGGCACGAGTATATACGGGGACTTGATGTGCGCAATCGGCTTGGCGAGCACACTTACCGTGACTTCATTGGCTCCGATATGGGACATGTAGCCGGTGTAGCCACCAAGGATGAGGATGATGAAGCCAGCAGAAGTGAGCGTGCTCACGAACTGATCGCCTACAACCTTGAACGGATCAAGCCAAGTGACACCACTGGAAACGAAGTCGGTGAATGAGATGTCCTTGCCCATCAGCAATGCGATGTACATCAGCACAATGCCGATGAGGAACAGGGAAATCTTGATGTCCATTTTCTTCACGAGCATAAAGCCCACAATGCCAACCGCGGCAATTGCCACGAGGTACATAATCACCAGTTCCATCGGTCTGGTCCTTTCTTTGTTCTCTTATTCTCTGTTGTTGAATTCACGAATACTGACGCGCTCAGGGGCGCCGGTGTTAGCGGCGTCGAAGAGACAAGGGACTATGCACAATGGGCGATGCCGTCCATGAACCAGTCGCAGAATCGATCTGCGTGAACGCCGGTGGTGACGGTGGCATTCGGTTCGCGCTTAAGGTAGCCCTTAAGATCAACGACCGTACACCCTGCAGTGAGTTCGCCAGCGATTTCTACGTCCACAAATGCCTTAGTCATGTCGAATAGGTCAGGCTCCAGCAAGCATGCGACTGCGCAAGCGTCATACATTTTGAGACCGGTGCCGAAGCTGCGCTTGCGGTAGCGCTGGAACAGGTCATGAGCCATCAGACCGACCTTGCCCATATCCTTAAGCTGAGCGGTTTTCTCCGGCGGAATCACAGTTCCCAAGCCGGCGTCCAGTGTGGCCATAGTAATGTCAAGACCAGAAGTGAGCACAATCTTGGCGGCTTCAGGGTCAACGAAAATATTGAATTCGGCCATAACACCCTTGTTGCCGCGAGTGACCGAACCACCCATGAGCACAATGCGCTCAATACGCGACTTGACTTCCGGAAAAGTTTTTAGCAACAGTGCGATGTTGGTCAGCGGACCGATTGGCATGACGGTGACAGGTTCAGCAGAAGCCATGATCTCGTCGTGCATTGCTTCGACAGCATGCTTATCCAGCAGAAGTTCAGTTTTGGGCTCAGGGAAATCGAATCCCTCCATACCGGTTTTACCGTGGATATCGCTTGCATCATCAAGCTGACGGATCAGCGGTTCAGCAGCGCCACGAGCGACCGGTACATCCTTACCGTAGTAGGCCATCAGCTTGAGCGCGTTCGTCGTTGTCGCTTCAATGCTGACATTGCCAGCAACCGTAGTAATCAGCCGCACGTCGAAGCGCGGGTTGAACACTGCCAGTGCGATGGCGACGGCGTCATCGATGCCGGGGTCAGTGTCGATAATCAGAGGGATCTGCTTCATTGCTTGTTCGGTTCCTTTCGTGGTGTGTTGATATACGTGTTATGCGTAGTGCTCGGCGAGCCGATTACTTGATTCCGCTTGTGGCGGTGGATTCAGCTGCGCTGAGCGGAACGGGATCAACGAATTGGACTAATCCGCTGCCATAACCCGGTGCCGGCCGGCGCAGGAACCCATGCTCTTCGTAGAACGATTCCTTGCCAGGTGTTGCCATCAGGCCAATGTACGCATGGTTGCAGCAGTGTTCTCGAATGCGTGTGATAAGTGCGCGCAGCACCGCCGTACCGACTCCATCCCCTTGGTATTGCGGTAATACCACGAGATCTTTGATGAAGAATGCGATACGTCCATCGCCGACCACACGACCAATTCCGGCCACCTGACCATCAACGTAGGCAACCACGGAATACAGCCCACCATCCAGCGCCATACGCGCGTCTTCGCGGTCGTAATGGTAGAAACCCACAGCGTCGCGAACGCTGACGTACAGTTCGGCTGTCAGCGCGTCTTGCTGAATCGATATGCACATTGCCCGCTCACCTCCTCTGTGAGTTTCCTCCAAACCGATCATCGTTGATCATCGCCATTGATAAAACGTTTAATCAACTAATGAAAATTATGATATAACCTTTTACCAATGTTGTCAACGATGTCGGCACGTCAGCACTGTTCAGCGCATAAACCCAGCCTTCATGCACCTGATAAACGCTGCAATATCAGGGAACACGCCACATAGGAGCCCCAACCGAATCACGCAGTACAAACGATGACGGGACATAGCGCGATTCACCACGACTGCAATCATTATTTATAATCATGTCGAGCAACATATCCACGCCCTGGCGACCCATATCCTCAGCTTGCTGCGAAATAATCGCGACTTGCGGAGTCAGCAGACGGAATACGGCAATGTCATCGAATGAAATCACTGACATTTCACTACCAATATCAATGCCGCGGTCATGCAGCAAACCAATCATCGTGATCATGTCAGGCGAGTAAGCGCAAATAATCGCCGTAACACCTGCTCTTACAAGTTCATTTAGTCCTGCTTCGCGCGAAACATATGTAGAATCACAGTCGACAACCGCCGCAGTTCCCTCCCCCAACTGCGTCACCTGTGCCACAGCAGAACGGAATGCCGCTTCACGCTCATTTATATTGGACGAGCCCAGTGACGAGTGTGACACAAATCCAATGTGACGATGCCCTAAGCGCACAAGTTCGGCAACCGCCTCGCAAACACCTGGGTATGGGTCGGACACTACGAATGGCACCGAATTTACTCCCGATACCAAACGATCCACGAACACCAGTGGTAGCTCGCGCGCGATAAGCGACTGCATACCAGGCGAATTGACACCTTGCGGCACCACGATTGCCCCGTCAATACGTTGCCCAAGCAGATTGTCAATAAACGCATCCTGGCGTTCCACTGTTTCTGCTGAAGTACCAATCAGCGTGGAATAGCCCTGGGCATACAACTCGTCTTCCATTGACGAGACTAAATCAGCGAAATACGGATTGCGCAAATCAGGAACCAGCAGGCCAACAGTCTTAGTATCCGACGAGCGCATGGAACGAGCACGTTGATCGGGCACATACCCCATTTCCTCAACAGTTTTCAGCACCAACTGTCGCGTATCACTAGAAAAGCGGCCTTTATTGTGAAGTATTTGGGAGACGGCAGCAGCCGATACACCGGCACGTTGAGCAACATCCTTCAACGTCACGAACGCCATAGTCCCCTCCTTGCGGCCGATACATCGTCAAAGCAACAATTCAAATGTACCCTTTTCACCGCCAATATTCGCAATCCTGCACCAACACACGGCTCTCAACATAGAAAACCGCGCCCCCAACTACCGGATAAGAATTACTTCAACCCGATAATCGAGGTGCGGTTTTTGCAGGCGTACCGACTACTCCAGCTCCACCGCGCCGGTGTAGAGCTGATAGTAGGTGCCCCTTTCGGCGATGAGCTTTTCGTGGCTTCCGCGCTCGATGATGCGGCCGTGGTCGAGGACCATGATAACGTCGGAGTTCTTGACGGTGGACAGGCGGTGCGCGATGACGAACACCGTGCGGCCCTCCATCAGCTTATCCATACCGCGCTGGACGATGGCTTCCGTACGGGTATCAATGGAAGAAGTGGCTTCGTCCAAAATCATAACCGGCGGGTCTGCTACGGCAGCACGGGCAATGGCAAGAAGCTCCTCGCCGAATTCCATATCGTGCATGGCGGCCGAACGAACCATAATGGCATCGGGATTTTCCACGTTTTCGCCGACATTGTAGCGTTTGTCGTCAAAGAGCGACGTGCCGCACGCGGCAATTTTATTCAATAATTTGATATTCAAATTCATTGCTAGTATTGAATCTCCACCTAGTTCAAAGAAATTGTCTTTAAGTCCAATAGGTTTTGTATTTAATATATCTTCCCAAATTGAAACTAGCTTTATTTCTAAATCACTTTTAGGTGCAATATATTCTTTTTTTTCATTTTGAAGAATTCCATCAGGTATTGGCAATGCATTTTTGTCTATTTTTCCATTTGGTGTATATGGTAATTTATCCATTGCAGTGAAATATGAAGGAATCATATACTTTGGTAAATATTTATTTAAATATTTTCTTAATTCTGAAATCTTTATCCTTTTATTAGAAATATAATAAGCAGATATTATTTCTCTATTTCCAATTGTTTGTTTTACAACTTTAGCCTCTTTTATATTTATATATTTTAACATTGTCTTTTCTATTTCATCTAATTCTATTCTAAGCCCTCTTATTTTTATTTGATTATCGATTCTTCCCAAACAAACAATTTCTCCAGAATCAGTATAAAAACATACATCTCCAGTTTTATACATTTTACTATTTTCTATAAAAGGATTTTTTAGGAATCTTTCTAGAGTAATTTTTTCTCTATCTTTATAGCCTAAGCCAACACCATCTCCAGCAATATATAATTCACCTGCAACACCTATAGGAACCACTTGCATATTTTCATTTAAAATATAACATTGTGTATTAGCAATTGGTTTTCCTATTGTTATATTTTTTTCTTCTGTTTCGTTTTTTATGGTTGACCATATTGTTGTTTCTGTTGGACCATACATATTATAGATTTTGCCATTGGTATTTTCTCTTAATTTATTTAAAATTCTATCAGTCAATGGTTCGCCACCAACCATTATATCTGTCATATTATGTAAAAATTCTAAATTATTATCTTCAAGAAGAATTCCATACCTTGAAGGTGTAGTTTGAATCATATTTACATTGTTTTTTACACATAATGTATTTAATTTTGATGGAATATTTTGTTCTTCTTCTGTTGCTAAAACTAATGTCATTCCTGAAGACAATGTTCCCCATATTTCAAGACCAAATATATCAAAGCATATAGTTGTTACAGAAACTAAATTTTTAGATTTATTAAAATCAATAATTTTTTTAGTTCCAATTATAAAATTTGTTAAATTTTTATGCATGATTTGCACACCTTTTGGCATTCCTGTTGAACCTGAAGTATAAATTAAATATGCTAAATCATCCGAATTATTTATATTTTCTATATTTTCTTTGTCTTGGACAAGAATTTCTAAATTTTCAAAATCTGCACATATTTTTTCAGAAAAGTCTATTTTACTAAATAATTCCTGATTTATAATTAATATTTTTGCATTACTATTTTGAAGCATGTACTCAATTCTCTTTTTTGGGTACCCTGGATCAATTGGTATATATGCAGCACCTGATTTCATAACACCTAAAAGGACTACTATTAATTCAATACATCTTGGATACATTACACCAACAACGTCATTTGGTTGTATTCCTCTTTTTTTCAAATAATTTGCAACTTGATTAGCCTTTTGATTTAATTCATCATATGTTAATGTTCTATTATTGCAAACAACTGCTATTTTATTTGTCACTTTTAATACTTGTTCTTCAAACAATTGTGAAATAGTTTTATTTTTATCATATTCTAAATATGTATCATTAAATTCGTATACTATTTTATTTTTTTCCGATTTTGAAATAATTTCAATATCTTTTATTTTAATTTCATTATTATCAAGAATGGAATGAATTGTATTCATATAATGTTCAAATAATCTATTAATAGTAGATTTTTTAAATAAATCTGTACAATATTCTAGATTTATAGTATGTGTTTTAGGTTTTATTTCCATAGATAGGTTAAATTTAGAAATATTATTATTAATTTCAACAATCTCAATTTCTTTTTCATCAAGTTTGATAATATGTTCTTCATTATTTTGATATGTAAACATTACATCAAATAAAGGATTTCTTGAGTTATCGCCTTTTATTCCTAATTTTTTAACTAATCTATCAAAAGGATATGGCTGATGTGATAAATCATCTAATATTTGTTTTTTTATTTCATCTGCAAATTCTTGGAATGTTGAATTTGAATTAATATTTGCTTTTACAACAATATTATTTACAAACATTCCTATCATTCTCTTGGTTTCATTTATATCTCTATTCGCAATTGGGCTTCCCAATATTATTTCTTCTTGTCCAGTATATTTATAAAGTAGTATAAAAAAAGTTGCAAGGAAAAACATATATGGCGATAATCCGATTTTTTTTGCATATCTTTCTATTTTTCTATATTCTTTAATGTCTATTACCTTATTAATTTTGTTTCCATTATAACTTCGTGACGCTCCTATCTTGAAATCGTAAGGTAAGTTCAAACTAGAAAGTTCACTTCCTTTAAATTTATTAATCCAATATTCTTCAGCTCTTTTGATTTTTTCACTGTTATTATATTCTTCTTCCCAAACAGAATAGTCTACATATTGAATTGGAATTCTTTTTAAATTATATCCATTATATAATCTACCAAATTCTATAATTAGATTTTTTAAAGAAGTTCCATCCATTATTATATGGTGAAAATCTATTAATATCATAGTTTCCTTTTTATCTAGATAATGAATTTCAATTCTTATTAAATTTCCGCTTGATAAATCAAAAGGTTTTACAAATTTCTTTATTATTTGTTCTTTTTCTTCTTCTTTATCATTAAATACGGGTATTTCAAAATTAATTTTTTTAGAAA
>ERZ1106954.1884-NODE-1884-length-15171-cov-7.150834_pt1 | contig 15171 bp, 10 predicted proteins | sample MGYA00403678_ERZ1106954 | MGnify/ENA primary metagenome ERZ1106954 (study PRJEB35170, sample SAMEA104062445) | human gut metagenome | biome: human gut; feature: human-associated habitat; material: faeces | place: Denmark | collected 2012-08-20 ... | reverse complement strand
ACAAGCGGCACGAGCCCACGCAGGAACAGGTTCACTTCTTTGTACTCCGCGAGTGCCTCGAGCGCGCGGCGGCTCATGAGCCGGTAGTCAGCATGGTTATACACCACGTCCGCGCCGAGTGCGCGCAGCAGGCGGTAATACCCCTGCGCACTGGCGCGCTTGAACGCAGAGTCCTGCTTACGGCTGGCGCGCACGCCATAGACGATGTCATTCCCGTCCCGAAAGGCCGCGAGCATGGCGTCGATGGCATTGATATCGTCCTGCAGGTCGGCGTCCATGGAGATGACGCAGTCGGCGCGATCGCGCAGCGTCATCAGTCCGCACAGCAGCGCGTTCTGGTGGCCGCGGTTGCGCGAGAGCCGGATGCCGGAAAAGACCGGGTCCTGCGTGTGCAGGTCGGAGATGATCTGCCACGTCTCGTCCTTCGAGCCGTCGTCGATCATGCAGATGCGGCTCAGCGGGCCGATCGCCCCGGCGGCGCGCAGAGCGGTGAATTTTTCGCGCAGGCGGCGTGCCGTCTCCGGCAGCACCGCCGCCTCATTATAGCAGGGGATCGCAAGATAGAGCGTCACGGGCATGGCCGCGCCTCCCTTCGTCATAGCATTTCAGTCGATCGTGCCGCCGCCGAGCACCGTCTCCCCGTCGTAGAACACGACGGCCTGACCGCGCGTGATGGCGCGCTGCGGTGTCTCGAACGACACGTGCACCGTGTCCGCGCCCGTGGCCGTGACGGTGCAGGGCTGCTCCGGCTGGCGGTAGCGGATACGCGCCGTCACGCGCAGCGGCTGCTGCGGCACGTCGCCGGAGATCCAGTTGCAGCCGCTCGCATCGAGCTCGGTCGAAAACAGGTCGGCATTGCGTCCGAGCACGACCTCGTTGTTCGGCACGTCGATGCCGCAGACGTACAGCGGCGCTTCGGCCGCGATGCCGAGCCCGCGGCGCTGTCCGATCGTATAGTGGATGATGCCGCGGTGCGTGCCGAGCACGTTTCCGTGCGCGTCCACAAAGCGCCCGGGCTCGCTGCGCGCACCCGTCAGTCGCTCGACCGCGGCGGCATAATTGCCGTCCGGCACGAAGCAGATGTCCTGACTGTCGTGCTTGTGCGCGTTGCAGAAGCCGTGCGCCTCGGCGATGGCGCGCGCCTCGCTCTTGCGCAGACCGCCAAGCGGGAAGCGCGTGTGCGCAAGCTGCTCCTGCGTGAGCCACGCGAGCACATAGCTCTGGTCCTTTTCGGGGTCTGCCGCCTTTTTGAGCGTCCAGCGCCCGTCGGGAAGCTGCTCGATGCGGGCATAATGTCCGGTCGCCAGCACGTCGCACCCGAGCGCGCGGGCGCGCGATTCCAGCAGGCCGAATTTCAGGTAACGGTTGCAGTCCAGGCAGGGGTTCGGCGTCGCCCCGCGCTGATAGGCAGCGGCAAAGCGCGCCATGACCTGCTCACGAAACGCGTCTTTATAATTGAACACATAGTGCGGCATGCCCAGCGTGTAGGCCACGCGGCGGGCATCCTCCACATCGTCGAGCGCGCAGCAGGTGCTGCCGCGTGGCAGACCGGCATCCTCATTTTCATACAGGCGCATGGTCGCGCCCATGCAGGCATACCCCGCCTGCTGCATCAGGTATGCTGCTACGCTCGAATCCACGCCGCCGCTCATGGCGATCATCGCCTGCGGGCGGCCATTCAGCTCCGTCTGCATCCGTGCACCTCGTTTCTCTCAGAATTTTATATAGTTTATACCGCAAGCCCCCGGCTTGTCAACGCAAAACACCCCGCCTGCACGCGGCAGACGGGGTGCGAAAAGGTGCAGACATCAGATCTGCGGGTCGTTCGGGATGTCGGTGAACGAGCCCTCGATCACGTGTGCCCCGCCCCGCGCGGCGATCAGCCGGTTATAAAACCCGGCGTTGGTGATGGCGCGGTACGGGTCGAGCCAGATCGACACGGGCGCGAACATCGCGCTCAGCATCGCCCAGCCGAGAAAGCTCAGATCGAGCACGAACAGCTCCCACTTATGCCCGCTCATGAGCGCGCTGCTCTCGCGCAGGCACTGCCACGCGGATCTTTCCGGGTGATCGAGCAGCAGATACAGCGCCTGCCGGTAACGGTAGGCCGCCACGATGCCCGGCACGACCAGCAGCAGGCTCCACAGGCAGATCAGAAGCCCCTCCAGAATGCCGAGCCACAGCACGCGGAAAAAGAGGCCGAAGCCGTCAAAGAGGTTTCCGAACTCGGCCTTTTCGTCGCGGCTGATATGCAGCGCGAAGATCACGAAGCCGACGCTAACCATATAGCTCATGATCCGCAGCGCGACGACGAGCGCGATTGCAAAGCCGGACACACTGTAGTGCTCAAGGAAGCTGAGGTACGCCTGCTCGACCGCCTCCGTGCCGAAGCGCGCAGCATCTGTCAGCGCCGTGGCCAGGCGATCCATGCCCATCAGGTACGACGTGAGCGTCGAGATGAGCATGCCGAGAGCAAAGAGGATCACCCCCGCGAGAATCGGGCTCGGCTGACAGCTGACGGTGCGGCGGCGTGCATCCGCCTTGAGCATAACGCGATTTGAATCCATGAATATCACAACTCCGTTCCCGGCACGGCCGGGTCTCTTTTTCTTTTTAGTATAGCAGATGCCGCCGGATTTGAACACCCGGACCGGTAAAAATTCACGTTTTCGACACACGTTGAGATTTTTTCGGGAAGTTGCGGAAAATACGCTTGACAATCCCCGCGCGAAATGCTATATTAAACAAGCTTTGATTCACAAAGCCCATGCGCGAGTGGTGGAATTGGCAGACTCGCTAGATTCAGGTTCTAGTGTCCACTCCGGACGTGCGGGTTCAAGTCCCGCCTCGCGCACCAAGACCCCGAGAGCTTCGGCTCCCGGGGTTTTTTGCTGCCGTCCGTTTTCCGTCGGATGCGAAAAAGCGCCGTGCGGATGCAGGGCGCCTGATTACTCATCACTCTTTTTCTCGTAGCCTATGCCGTTATTGCATTCTTTAAGATTTCGTATGTTCGTGCGATAAATCCAGTCCGGTGTGCCATCCGGGAATGCATCGCAGGCGCATCTCCATCCGTCAATATTCTCTCGTTGGTGGACGCACCTGTCGCATGGATAATCTATATAAATCATTTTCTTTCCTCATCAGCAACTCTATCAGATAGTGCTTTCGCACCTTAAGCAGGCAAACACGCCCTGCATCCCCCGCAGCATCTGCGCGGCGTTCCCAAAACAAACAGCGGCGCCGGTCTCCGAAAAGAGACCGGCGTCGGTTTTTTACGCGCCGAAGCACGTGAACATGATGACGAGATAAACGATGTACAGTCCGCCGATGAAAAAGCCGACCCAGCGCTTGAATTTGCCCTGCACAAGCGCAGGGATGAGCGCACCTGCGCACACGACGAGGCACGCCGGAATATCCAGCAGCATGCCCTGCCGCTCGACCGGCAGCGGCTTGCCGAGGATGAGCGCGCACAGCGGCATAATGAGCGTGAGGTCCATGATGTTCGCGCCGATGATGTTGCCCACCGACAGCGAGGACTGCTTCTTGCGGATGGCCGTGATGGTCGTGACAAGCTCCGGCAGCGACGTGCCGATAGCGATCATGGTCGCACCGATGATGGCATCCGGCACACCGACCATCTGCGCGAGCGCGGTGCCGTTGTCGATCAGCAGCTGCGCACCGAGCACAATGGCCGCAGCGCCAAACACAAACTTGCCGATATTGAGCGCGACCGTCCGGCCGTCCGTCTTGGGGCGGGCATCCTGCTCCGGGGCCTCAAGCGACTGCTCACGCCGCGCAGAGACAAGGCTCTCGGCAATAAAGCACACAAAAATGACAAGGATCAAAACGCTCTCAAGGATGGACAGCTGCCCGTCGCGCGTAAAGCCGAACAGAACCGCGATCGCCGCGAGCAGCAGCACCGCCTTGACCGCATACTGCCGCCGCGGCATGGTGCACTCCATGCAGATCAGCGACAGGCACATGATCAGGCCGGTATTGGCCGTCACCGAGCCGACGGCGTTGCCGATGGCGATGTCCGCATTGCCCTCCAGCGCGGAAAAGATGGACACAAGCATCTCCGGCATCGTCGTGGCAAAGCTCACAACGGTCGCGCCGATGATGAATTTGGGAATACCGGAGGCCTCGGCGATCCATGTTGCGGCATCGACAAACAGGTCGCCGCCCTTGATGATGCAGATCAGCCCCACCGCAAACAGCAGCAGGACAAGAAAGAGGGTACTGCCGGTAAAATCGAGGTTCATAACGCATTCTCCTTTGTGACCGCGCGCAAAAAATGAGACTTCCCGCACGATCATAGCATATGATGTGCTAAAAGTCTCATTACCTATCATCATAGGCGCATGACCACCGGCGGCTGCCGGGAGATTGTTGACCATGCATTCGCAACTACTCCCTTTTAACGAGAAAGCATCTTAGCACACCGCGCAGGGCTTGTCAAGCAATGCCATATCAAAACCCGCCGTTTTTGCACACCGGGCAAAAACAGTTTTATACGGAAGGAGATCACGGCCGCCGGTATTGTCTTTGCCGGGCAAAAACCTCACAGCGTTTGCCGGCGTATCGAAAAGGAAGCAGCGGAAAAACGCTGCTTCCTTTTTACATTTTGTCCGGGTTTGTCAGGCCGCCGGAAATGACAATCCGGCAGATCTCCGACGTGCCCTCAGCGACGGTCAGCATGTGCGCATCACGGAAAAGGCGGTCAACGCCAGACTGCGCGCTCAGACCGTGCGCACCATGTATCTGGCAGGCGGCCTTGCACGTCGCAAATGCGCTTTCCGTGGCAAACAGCTTGAGCGCAGCAACGTCCCGCGTGTGCGGCATTCCGTCGGCCATCATGGAGGCGACTGTGTAGAGCGAATTTCTTGCCATCAGCGTTTTCGTGTACATATCCGCGATCGGGAATGACACGCCCTGATAGGAGGCCAGGCTGCGGCCGTACAGCCCGACACGTCCGGCAAAGCTCACGGAATCATCGAGCGCTGCCTGCGAAATGCCGACCGCCACAGCGGCCATATCGAGTCTGCCTTCGTTCAGAAGCGGCTTTATCAGCGGATAGCCCACATTTTCCTCACCGACAAGACAGTAATCGGGTATCGAGCACTCATCGAGGATGATATGTCCCATCGGCGAGTTGTTGAGCCCGATCATGCTGCGGTTTTCAACGACCGTCAGCCCCGGGGCGTCTTTGGGAATGAAAAACATGCTCATACTGCGGCTGCGCTCGGCAGACGGGCTTTTTGCCGTGACGACATAGCCATCGGCGACTCCGGCATTCGTGACCCAGCATTTTTTCCCAGTCAGTATCCAGCGGCTGCCGTCCTTTACGGCAATGGTGTCCACGCCCAGCGCATCGGATCCGCCGCGCTCCTCAGATATGGCAAAGGCAAAGAGCTGCTCGCCGCGGCGCGCCGGCTCGATGACCTTTTTTTTCAGCGTCTCCGTGCCGCAGCAGGCGATCAGCTCCGTGCACTGATAGTGCGGGCTTACGATCAGCCCCAGTGAGGCCAGTCCACGCGACAGCTCCTCAATGATGATCGCGCCCTCAAGACTGCCGTATTTTGCGCCGCTGCCGATGTATTCAAACTCCGCATCCAAATAGCCCATTTTGCCAATGCGTGCGTATAAATCGTGCGGAAAGCCGCCTCGGTTATCCAGCTCTGTGGCCACTGGACACACCTCGTGGTCGACAAACTCCCTGAGCTCGGCTCTGAGCTTTTGCTGTTCCTTCGTCAATAAAAACATAGCTTTGTTCCCTTATCGTTCCGTAAAAATGAGCATGGCCTTTGCAAACGTTGCCGTTTCGGTATAGACCTCCGCTTCGACCGAAAAGCCCGCCTTGCCGTTTGATGTGAGCGCCGTGCAGAGCATAAGCCCGCCGACCTGCGTTATCTGCTCAGGATAGAAAAACGAGCTGCTGCTCAAAGTGCAGTCAAGGCAGCCCTGCTGCGCAAGATGCTTATCGGCGGCGACGAGCATCAACGCCGTCGGCAGAATGTCCATATTCGCAAGCTCCGCCTCCGGGACGCGCAGCTCATACACCCTGCGGTCCTCGTTGGAATACTCCGGAGCCGGCACCAGAAACGACGCATAGTCAGACATGCTCTCCGTGCCCAGATACATGAAATAGCGGATCAGATCCGAGGCATAGAACACGCCCTCCATCTTATCATCGCGCAGAACCGCCGCAAACGAGCTGCCGGAGAGCATCATCTTCCTTGCCGCTTCGCGCACGGAGCTTTGTGCATCGACCGTCAGGAGCCTGGCGTCCTGCGACACGAGCGTCGAGAGTTTCTGCGTATGCCCGGCTGCAAAGGTGCGCGGGATATCGATCCCGCCGCACAGGTGCAGCTCCTCATCGACGACGGGAAAGGATCTCATGCCGGGAAATTGCTCGTCATAGTACCGCTGCCAGTCGGCGACATAATCGTTGCGGTAGAGGTAGTTCGGCGCCTGCATCCACTCGGACACAGGGGCATCCTCGTCCGCGAGCCTTGCCGAGGAAAACTGGCTGTCAAACAGCTTCATGATCGCATAGGTGTTCTGCAGCGCCGTGAGGATGCAGACGCCGTTTTTTTCAGCCTTGACGATGTGATAATCGCTCGGGCGGCCGCCGCCGGTGATCAGCATATGCGCACGGGACTGTATGATCAGGGTCTGGAAATCTGGGCGTTTGCCGACGATGCACAGCGTGCGGCTCGGATCCGCATATTCCAGGCGGCTCAGAAGCTGCGCCTCATCGCTGTCGCAGATCACGATATTATCAATGGTACAGCCGAGCGATTTTCTGCCCGCTGCACAGCTTACCCCGAGCGCCGACACGAGCTCGGAAAGCGTCACGGCGCAGCTGTCCGAGTCAACGTCAGACTCTATGCGGAACGTGCCGGATTTCGGCTTTGTGATGACAAGGCCGCGCTGCTCGGCCTCCTTTATGGCCTTATAGACCGTCCCCTCACTGACATCGAGTTCGGAGGCAAGGCCCCTTACAGAAATTTTCGTTCCCGGTTCTGTCGCCTCGATGCGCGACAAAACGATATCGTTTTTAATGGAAATGGTACTCCCCCCAAGCAAACTGTATCACCAAGTGATACTGATTATACATTCCGTGGGGAAGAAATACAAGAAAAATGATGAATGATAAAAGATTGTCGAGGTGTTGTATAACAATTTCGGTATCCGGAAGCGAAAACGCGACGCCGGCCGTGTAACTGTTATACAAAAACCGGCGCATACTGTTGTTGTCGTGAAACACACTTTGTTGCAAGCGCCAAAAAGCAAGTAAGTTTGCTAAAAACTGTTGACGAGCTGTGTTTTTGATGTTAAATTGTTCACATAGAAACCCAATTGCAAGGCCAAGCTTTGAAAAACAGTTCTAGCCTGTAGTAGTACAGAATCGGGTAAAAAGCAGTTAACAGCCACAATCTGTTGTATGACACTCGGAAGTAAACAGAAACGAACACTTTCTTAACGGAGGAATGCACAATGTACAAATTCACAGAAGAGCAGATCATGATCAGAGACATGGTCCGGGAGTTCACCAAGAACGAAGTCGCCCCCTATGACAAGGCAATGGACGAAACCTTCTCGTTCAACATGGAGGTCTACCAGCAGATCTACTCCAAGCTTATCGAGACCGGTCTGATGGGCATCCACATCCCCGAGCAGTACGGCGGCGGCGGCGGCGACGCCATCACCTCTCAGATCGTTGTCAACGAGCTTGCAAAGGGCAGCGCGAGCATCGCCCTTTATCTCGACGCAAACTGGCTGGCTTCCGACATGATCCTCGTTCACGGCAGTGACGAGCAGAAGCAGAAGTACCTCCCCCTCGCAGCCGCAGGCAAGGTCTTCGCCTTCGGCCTGACCGAGGCCTCCGCAGGCTCGGATGCAGCTGGCATCAAGTCCATCGCCGCAAAGCAGGACGACGGCTCGTATATCCTCAACGGCGGCAAGGCCTGGATCACGAACTCCGGTGTGGCCGACTACTATCTCATCATGGCGAAGACCGATCCCGACGCAGGCGCAAGGGGCATCTCCGTTTTCATCGTCCCCAAGGATGCAGAAGGTCTGACCATCGGCAAGTTCGAGCACAAAATGGGCATGAGAGGCTCGGCTACCTGCGAGCTGAGCTTTGACAACATCCGTATTCCAGAGTGCGACCGCGTCGGCAGAGAGGGTCTAGGCTTCAAGGTCGCCATGATGGCGCTCGACGGTGCCCGCATCTCCATCGGTTCCATTGCTTCCGGCCTCTCCCAGCACGCGATGGAGATCGCCAAGGCATATGCCAACGAGCGCACCACCTTCGGCAAGCCCATCAAGGCATATCAGGGCATTTCCTTCAAATTTGCCGATATGGCGGCAAAGGTCCGCGCTATGGATCTGATGGTCTGGGATACTGCCGAAATGAAGGCGAATGGCCAGCGTCACTCAGCAGAGGCGGCGATGCTCAAGCTCATGAGCTCCAAATGGTGCAAGGAGATCTGCGATGAGTGCATTCAGGTGCTCGGCGGCAACGGCTACAGCGCAGAGTTCCATGTCGAGCGTCTGTACCGCGACGCGAAGCTGCTCGAGATCGGTGAGGGCACGAGTGAGATCCAGCGCATGGTCATCAGCGGCTCCGTCCTTGGATGACCGGTACACAGCACAGAGCAAATGGAGAGATAGAGATGAAAATACTTGTCTTCGTAAAGCAGGTGCCCGACACGGACGATGTCAAGCTTGACGAGCGCGGTAATCTGAAGCGCGACGGCGTTGCCAGCATGATCAACCCCCTCGACGCAAACGCAGTCGAGGCCGCCATCCAGCTCAAGGAAAAATACGGCGCAACGGTCGTTGCGATCAGCATGGGGCCTCCTCAGGCAGAGGACGTGCTCAAAAAGGCGCTTGCGCTCGGCTGCGACGAGGCATACCTGCTGTCCGACCGTGCTTTCGGCGGCGCAGACACCCTCGCCACCGCTTACACCCTTGCCAAAGGCGCCGAAAAGATCGGCGACTACGACCTGCTGCTGTTCGGGCGCCACGCCGTTGACGGCGACACCGCTCAGACAGGTCCGGCGACCGCAGCCTTTCTCGGCATCCCGCAGGTTACCCTTGCATCGAGCATCGATGTAAAAGACGGCTGGGTCTACTGCGACCGCGTGCTCGAGGACAGCACCGAGAAGGTGCGCGCAAAGCTCCCGGCACTTGTGACGGTAACAGCGGAGATCAACACGCCCCGTTATCCCACACCGATCAACATCATGAAAGCGCTCAAAAAGCCCCGTGCCGTCTGGAACGCACAGGATCTCGGCGCAGACACGGCGCAGACCGGCATCCCCGGCTCCCCGTCGTCTACCAAGGTCGTGTTCGAGCCGCCCAAGCGCAATACCGACACCACCTACTTTACGGGCAGCGCCGAAGAGATCGCAGCAAAATTCGTTGACATGCTCGAAACAGAGCACCTGGTCTGAGGAGGTTTGGCAAATGGCTAAGGAAGATTACAAAGGCATATGGGTATTTGCCGAACAGCAGAACGGAACGCTCAATCCTGTGACCTACGAGCTGCTCGCAAAGGCGCAGGAGCTCAAGGCGCATAACGGTGAAGCGATCACCGCCGTCCTTCTCGGCAGCAAGGTCGCGCATCTGGCAGCCGGTCTCATCGCCGGCGGTGCCGATCAGGTCATCGTCGCAGAGCACGAAAACCTTGCATCCTACAGCGCAAGGCCCTATCAGCAGGCGCTCACCGAGCTTGCGGAGAAGTACAAGCCCTCGATCATCATGTATCCGGCGACCAGCCTCGGCCGCGATTTTGCGCCGCGCATGATGATCTCCCTCAAGACCGGCCTCACCGCCGACGCCATCGACCTCGGCTACGATGAAGATGACGTGTTTTATCAGACCACGCCCGCATACGGCGGCAGCATCCTTGCGCACATCGTCATCCTCGAGTGCCGGCCGCAGATGGTGACCGTTCGTCCGAAGATCTTCACGCCCCTGGAGCCGGACGAGAGCCGCACGGGCGAGGTCATCACGGAGCACGTCACGGTCGACAAGGAGGCGTGCTACGAGGTGCTGAATGTCGAGCCGAAGGTCGTTACCGGCGTGCCCATCGATCACGCAGACGTTCTCGTTGCCGGCGGCAGAGGCGTAAAGGACGCGTCAGAGCTCGCGCTTCTCAAGGAGCTTGCAGACCTCCTCGGCGGTCAGCTTGCCGCCTCCCGCCCCCTGGTCGACAACGGATTTCTGCCGCACGATGCTCAGATCGGCCAGTCCGGCACCGCCGTCAAGCCCAACATGATCATCAACGTCGCTATCTCCGGCTCCGTGCAGTATCAGGTCGGCATGCAGAACGCCAAGTGCATCGTCAGCATCAACCACAACGCAGCCTCTCCGATCTTTGACATCTCCCACTACGGCGCAGTGGCCGACTTCAAGGCCGTCCTGCCTGCCGTCATCGCAGAGATCAAAAACCGCAGGGCATAACAGGCACACGCTGCGGTCACCGCGCCCCCCGGCGGCCGCAGCATATCATGAGACTATTTTGTTAAAAAAATATTATTACAAAAGGAGATCATTCAAATGAGCGAACGTAAACAGATCATCCCTCAGTACGGTCCTTTTGCAGGCATGCGCGTGATCGATTCCGGCTCTCTGATCGCAATGCCTTACGCAGCCACACTGCTTGCCGACTTCGGCGCAGAGGTCATCCACATCGAACGCCCCGGCGTCGGCGACACGCTCCGCGTCCTCGCTCCTTTTGCACAAGAGGACGGCAAGACCGTCAGCACCTCCTGGGCGCAGGACGGCCGCAACAAGCTCTCGCTTTCCCTTGAGCTGAACCTGAAGCACCCCGAGGTCAAGGAGCTGTTCTTCGGCCTGATCAAGGAAGCCGACGTGTTCATGGAGAACATGGTTTGGCTCGAAAAGCTCGGCATCCGTGACGAGGAGCTGCTCGAGGTGAACCCCAAGCTCATCATCGCCCACATCAGCGGCTACGGCAACCCGAGATTCGGCGGCCTGCCCGAGTACTGCGACCGCGCATCCTACGACATGATCGGTCAGGCGTTCTCCGGCTGGATGGGCCTCAACGGCGAAAAGGGCGGCGAGCCCGTCGTCGGCAAGCCCTGGCTCAATGACTTCACCTCCGCATACGCCACCGTGTTTGCGGTTCTGGCTGCATACATTAACGTCCTCAAGGGCGGCGACGGCCAGATCGTCGACATCGCGCAGTTCGAGGTTCAGGCGAGCTACTGCTGCGACCTGTACACCTCCTACACCATGGCCGGCCGCGAGAACACCCGCTCCGGCAACAAGTCCGCAGCCTTCCAGCCCTACGGCCTGTTCAAGTCCAAGGACGGCTACGATGTCGCGCTCGGCGCGTTCGGCCCCGGCGTCTACAAGAGAGCCATTCAGGCAATGAATCTCGACCTTGAGTACTTCAACTACAAGGATTGCTCTTCCGGTATCGAAGCCGTCGCCTCCGAGAAGGGCAGAGAACTCGACGCAAAGACCATCGAATGGTGCGCAGCCCGCACCGCACAGGAGATCGAGGACGCAATGGCGCAGTTCAAGGTCCCGTGCAGTCGTGTCATGGGCGCAAAGGACTGCCTCGCAAACGAGCATTATCAGAAGCGCAACGACTTCATCAAGTACGAGGATCAGACGCTCGGCAAGGAAGTCACCGCATTCGGCATCGTCCCCAAGATGTCCGGCACCCCGGGTCAGGTCTGGCGCGGCGCTCCGAGCCTCGGTCAGGACACGAACACGATCCTCAAGGAGCTGCTCGGCTATGATGACGCCAAGATCGCAGACCTGAAGGAAAAGAATCTTATTTAAGTCATTTTCTTCTTCCCGTCTCCCCCCTCGCTCCACAGGGCGTCCGCCCTGTGGAGCACCATCCCGTGAGGCATGCCGCTTCCATGCGAGGACAAATCCCATACCGCTCAGAGCATCAGCCAATCACGCCCACACATGAGCCTTTCATATACGCTGCACGCACCCTTTCATCCACAATTCCCCTTCCCCCATTCACACTCCTTCACCGGTTTGGTCTGCGTTTTCATGTGGCGCAGACAGCCAAATACCCCGACGATCTGCTATCGTCGGGGTATTTCTTTCTCCTGTGTGTGCCGCGCCGTCCGCCGTTCAGCGCACAAGCTTCATGAGCAGGCGCTCAAACTCGCCGAGCATACCCACGGAATCGGCAAAGAGGATGCTCTTTTCATACATCCGGCGATAGGCGTCCACGTTCTCGTCCGTGCGCGCGGTGTAGATGATCGGGATCACAAGCAGTCCCCGGCGGCGCGCCGCCTGTACGGCCGTGCGCACGTCGTCGATCGCCTCCGCCTCGCTGAAATAGCCGGACGGCAGACCGTCGGAGAGCACCACGAGGATCTTGCGGCGCTCGGTGCGCTTGGCGAGATCGAGCGCGGCGGCGCGGATGGAATAGCCGTCCTTATTGCCGTTTCCGGCGGCGATCTGCCCCATGGCATCGATGCAGCGGCTGCCGATCTCTTTCTGGTCAAAATCCTTGATGACGCAGTGCTCTACAGCGTTCGTGCCGCCGTCAAAGGCGACGATCTTCGTATAGGCGATGCCCTTGAGCGCCTCCTCCATGATCGCGGCCGTTGCCAGCGCCGTGAAGAGCTTGGACTGCCCGCCGCCGACGCCGGAGCCCATGCTGCCGCTGCGGTCGATGAGCAGGTAAAACGCCGTCTCGCGCTGCGATGGCGGCGCCTTGCGGCGAAACACGTCCTTGGCGTCGAGCGGGATCTTCCACAACTCGCGCTGCGAGAGCGCACCGGTGCGCTGACCGGCACTGCGCTCACGCTGCTGACGCAGGAGCTTGTCGAGCCGGTGATGCAGCGCCTTGGCACGCTCGGAAAACGCCGGCGGCAGCCGCCCGCCGGACGGCGTGATATACGTCTCGGTGAAGGTCAGACCGGTGTAGCGCACGGCAAGCTCCTGCCGCTCGCCTGCGTCCAGACGCGCGGCGTGCGGCGCGGCAACGCTCAGCTGCCGCTCGATCTCTCTCTCGCGTGTGAGCTCCTGCGCGGCATTTGAGAGCATGGCGTCCAGCTCGGCCGCGCTGAGCGCAAAGCCGCGGTGCGCGCTCCAGCCCGTGCCAAGCACCTCGCGCAGGCTCTCCGGCCCGCCGGAGGCGGCCTTCTGCGCGGCGGACACGCCGTCCGACGTGGTGGCGCTCGCTCCGCTCTGCCCGTGATTTCCGCTGCGGCCGACGCTCGACGAGCGCCCGCGGTCCTCCCTGCCGTTCGTACCGGCAGAGCCGCTCGACTTGACCTCCTGACCCGCAAGGCTGCCGCTCATGTCGCCATAGCGCTCGGAATTATCCCCGCTGCCGCCGCCCGCGCTGTCGCCTTTATCCAACTCGGCGTCCTCTCCGTCGGCGGAGGGGCCGCTGCGCGCCGCGTCCTGCGCCTCACTGCGCAGGCGGAGTCTGCTGTCGCAGCCGTCGCCGAGGGCTTCCGCGCGCTCGGCCTCGCTGAAGGCGTAATCCACACACTGCGATACGATGCGCGCGCGGGCATCATCGTCCGCCTCGCGGCACAGGCGCGCAAGCTCCGGCGCGAGCGTCGTGAGCGTTTGGCGGCAATGCTGCGCGCACGCGGCGGCAGAGGGCGCGAGGATCGCCGCCTCCACCTGCGCACGCACGGACTGCAGCGCCGGCGTCCGGCACGGGATGCCCGTGAGGGCAAACGCCTCCAGCTCGTCAAGCAGCGCCTCGAGCGCGCTGCCGGGCGCGGCAGCGTCCAGCTGCGCATAGCACACGAAGCGCAGCAGCGGCAGATAGCCGGGAAAGCGGCGGCAGAGGATGTTATCCGTGCGCGCCTGCTCCAGAATGTTCAGAATACGCTGACCGAGCAGCGCGCCGAGCTCCGGCGCGAGGGCATAGTGCTCGTGAAAATACGCGCCGGAAAATGCACGCACCGCCGCACACACGTCGCGGTCGGAGCTGCCGTCGTGCTGAAGCTCGCGCGCGAGCAGTACGCGCAGCGCAGCCATCCAGTGGCGGGCATCAAAATCCGCACGCAGCAGATATGCAGCCCCGCCGACGGTGACGGACGTGCCGTCCGTCGTGCAGCGCAGGCTGTCGTCCGGTGTGACCATGTCGATGCGGATGTTGTCCGGCACAAGCAGCGCGAGGCTGCGCCGGAGCAGCGGCGCGATGGGTTCACTCGCCAGAAACGCCCGGTAGCGCGCCAGCGCAGCGTCAAACCCGTCCATCCTGCGGCACCATGCTCTCGATAAGCTCCGTCAGCTGCAGGCGGGTATAGGCGTCCTGCGGCTTGGAGGCCACGTTGTCCAGCAAGCCCCAGCGCAGACCGAGCAGCGGCTCTGCGCGCAGGGCGTCGATAAAGCCGCGGATCGTCATCGCGTCCGGCTCAAGGCCGCCGGCGCTGCGGATGCGGTCGCGGATGGCACAGTAGACATAGTCGCAGATGTTCAGGCTCGCGCCGCTCGCCTCGGGCACGACGCGGCGCAGCACGTCCACAATGGTATCCGGCTCTGCGATGTGGATGGGCGTGAAGCGATCGATCGTCGCCTCGTTCATAAAGTTCGTACCGGCGTAGTCCTCATTCATCGTGATCGTGAACGCCGAGTGCGGGTGCATCTGCACGAGACCGTAGCCGGGCACCTGGATCTGACGCGCGGAATCGGTCAGCGAGTGGAGCACGTCGGCGCATTCGGGCTTGATGGTGTTGCCCTCGTCGAGCACGACATCCGCGCCCGCAGCCAGATAGCGCAGCATATCGCTCAGGCGATAGCGCATGGTGCCGTTTTCGATCGTCGGTCCGCCGAGCAGATCGAGCTTGTCGAGCTCGGCATTGCCCTGCATCCGGTACTGCGGCACATTGAGCAGCCAGTCCACCGTCTGGATGAGCGTGTTTTTGCCGCAGCCCTTGCTGCCGACCAGCCGCAGATGCAGCCCCGACAGGCGGTAGGCCAGGGCGCGCGTGAGCGCCCCGAAGCTGTCGGCCTGCACATAGCGCACCGGCGGATCGGGCACCATCTCGGGGTACTCCGGCAGAGAGAACATCTCGGCGAACACGCGCAGGATGATTCCCTCCGGCACAGCCTGCTCGAGCAGGTACTCGGCGCGTGCAGTCAGCGCCTCCGGGGACGCGCACCCGCGCGCGGCAGCGCCGTCAATAGCTG
>ERZ1106954.1875-NODE-1875-length-15205-cov-4.466205_pt1 | contig 15205 bp, 11 predicted proteins | sample MGYA00403678_ERZ1106954 | MGnify/ENA primary metagenome ERZ1106954 (study PRJEB35170, sample SAMEA104062445) | human gut metagenome | biome: human gut; feature: human-associated habitat; material: faeces | place: Denmark | collected 2012-08-20 ... | reverse complement strand
TGTGTCATAATATCTTCAACATCACAATCCAATATATTACATAATTTATCAATAGTATTGGTCTGTACATTTTGATTATGTCTTAATCGTGCTAGTTGGGAGCGATTAACATTATAGTATGTGTACAAATCATACTGTGTGATACCTTTATTTTTCATTGTTGTCCAAAGTTTATCGTATTTAATCATAAAAAATATCTCGTAAATAAATGGATTATAGTTGCTATAAATAAATTATCCTTGTAAAATTGATTTATGGATAGTGTGCGTATATTGACACTAAATATAACTTAGGAATGGCGGTTGAAATATGTTTGTAAAAAAAGAGTATTATTCAGAAATGAAAAAAAGAAATTCTATGATTGAAAAGAAAATGGACTTAATAGAAGAATGCTTATCAGACAATGCAAGAGAACAAATGGAACAATATAATCGAGATAAATTCAATGAAATACAAAAGAAAGTAGAAAATAAGAAACAAAATATTAAAATTGATGAAAAATTAAAGAACGAATTTTCCAAAATAGTAGATAAAGCATTAAAACTAGCAGAAAGATTATGTCTTAATATAACAGTAGAATCAGATGAAGATAATGGAATTATAAGATATGCAACGGGATTTTTCTTATTTGACAATACAACGAATAGTGAAAGAAAAGAATTTCTAGAATTGGTTGAGAAGAGTAGTTCTATACAAGCTTTTGCTAGAGAAAATACGATAGAAATTGTTTTGCAGTATGATCTCTATAAATAATACATTACCTTTTAGAAGGATATTTCAAATTACAATCATTATCAAAGTCATGCCATGCGGTGCATGGTGCTAAAGCAACTTTGACAATGATTGCAATTTAAAATAAATGGTTAATCAAGGCAATGATAGTAGTACAATGCTAGACATAGCCAATAAGCAATTTTTGCATAAATTTTGCATAAATCGAAAAAAGAGAACCCTGAAACCCTCCTTTTTACGTGATTTAGCGACACGTAGGATTATTCGAGCCCCGTCTATCGCTCTTCTTACAAAGGTCTTAGAACTTAGGAGTTACCTAGGTTTTAGGGCTTTTTTATTTTGTTATACAGTTTTTGCCAAAGTTTTTGAAAAGATAATTAATGCATATTTATCCAAGAGATTATTGATAATTCTAAAAAAAATAATTATAACATAAATAATAAAATATAGACAATAGGAATATTATTTGATAAAATCAATTAACTTAAAATGGTTTAGGACATGAAAGAAATTATGATGATAGAAAAAAAGATAAAAAAATATGTAGTTGTTATTATATGTGTATTAAGTATGATAACATTAGGAAAAAAGACAGAAAATATATTTGCAAGTGATAAAAAATCAAAAGATATGGAAAATATCTTATTATCCTTCTATATAAAAAATGTATCAAATGTCGAAAGCATTAAATATATTCCATTGGATAAAAAAATAATAGGAAATAAAAGAATAACGGATAAATCAAACGTTGTAGATATTGGATTTGGAGAATATTATATTAAAGTTAAAGATGAAAAAAAGGAACTACAAGAACCAGTTTATTCTTCTTGGTATGAGTCACCGAGAGGTGGTATGCAAGTTCGTGAAAAATTATCAATAGAATATCAATTAAATAAGGATTATAATAATAAAAATCTGAGGATTTTAAAAAAAGTTGTTGAAGAAAATATTCATCCAAAAAATAAAATATTTATTTCTGCCTCACAATATGTCGATGTGAAAAATGGATATAAGAAAAATATCAAAGCATGTATTTTTTATCAAAGCTATAATATTCAACTTTATGAAAAAGATTTATTTTTTGATGATAAAATCACAACAGGAAAAATGAAAGTACCAATGGGAATTGTCTTTATTGTTAGTAAAGATATAAAACAATTACAGAATTAGAAATATATCATAATTGTAAATACGATTTTTGCACAAATTTTGCATAAATCGGAATATTAAAAACATTACAAAAATATTACAAAAATATTTGCAAAAAATGAAAAATGTAGTATTATATATAAGAAATCAAAAAATGGGAGGAAATATGAGACATAAAATCAAAAAAATAGTGATTTCTTATATTTTGAGTATTTGCTGTATTTTATCGTTTACGATAGGAAGCTTTAAATCGCATAATGTATATGCTTCATATTCAAGATATATAACAGCAAGATCCTTAACAGTTCGTAAGAAAGCATCTATCAAAGGAAAAGTTGCAGGATATTATAAAAAAGGGACAAAAGTTACTTGCTATAGCAAGAGTGGAAACTGGACGAAAGTTAAATATGGAAGTCACAAATATTATGTATCTACGAAATATCTTTCTACAAAGAAATCATCAACGGCTACAAAAAGTAGTACATATATCCGTTATGTAACGGCAAGTTCTTTAACAGTTCGTAAAAAGGCAACAACAAGCTCAGCGAAACTGGGCTCTTATAAGAAAGGTACAAGTATTACCTGCTATGGAAATAAATCTGGATGGACAACGATAAAATATAGTGGAAAGAGTGCTTATGTAAGTTCTATTTATTTATCTTCGACTAAGCCATCTAAAACAAATTCAACAGTATCAAAAGGACGGCAGGTAGCTAACTATGCCAAACAGTTTATAGGGAATCCTTATAAATGGGGTGGAGAGAGCCTTACAAGGGGAGCAGACTGTTCTGGATTCACGATGAAAGTTTACCAGCATTTTGGATATTATCTTCCACATAGTTCTATTTCACAAAGAAGCTATGGAAAGTCTGTTTCATGGAGTAGTAAACAGGTTGGGGACTTAATCTGTTATAATGCTATCAATGGAGTTGGACATGTAGGAATTTATATTGGTAATAATAAAGTGGTTCATGCCGGAAGTACAGCAACAGGGATTCATACATCCACAGCCAATTACAGATCTGTTAATTGCGTTAGAAGAATTGTAAAATAGTTAATACATAAAATCTTAAATACAATAGATAGAGGAATCAGTGATATCAAGCAGATAACACTGATTCCTTTTTCGTTATGGGCTTATAGCCCTAGAGCAAACCACCCGTTGGACGGGTGGTCCTGATTTTGGATATTAAAAATATTAAGGAGTTATTACAAAGATATTTACAAGTTAAGAAAAGAATAGTAGAATAAGAAAGAAAAGGAGGATTTATGAAAAATAGAATAATCAAAACTACAATAACTTTTGCATTAAGCTTATGTTGTATATTTTCATTTTTAACAATTTCTAAGGCGCATGAAGTATATGCATCTTATTATAGATATGTAAATGCCAATTCACTTATTGTCCGCAAGACTGCATCATCAAAAGGTAAAGTTATGGGCTCCTACAAGAAAGGAACAAAATTAAAATGTTATAGCAAAAAGGGAGATTGGACAAGAATTAAGTATAAAAATTCTAAGTATTATGTAGCAACAAGATATCTGGCAACAAAGAAGCCAGCAGTGGCAACAACTACTACAGCTTTCAGTACAAAGACAAGTACATATACCCGCTATGTAACAGCCAGTTCTTTGACGATCAGAAAGCAGGCATCAACAAGTGCAGCTAAGGCTGGTTCTTATAAGAGAGGGACAAGCATTACATGTTATGGAAACAAATCAGGATGGACAACTGTAAAATACAGTGGAAATTACTGTTATGTAAGTTCAGATTATTTATCAGAAACAAAACCATCCACAACAAGTAGTTCATCACAGACAACAAGTACAGCAGCAAAAGGTGAAGAAGTCGCAAAATATGCATTGAGATTTAAGGGGTTAGCATATAAATGGGGCGGAGAAAGCCTGACAAGCGGAGTTGACTGTTCTGGATTTACAATGAAGATTTATGAACATTTTGGATATTCACTTCCACATAAGTCTACAGAACAAAGATACAGTGGAACAGCCGTTTCATGGACAAATAAACAGCCAGGAGATTTGATCTGTTATGAGATGATCAATGGAGTCGGACATGTAGGAATCTATATCGGTAATAATCAGGTGGTTCATGCAGGAAGTACTTCAACAGGAGTTCACGTATCTGCAGCGAATTACAGAGCAGTGAATTGTGTACGAAGAATCGTAAGATAAGATTTATGAATAAAAGAATAAGAAGAGATAATAATGGCCGTATCAGTAATAAGTTGATACGGCTATTTTTAATTTGTACGAAAATCCTATAAAGTATAAAAAGGAAATCCTGTTAATTCAGAATTTCCTTTTAAATATTAATTTATATTGTTCTCTACAGAACTGCGTATTTTAAAATAAATAATACTGCAAGTACATACATCAAAGGTGTAATCTTCTTCGCTTTTCCGCAAGCTACATTTAAGATCACATAAGAGATGATTCCAATAGAGATTCCCTCAGAGATACTATAGAATAATGGCATAGCGATGATGCAAAGGTAAGCAGGTACCGCTTCTGTCATATTATCATCTGTAAATTTGATGTCAGAGATCGCTCCGAACATTAAGAATCCAACCATGATCAGCGCTGGAGCTGTTGCAAAGGATGGGATTGCTGTAAAGATCGGTGCAAATAATGTTGAGATCAGGAATAAGAATCCTGCGACAACAGCTGTTAAACCAGTACGTCCACCAGCAGCAACACCTGAAGAAGATTCAACAAAGGTTGTAACTGTAGATGTACCAAGTACGGCACCAGATGTAGTAGCAATAGCATCAGCCATTAATGCAGGTTTGATTCCAGGAAGTTTACCTTCTTCATCAAGCATTCCAGCTTTTGTGCTGACACCAACTAAAGTTCCAAGTGTATCAAACAGATCGACAAATAAGAAGGATAATACAACGGCAATAAAGTTAAAGATTCCAACTTTGCTTAAGTCATACTGGAAACATTTACCGAATGTTTCTCCTAATTTTGAGAAGTCTGTCATTTCAAATGTAGGGAACAGGCTGTAATATTCTGCGTTGATATCTGGAACATAGATTCCTGTTACCTGACAGATCATTCCAATGATCCATGTAGCAAGGATTCCGATCAGGATAGATCCAGGTACTTTTTTGATGTAAAGAATGACTGTGATCAGTAATCCAATGACTGCGAGTAAGGAACAGATTCCAGCAGAATGGAAGTCCTTTGTAAAGTCAGTGATCGTTAATAATGTTGAGTCATTTCCAACAACAAGTTTTGCATTCTGAAGACCAATGAAAGCAATAAAGATACCGATTCCGACAGAAACACCTTTTTTTAGGTTTAATGGAATCGCATCAAAGATTGCTTCACGAACATTTGTTAAAGATAATACGATAAAGATCAGACCTTCAACAAATACAGCAAGTAAAGCAACTTGCCAGTGATATCCCATTACGCCAACAACTGTGTATGCAAGATAAGCATTTAATCCCATACCAGCAGAAAGTACAAATGGCAGGTTCGCAGTAAGCCCCATACATAATGTTCCGATAAAGGAAGCGATACATGTAGCCAATAAGACGGCAGTAGGGTCCATACCAGCTGCAGAAAGCACACTTGGGTTTACCGCAAGGATGTAAGCCATTGTCATAAATGTAGTAATACCAGCGATGACTTCAGTTTTTACGGAGGTATGATTCTCCTTCAATTTAAATAAGTTTTCCAACATAGTTTTTCCGCATGTAAAAACATACGCTCCTTTCTTTATTGAAAATCGATAAAAAAGTGACAATCTAAAAGAAAACCACCTGGGGTATGATGGTTTTCTTTTTTGAAAAGAGAGGATTAAAAATATATATGAAAAAACTATACCTGTAGGATGTTTCCTGAAATTCTTTTTTGTCTTATCTTTTAGGTCTTTCCTTGAGGTATGGTTATAGTATAGTCATTTCCATTTCGAGATTCAATATACAGAATATAAACAAATATAAATGATTTATAAAATGACATTAAGAAATTCTTATCCGCAGTGAAAAAAGGATATGAATATTCTATTTTTTACAAAAACCTCACAAAATGATTCCGATTTTGATGATTTTCTTATATAATAATAACAAAGTCTAAAGGAGGAATTATTTTTATGCCAAAGAGAACAGATATTAACAAAGTGTTGATCATTGGATCTGGACCGATCATCATCGGCCAGGCATGCGAATTTGACTATTCGGGGACACAGGCGTGTAAAGCGCTTCGTAAACTTGGATACGAGATCGTATTGGTCAACTCCAATCCAGCAACGATCATGACAGATCCGGAAACAGCTGACGTAACTTACATTGAGCCATTGAACGCAGAACGTTTAGAGGAGATCATTGCGAAGGAACGTCCAGATGCCTTACTTCCAAACTTAGGTGGGCAGTCCGGATTAAATTTATGTGAAGAGTTATATAAAAAGGGTATTTTAGATAAGTATAATGTCAAAGTAATTGGTGTACAGGTAGATAGTATTGAACGTGGAGAAGACCGTATCGAGTTCAAGAAGACAATGGATGAACTTGGAATCGAGATGGCACGAAGCGAAGTTGCTTACAGCGTGGAAGATGGGCTAAAGATCGCTGATGAGCTTGGTTATCCAGTGGTACTTCGTCCAGCTTACACAATGGGTGGAGCCGGTGGAGGACTGGTGTACAACAAAGAAGAATTAAAGACTGTTATGGCAAGAGGACTTCAGGCAAGTTTAGTTGGGCAGGTACTTGTTGAAGAATCTATTCTTGGATGGGAAGAATTAGAGTTAGAAGTAGTTCGTGATGCAGAAGGAAATATGATCACAGTCTGTTTCATCGAGAATATCGACCCATTAGGTGTTCATACAGGAGACTCTTTCTGTTCTGCACCAATGCTTACAATCTCCGAAGAATGCCAGCAGAGATTACAGGAGCAGGCATACAAGATCGTAGATTCTGTACAGGTTATCGGTGGAACAAATGTTCAGTTTGCACATGATCCAGTGACAGATCGTATCATCGTGATCGAGATCAATCCAAGAACATCAAGATCCTCAGCATTAGCATCCAAAGCAACAGGATTCCCAATCGCTTTAGTTTCTGCAATGCTTGCTGCAGGACTTACATTAAAAGATATTCCATGTGGAAAATATGGAACATTAGATAAATATGTACCAGACGGTGATTATGTCGTTATCAAGTTTGCACGCTGGGCATTTGAGAAATTCAAAGGTGTTGAAGACAAACTTGGAACACAGATGCGTGCCGTTGGTGAAGTTATGAGTATCGGTAAGACATACAAAGAAGCATTCCAGAAAGCAATCCGAAGCTTAGAGACAGGACGCTACGGGCTTGGACACGCTAAAGATTTCGATACTTTAACAAAAGAAGAATTATTAAAGAAATTAGTAACACCATCAAGCGAACGTCATTTCATCATGTACGAAGCATTAAGAAAAGGTGCTACTGTTGATGAAATCTTTGAACTGACAAAAGTAAAAACATACTTTATTGAGCAGATGAAAGAATTAGTTGAGGAAGAAGAAGCCCTTCTTGCATGCAAAGGAAACATGCCATCTGATGAAATGTTAACAGCAGCAAAGAAAGATGGATTCTCTGACAAATATTTAAGTCAGTTATTAGAAATCCCAGAAGAAGATATCAGAAATAAACGTATCTCCATCGGTGTGGAAGAAGCATGGGAAGGTGTGCATGTCAGTGGAACACCAGACAGTGCTTACTATTACTCAACATATAACGCAGAAGATAAGAATCCAGTTTCTACAGACAAGCCAAAGATCATGATCTTAGGCGGTGGACCAAACCGTATCGGACAGGGTATCGAATTTGACTACTGCTGTGTACATGCATCTCAGGCATTAAAGAAAATGGGATTTGAGACAATTATCGTAAACTGTAACCCAGAAACAGTATCTACAGACTACGATACATCTGATAAATTATATTTCGAGCCATTAACAGTCGAAGATGTATTAAGCATTTACAACAAAGAAAAACCATTAGGAGTGATCGCACAGTTTGGTGGGCAGACACCACTGAATATCGCTGCAGAACTTGAGAAAAATGGTGTGAAGATTCTTGGAACATCTCCATCTGTCATTGATCTTGCAGAAGACCGCGATCTGTTCCGTGAAATGATGGATAAATTAGAGATTCCAATGCCAGAATCAGGAATGGCAACAACGGTAGAAGAAGCATTAGAGATTGCAGGAAAGATCGGATATCCAGTGATGGTAAGACCTTCTTACGTTCTTGGTGGACGTGGAATGGAAGTTGTCTATGATGACGAAAGCATGACAGGATATATGAAAGCAGCTGTTGGTGTAACACCAGACCGCCCAATTTTGATTGACCGTTTCTTAAATCATGCAATGGAATGCGAAGCAGATGCGATCAGTGACGGAACGCACGCATTTGTACCAGCGGTAATGGAACATATCGAACTTGCAGGAGTTCATTCAGGAGATTCCGCTTGTATCCTTCCATCCGTTCATATTTCAGAAGAAAATTTAGCAACAATCAAAGAATATACAAGAAAGATCGCAGAAGAAATGCATGTCAAAGGATTGATGAACATGCAGTATGCGATCGAAGGTGGAAAAGTCTATGTATTAGAAGCAAATCCACGTGCATCCCGTACAGTACCTCTGGTATCTAAAGTATGTAACGTGAGAATGGTACCACTTGCAACACAGATCATCACATCTGAATTAACAGGAAAACCATCACCAGTACCAGAATTAAAAGAACAAAAAATTCCATACTATGGAGTCAAAGAAGCAGCCTTCCCATTCAATATGTTCCAGGAAGTAGACCCAGTTCTAGGACCAGAAATGCGTTCTACAGGTGAGGTTCTTGGATTATCCAAATCTTATGGGGAAGCTTTCTATAAAGCACAGGAAGGTGTTGGAGCGAAACTTCCTTTAGAAGGAACTGTATTGATCTCTGTAAACCGCAAGGATAAAGAAGAAGTCGTAGAAGTAGCGAAAGCATTTGATCAAGATGGATTCAAGATTCTTGCAACAAACAATACATGCAAGCTGTTAAATGAAGCAGGAATCAAAGCAGAGAAAGTCAATAAATTAAGTGAAGGAAGACCAAATATCCTTGATCTTATCACAAATGGTGATATTGATATTGTTGTAAACTCTCCAGTTGGAAAAGACAGTATTCATGATGATAGCTACTTAAGAAAAGGTGCGATCAAAGCAAAGATTCCATATTATACAACAATTGCAGCAGCGAAAGCGGCAGCAGAAGGAATTGCTTATGTAAAAGCACATGCAGATCAGAATGAAGAAGTAAATTCACTGCAGGGGTTACATGCACAGATTTCAGATTGATAAATTTAATATTTAGGAAATAAAATAAAAGAGGCATCTTCATGTAGTTATGGAGATGTTTCTTTTATTTTATTTTTTAATTTGTAGGAAAGTTCGCCTTTGGCTCCTTCCCAAAAGAAAAATAGCCCACATAAAAGTGGGCAGAGCAAACAGATGATCATGGTTTTAGAAAATATAAAAACCTTCTTCACCAAAATCATCACCAAACACATCTTCATTTAGGAAATAATCCATATCCAGCAGGTCTTCCTCGCTCATATGGCGAATGTCCGTGGAAGTAAGTCCTTCTGGAGGATTATCCATGTATTTTTTACGCAGCGCCTCAACATCTGTTTTCATTGCAATGCCCTCCTATGAGGGAATTATACCATAAAAACAGAGAAAGTTATGCAGAAGAACGCTTTCCGCGAGATCGGGACATAGATCTCTCATATAATTCTTCGAGGGAAAGACGCTGATGGTTAAAATAAAGTTCCAAAAACTCCATTTTATGCCTGCAGATGGGACATTCCAGGGGATCATAACCAAAAGAAGAAAGAATAGCATTCCGCCAATGGTTAAAGTTGCGTAGAATGGGACGTTTCTGTTTGGAAATGACTTTATGGAGCTGCTGGTCTGTTTTGCGGTGGCGTGCATACAAGCCGCCATAGCGGATCATTTTAAAATGTTTCTCAGGGATATGCCGGATCAGACGTTTGATGAAGTCCATAACCGGGATCGTTTCCTGTATATATTTATCATCTTCGTGTCGATTGTAATGAAAAGTGACCATAGAACCATCATATTTGTCGATCCTGGAAGTGGCGATCACAGGACGCCCCAGATAGCGTCCGATATATTTGATGGCAGTCTCAGGATCACAAGAGGAAGGCTTGGCATAAACGTAAAATCCCTTCTTATGAGAAGAATAACAGAGGGATTTGATCTGTTTGAAAGGATCGCCCAGCCGTTGGTGCATCTCATTAAGGAGAGCGGTACGGAAAGCAGAACGTAAAAAAGAGTAATTGAAGTGATGGACATTTCGCCAAAGGCCGTCATCACTGAGACCGCCTTCAGAAATAAGGCAGTGGATATGAGGATTCCATTTCAGATCCCGTCCGAAGGTATGTAAGACCATGATAAAACCAGGCGTAAAATTTTTTGATTTGTTAAGTTCAAAAAACATGCGGGAAATGACACTGGCAACGGAATGGAACAGGCAATCCAAAAGGGAGCGTTCTTTTAGGAAAAAATCCCTGAGATTTTCATCAATGGTAAAGACGCAATGGCGATGCTTAACGTTGATGAGTTTGAAAGTCATAGAAGTGGTGCGTTCCATGCTGTATTTGTTTCCACAAGAAGGGCAAAACCGACTGTGACAGTGGAAAGGGACATATTTAAAGTTGCCACAATGGGGGCAATGATACATGGCACCGCCAAAGGAAGGATCCCCACAATGGATCATCTTTTCGATATTTTCCATTTCGGTGTCTCTGGGATGGAGAGTATATTTTATTTCTTCATAATGGTCTGTAAAAATTTTCTGCAAGATATTCATAAGACTATTATGAGATAGATTTTAGAAAAAAGAAACCCCTAACCCCTCAAGATTGAGGGGCAGGGGAGTTGAATAGGCGAAGCCTATTTTTTATAATCGAAACTGTCAGTTGAAAAAAACATTGTGAGGAAGTAAAACTTTACTTTTTTACAGTGTTGACAGTGCCAAAACGGACAGATATAATAGCAGCAGGGTAAAATCGAAGGAAAGGTTTGGAAGAAGAAATTGGAAAGAAAATACGATTTGACAAAGGGAGATGTTTTCCAGACGATCTTGATGTTTATGCTGCCGATCCTGGCAGGAAATGTATTTCAACAGCTGTATTCTGCTGTGGATACGATCATCGTGGGCCGTACCCTTGGTTCTGACGCGTTGGCGTCAGTAGGAAGCATCGGGAGCCTGCAGTTTCTGGTGTTTGGATTTTGCTCTGGTCTTGCGGGCGGTGTGACAGTTGTGACATCTCAGTTTATTGGCGCTGGGAAAACGGAAAATGCGAGACGTTCCACAGCAGTGATCTATATGATCTGGGCGGTGGTTTCCCTGCTTTGTACCGTGGTAGGTATTGTTTGCCTGCCAGGGCTTTTGCATATTTTGAATATGCCGGAAAATCTGTTTCAGCGTGCGTATGCTTATCAGCTGGTCTGCTTTATCGGACTTGGAGGACAGCTTTTATACAACGTGGAAGCAAGCCTTTTGAGGGCGATTGGAAACAGCAAAGTACCGCTTATTTTTCTGATCATTTCCTCTGTGTTGAATATTATACTGGATTTTGTGTTTATTCTGGCGTTTCATATGGACGTGGTCGGAGCAGCTGCAGCGACGATTCTGGCCCAAAGCCTTTCCGGGGTCGGCTGTCTGATCTACAGCTTTCGGAAATATCCGCAGCTGCGTGTCAGAAAAGAAGATTTTAAAATATCATTTGCTTTTCTAGCGGATCATCTCCGGGTAGGGCTGCCGCTTTCGATTCAGGACTCCATTACGGGCGTCGGAATGATGGTATTTCAGAGTGCGCTAAACGGGATGGGTGCAGATGCGATTGCGGCATACACTGCATGTAATAAGCTGGAAACCTTTGTCGTGATGCCGATGTATTCGATCGCAGTTGCCATGGTAACGTTTACAGCACAGAATTTTGGTGCGAAGCAATATCAGAGAATTCGAAAAGGAATGAAGGTTTCCCTTTTGAGCTGTCTCTTTTTCAGTGTTGCGGTAGGCGGATTGATCATTGTGTTCTGTAAGCCGCTCGTTTCGATTTTCGTTGGAAGTGGTGCAGTAGAGGTGATCCGGCTGTCCAGAATTTACAACAGTATTGAAGCCAGCTGCTTATGGTGTGCGGCACTGTTGTTCACCTACCGGGGCGCGGTGCAGGGAACCGGAAATACGAAGATCCCGATGATGGGCGGATTTTTGGAGCTTCTCATGCGTGTTTTTGCAGCACTTTGCTTAAGCCGTATCTGGGGCTTTCCGGGACTGGCAATGGCCTATCCGCTGGCGTGGATATTTGCGGCACTGTTAAACATGTGGTATTATCGAAAGCTGGACAAAAATGATTTTCAGCGTACCAGAACTTCATTAATATGAAGAAGAATATGTTCCATGAGATAGAGGAGGACGAGTTGCTCGTCCTCCTTTGTCATGTCGGAAATCGGCTGCAGGAGAGTGATGTGGAGAATTGAGGTATCCAGAGAGCTTTCCGTAACTGCAAAGGCACAGAGACATTCTTTGCCAAATACGGAAACCTGCGCCTGAATATCACCGGTCATAACTTGGTCATAGGAGCTTTTCAGGCGATCCAGAATATCAAAAATCGCATAGACGGTCATACGCCGCGGACAGCCTAGATCCTGTTTGAGCGTGAACATGAGAGAGCCCTCCTATTACATTTTCCAATGAAAACTGGCGCTTTTTGCTTTTTTCAATGCTGCAGACTTACAGCGGACGCAGCGTGCCTATTATTTCGGCAAGCACATTGCTGGAGTTATCAATATTTTCTTCGGATGTGCTTGCACCGACGATATAGGGGACACCGTCGATATCAGCTGCAGCGAAGATAGAAATATCAGAATCGTGAGAAACGATCCGAAATTGCCAGACAATATCGTCTTCACGGCTTTCTGTCATGATCTCCGAAAGGGAAGCGCCGGAGACATCTTCCCAGATGCCGGAAAGGTAAGCAATACATTCGTCTGCGTTTTTTCCGGCAGAAAGTCCCTGCTCCACCTCAATATATTCCTCTTCGTTGGAGGAAAGGAAAAGAAGGAGGGCGGTTCCGCTGTTGCCGTTTGGAAGCGTAAAGCTGCTGCGTCTTGTGCTGCTGATCTGAGTGGAATCCGTGATGCATTGGATGCCTGCAGCGGTGTCGCAATAGCGCTCGTAGGTAATATCCACAGGACCATTTATACGAAAGGATGTCAGACTGTTGTAAATCTGTGTGTGGTCTGTTTCGGAATCCTTTGGATAGGAGCCGACGAGCAGATATGCGCCAAAGTCATTCCTTCCTTCTACTGCAAGCAGTACATGCTGCAGGGTGGTCTGGCTGGAATCTGTTCCCTGGAAGAAAATCTGGTAAGCGGACTGTCCGCCGAAATCGTCCGGTCCTGCGGTCAGAATCATGGCGTCGGTAAGACCGTAGCCCTCTGCGTAGGAGGAAACAATATCCTCCCGGTAGTTTTCGATGTCGGCAAGGGAATAGATCGGAATAATTGTAGCCCAGTTGAAGCTGGTTTCGATCCGGCAGTTTCTGGCATTGTTGGTAAAAGTAAAACCATCATCTGAAACGCTATACTCTGCCGGAACGTCGATGGTAGCATTTAAAATTCCGAGATCATAGGTGACAACTTCTGTACCGGTGCTGTCGTTTGAATCGCCGGAAGAAGGATCGTCCGGTGTGTCTGAATCCTGTCCGGGCGGAGTTTGAGAGGGCGTCGGCGTATCCGAACCGGGAGGTGCAGATGCAGAAGAAGGATTCATGGACGAAGCAGAGTTTGTATAGCTGGTATTTTTTCCGGACTTTCCGGAAAGGGGCAAAAAGAGGACGAGGGCGACTACCGCGACCAAAGCGCCGCCAAGAGCGACTGCCAGAAGCGGATTTTGTTTCAGATGTGCCGACAGGACAGCAAAAAATGTGGAAGGTCGGGAAGACACCGCGCCGGAATATGGCTGCGGTGCGTTTGCCGTTGATCCGGGGGATGGCGATTGTGCCGATGCAGTTGCGACATCCCCGTTCAGCGCGCAGATAAAGGCTTCCATGCTCATGAAGCGGTCTTCCGTACGGATGCTGAGCGCCTTCAGAATCGCCTGTTCGATGGCAGGGGAAATGGAGATGCCAAGCTCGGAGGGGCGTTTGAGCGTATCGCCGTGAATCCGTTCGATGGAATCCGGCGGAAGAACTCCGGTGATGCAGCGGTAAAGCGTTGCACCCATGGCATAAACGTCTGTCCAGGGTCCCTGATTTCCATGGGAAGAGTATTGCTCCTCCGGGGCATAGCCATGCTTTAGAATAACGGAAACGCTTTTCCCATCACCGGAAGCAAAGCGCGCTGCGCCGAAGTCCAGAAGCCTGCTGTCACCGTCGGCGGTCAGGTAAATGTTGTCCGGGCTGATATCCCGGTGTAAAAGCTGCATGGAGTGGACAGAAACGAGTGCGTTCATAACAGGCAGCAGGATTTTCAATGCTTCTTCGCAGGAAATTTTTTCCCCGCGCGCAGCAAGATAGGCTTTTAGACTGGTGCCGTTCACGTATTCCATGACGAAGTATGCGGTGTTGTTTTCCCGGAAATAGTTCTGGACGGAAACGATATTCGGTGTGTTCTGGAGCTTTGCCAGAATGCGTGCTTCCTCCAGAAAACGTTCCATTCCGGATTGATAATCCTTTTCCTGATGACTGGTCAGAACGACAGTATAGCGGTCGGTATTCCGGGTAGCCATGGCGGAGGGCATATATTCTTTGATGGCGACTTTTATTTCGAGGGTCAGGTCAAAGCCGAGGTAGGTAATGCCGAAGCCGCCGATGCCGAGGACTTTGCCGATCAGGTAGCGGCCGTTTACAATTGTGCCCAGGGGAAGGGCGAGATAGGGCTGCTGCTTTGTTTCATCGAACCCGCAGACGGGGCAGACCGTGCCGGGGTCTTTTTCGGAAAAGCAGCCATAACAGATACGTTCGGGATTCATAATTCCTCACATTCCGCCGCAAAAGCGGCTTTTGATGATAGACAGTTGTAAAATGTTCCGGTGTATTAGGAAAAGGCTGGCGAGATCGCATCGGGACGGCTGATGCAGGTCAGGACGAAAAGCGTCTCATCGATGCTGCGGATGCGTTCCGTATGGCGAAACAGCAGCCCTACGAGCCAGTCTGTCGCGTTGTTGGCTTTTGAAAATTCAATCTGGATTTCCAAAGGTTCAATATAAAAATCTCCGCAGCAGACAAGGCTGCCCTC
>ERZ1106954.1865-NODE-1865-length-15261-cov-3.388662_pt1 | contig 15261 bp, 11 predicted proteins | sample MGYA00403678_ERZ1106954 | MGnify/ENA primary metagenome ERZ1106954 (study PRJEB35170, sample SAMEA104062445) | human gut metagenome | biome: human gut; feature: human-associated habitat; material: faeces | place: Denmark | collected 2012-08-20 ... | reverse complement strand
CATGCCTCGGCTTTTTCTTTTTCAAGTTCCGTCAAATCTTCCTTTAAAGCCAGATAATAATATGGTTCAATATGCGGATTCGGCAATTGTACGTAAACATATTCATAATAATTGAGAAAATCTGTTTTTACTACGCCTGCTATTTTCAAGCCGGCACAATTTCCATTGGGTATTTGTACGCCTATATATTGACTGTAATTTTCGGCAATTTCTTCCAATTCCAATAAATAGTGTAAATTTAAATCTGTCACATAGCAATCATTATCCTCAATGAGTTCTACCGCATTTAAAAAATCCGGAGAATGCGTAGACACAAACACCTGTCCACCTGCATTTGCATAATTGCGGAATTCCTCCGCCAGCCCCCCTAACAATTCCGGGTAAAGCTGGTTTTCCGGTTCTTCTATGCATAAGAGTGCATGCTGTAAAGGATCATTCAGCAAGACAAGATACGTGAACATTTTTATTGTGCCGTCAGAAACATATTTTGCTGAAAAAGGATTTTGGAATTTTCCGTCCTGAAATCTTAACACAATATAACCGTCCTGTGTTTCCTGTGCCTCCACCTTTTCGACACCGGGTACCCGGAGTTTCATATTCTCTATGATCTTGTTAAATATATCCGGATGATTGTCATATAAGTATTTTGTTACAACTGATAAATTATCTCCGGTTCTCGAAAGCTGTTCTCCGTATTCTGCTTCCTGACGTTCTCTGGCAGCATCAATTCTAAAATCAGCAACGTACCAATCCTCAATCAAACGGCGAAATGTGGACACAGCTTCAAACTCTTTGAACTGTCCCAACCCTTTAATCGCCAGAATGTCAGGCGAATCCAGTTTTTGTTTTCGACGTTTTGCCAGATTTACATCTTCATAAGAGTTGAGTTTCCCCTCTGCTGCGATTCCTTCCCCACAAGAGAAGTCCAGTACTTTCCAAGGAGACCCTTTCTGTCCTCTTCTAAATCTCAATACTTCTTTTTTTACAACTGCTCTAGCATGCTCATCCAATCCTATGGATATCTCATAGGTAATCAATGGTTCCTCCTCAGAAGCTCTGAACTTAATGGTAAATTCTATATTGCCCTTTTGTTCCCTTGATACCACTTCCTTAAATCCGCCTCTTTTAGCTAATGCTGATCTGACATTACTGTTCAGGCAATCATGTAAAAAGCCGAATACGTCAAAAAAGGTAGTTTTACCAACGCCGTTTTTTCCAAGGAATACAGCCATGTTGGAAATGTCCTTTACTTCGACATCTTTAAAAACCTTATAGTTATGGATTTTTATCGATTCTATCTTCATGTTCTGCTTTTCCTCCCATAGCCAGTCATTAAAAATTCTAAGTCTCTCATGCATTGTTACCGTTATTTCATGCCACATACATGCTATGCCATGATTTTATCACATTTCCGGTATAATTCCAATGAAAGTCTTTTTTTGGATTTATCTTTCACCACATAAAACCGGTCATAGATGGAAGTGATCTCATACTTCTCCGGATCGAACAGCTCTCTCTGTCCGGAGTCCACGATATACACTACCCGCTCTCCGGACGCCTCATTGGCTGCTATGGTCTCTGCCGTGACGTTTTCATAGTGGTAGCGTTCTTTATACGGGCGGAGTTCCACGCCGTCCTGTACGTTGCTGATGCCCTGATAGTAATGTGCATCGATCTGGTGGGTGTACATAGTCAGGATCTCGCCTAAGGTAGCGCCGGCATCGATTCCCTGGGGATCCGGATAGATATAATAGGCATCGCAATCGATGGTATGTGCGTAGTTCAGCGCCTGTATGTAGGGATCGTAGTAATATGTCCGGCTGAGTTCTCCCCAGCTGCCAAAATACATCTGTGCCATCATCAGTGCCATCACGCCATAGACCGCTGCAATGGGTACGGACAGGAGGTGCAACTTCCGGATGCAGCGTGCGATACCGATGCCCCCGATGATCAGTACCGGATAGAATATGATATTGATACGGTTCACTGTCACATTTTTGGTAAGGATGCCTACCCACAGTCCCATGCCCAGCCATGCTAACAGTGCGACATAGGGGTAACGTTCCTCTTTTTCCATTCCCCGAAGTCTGCGGAGGATGCTGACCAGTCCGATGACGAAAAATAGATCCGTGATATAGTACACCGGGCCGAATCTCACCATGGTGTTGGTCACGCTCTTGTCCCCGGAGCCCCAGGTGGTGGTAAAGGTCCAGACGATATTCTCCCACAGCTGTTTCCATGAGAAGTTAGCGAACAGAATATCATCACCGCGGTTACTGGATAGGAATGACGGGATCGTAAAAAGCGGTGTCTCGATTCCGGGCTTTCCCAGCAGGGTAAGCAGCATGGATAAAAATTCCGGCAGCACGATCACTAGGTACAGCACAAAGCAGGCTGCCAGCTCCTTCCAATTTACTGCCTGCTGCCGCAGGAGATAAATAGCAACCACCAGTAAAAACAGCGGTACCGAATAGTCCGCAATTCCGTAGGCATAGGAGCACAGTCCGAACATCACCATGGAAAGGTACAATAGCGGTTTCTTTTTTAGTCCGGCGATCAGCAGTACTACCGCGATCAGGAACACGTGGGGGAACAGGTTACAGTCAAAGGACCACCGGCTCTGCATATAATGCCAGGGGCTGATGGTCCCCAGGATCAGCACGATCATGCCGGTCCATTTGCCGGCCAGCTGTCTGCCGAAGAGGTACAGTGCCAGCAGTCCCAGGCAGCTGATCACCAGCATTGGCAGTCTCGTGGATACCGTGGAGAATCCCAGGAGCTTAATAAACGGGATCATACAGTAGGACAGTAATACGCTCATCTGGCTGGTACGCCACGCCGTAAAATGCACCGGATACCGCATTCCATAACGGTCTGTACCGTAGTCCGCCAGTGCTTTGGCATCCACGGCAGCCATGGCTTCGTCCTGATGTACGCCGATGGGCGGCGCTCCGAAATGGTATGCCCGGATAACGATAGCCGCCAATAGGAGCAATGCCACCAGCAGCAGCTCTATTTTTTTCGATTCCAATATCTTCTGTTTCCATGGATATTTCAATGAATAAATCCTCCTCATTGCAAATGTTTCACTTTTCTGTGCAGCACCCGGATTCCCTTCGGCGCTATGGCGAACAGTGTATGATAACACTTATTCTTTTTCGTAAGGTAAGGGTTTCTCATAGCGCGCCACCATCCCTTCCGCAGGCTCTTCACGACGCTGCGGTAGAACGCATTGTCCCCGGTCATCTGTGCTATGGGAATATGCAGCATGTAGTCAAGTCTCTGGAAGACACCGAACCGGAAGGCGATCTCCGTCAGCTCCGGGTATCTCGCCTCCACCAGCCGCAGTACCATATCCGCGTTATCGATGTTGTCCGCGAACACTCGGGAGAAGTGGTTTTTATCTCTGGTGTTGCTGTCCGGACGGTAAAATACATGATAGGTCTGACCCGGAATGCACGCGATCCCGGGAACGATGTTTTCCTCGTCCGTCAGCAGCTTCACCAGCAGGTGGAAATCCTCGTTCAGCGCTCCCACCGGGAATTTTCCCTTTGTGAACAGATCCTTTTGCAACAGCTTGGTACAGAAAGAGCAGTCTCCCCGGTGCATTAGCAGCTCTTTTAAGAAATCCTCTGCCGGGATCACCTGTTCTTCGGATACCGGCTCACAGATGTTCGGCAGGATGTTGCCGTCCTGATCGATCTCATCCCTGCCCACCTGAGCAATGGGCATATGAGTAGTCGCGATCGCCCGGTACAGGCGCTCGTACATATCGGCATCCACATAGTCATCGCTGTCCACAAATCCCACGTATGCTCCGGCGGCCTGCGTCAGTCCGAAGTTCCTCGCAGAAGAGGGACCTCCGTTCTCCTTGTGGAAGACGCGGATACGCGGGTCATTTTCCGCCAGCCGGTCGCACAGCGCCGGGGTGTCATCGGTGGAGCCGTCGTCGATCAACAGGATCTCCAGCTCCGGATAGGTCTGCTTCTGCAGGCTCTCCACGCAGCGGGGCAGATAAGGTATGATATTGTACACCGGCACGATCACACTGATCAGCGGCTGGTTGGTCTCATTACTGTTCACGTTCTGTCCTCTTCATTTCTTTCCGTTAAATATCGATACATCCGTCGCTCCGGGATCACCGGGGCCGGGGAGCAGGGACCGTCTGTCCACAGTGCCGGGACGGGCGGTGACGGAAGGCATTGGCCGTCGGCGCTGCCTAGGAATCCCATCTCACGACTCAGTCTGACCAGTCTCTCCGCGGCGGTCCGTGCATTCCATTCCGTCCGGACGGTCCGCTGCGCCGCTTCTCCCAGTCTGCGGCACTCTGCCGGATCCTGCAGCAGCTCTGCAACGTATTCCTGCAGCTGCTGTTCACAGCCGTCGTGATAGAGGATCCCGTTTTCCCTCTGTCGGATCATCCAGGGAGCCGCTCCGATCATATGATCCGCCACGACGGCGCATCCGCTGTTCATGGCTTCGTTGACTACCGCTCCCCAGCCTTCCTTCCGGTCACTGGTGACGAGGTAGATCTCCGATTCCTCCATGGCAGCCCGGACATCCTCCGGACCGCGGAAGCCTGCGAAGGTGATCTTATCCGTCACGCCAAGCTCTTCTGCCAGGCTGTGTACTTCTTCCTCCAGTTCTCCTCCGCCGATCATCGTAATGTGAAAAGGAAGCTCTTTCAGATAAGCGGCTGTCTTCACTACCAGCTCCGGATGTTTCCAGTCGATCATCCGCGCCGCCCACAGGATGCTTCCTTTTTTCTTGCGTGAAAACGGCTCCCCCGGCGCATACTCTCTGGTCTCGGGGAAATACCCGAACCGCAGCATTTTCTCCGGATAGGCATGAATGATCCCCAGGTCGCAGGGCACATAGGCTCCGGCACACAGGAAGTACACCGGTGCCTTGCGGTATCTGGTGTGGTCTTTATACTTTTGCAGCAGTCCTCTAGGAGAGATGGCTTTCCATTGTCCTTCTTTATACAGCCGCTCGTTGTAGCGGAAGATAGGTTTTCCCGCCGCCAGGCGTTCCCGGATGTAGCTCTCGTCATCGCATCCACCGAAGATCACCACGTCAGCTGTCAGCAGTAGGTTCTGCCATTCCAGTCCGCTCGTAGCTGTACCGCCCGGCTGTACATAGCGCACATACGGTCTCTCCTCGGCCTGCCATCCCATCTTCACCCGTTCTTCTTCCATGGGCTGGGTCTGCAGAAAGCAAAAGCTTCCTTCCAGGAGTTCATACAATGCGTCGCAGAAGGACAGCTGATGGTGATTAAAATAATTAGAAACGAATACCACCTGCATTCTCAGCCCTGCCTTTCCGCTATCTTTGCATAGATTTCCTGCAATTTTGCAAAATTTTTCTCTTTATCGTGGGTTTTTCTTGCATGTTCTCTTGCATTTTTAGAGTATTCCAACATTTTCTCCGGAGAACTCCACATTTCGATAATGGATTTTTCCATGGATATTACAATATTTTCCAATTCTGTTGTTTTTAATTCTTTTGAATTGCACGTGTTATTTTTGTTTTTAGCCGTATCTGACGTATTTCTGTTGGTTTCAGCCGTTTCTGTCAGCCGGTGTCCTTCACACCACAGGCCGTCCCTTCCGCCGTCGAAGAGACTGGGGATCCCGCCCACCTCGGTGCTGACACAGGGCACTCCCAACAGCATGGCTTCGCCCAGGGAGTTCGGCGAATTTTCCAGGGAAGAACAGCACAGGAACAGATGACTTCGGAGGAATCGTTCCCGCATCTGTTGTTCTGTCAGTTTCCCTGTGAAATGCACGCAGTCTTCCAGCTGCCCCTCCCGGATCAGATCCCGGAGATACTGTCCGTAGGCGGAGATCTTCAGCTTCTGCTTCAGCGTGTGGTATGCCGTCAGATCATTTCCCGCCACATACACCTGCACATCGGGGAATTTCCTGCGGATCCCGGGCAATGCTTTCAGGAGATAATGCAAGCCCTTCAGCGGATAATCTCCCTGACTGACGAAGATGCTGTGGGGTTCACAGTGCTCCGGGTTCCAGCTGCCTTCATAGAAGGAAGCGCGCAGGGTCTCATTCATAGGATAATACTGTGCTCCGGGATTCCACCCGGTGGTCACCTCCCGGTCCCATGCCGTCCTGCCGGTGATATTTCCCGCCAGACCGATGGCTTCTCTCTCCATCACACCTCTGCGGGCGAATTTCTCCTGCTGGCTGCGCAGGCTGTCCCGTTTCACCAGATCCCGGAAGGTCACTTTGCGCGTCACACGCTCCGGGAGATCGGCGAAATAGGCTTCCGCACAGAGGCTGCAGATGCCCTGGATCCCCAAAAGGATCCTCTCCGGATGCGGATAGGCATGGCAGACCGCCAGCGTATGGGGATATTCCGTACCAAAGCAGTGGATCACATCCGGATCATAATCTTCCGTGATCTTACGCAGTTCTTCTTCCAGCTCCGGCTGGTAACGGTCCGGATGCACGGTATCCTCATAGAAGCCGTAGCATCTGACGAGATATCCACCGCCCCCCTCCGGAGCAGAAGCAGCTTCCGTAGCAGAAGTGGCTTCCGCGACACAGGCAGGGTGTTCCCCTTGCACCCGGACTACAAAACTCTGTGGGATCTCTTCCCCCGCGGGAACCGGGAATGCCACTGCCAGCGTCATGTCGGTGTCTTCCCGGTCCACGATCTGCGACAGCAGTCCGGACAGCCAGCCTTCCTTATTGGAAGCTTCTCTATGCAATGCCTCGGCAATCACCGGGAGCATGATATTGCAGACCCACAGTACTCTCATAAATCAAATCCTCTTTTAATTAAATATCCAATTCAGGTAAGGTAACAATCTGATCTCCACATCGTACATGCCACGTAACAGCATTACGAAATACAGCAGATATGCCGCGATGACTCCGACAATGCACAGGTTGCGGAACCATCCCTTTTTCGCATTCCTTAGCACGCCCGGGATCAGGAAGATCTGGGACTGGATCAGGTAATAGGCCACACGGGATACCTCCGGGATGAAGGAGCCGCAGGTATAGAGCACCAGTCCCGCCAGGTTCAGATAGAAATAGTAACGGTTCCTGCGATCATCCCGGATACTGTCCTTCCAGTAAATCAGGCACAGGATCAGCACCGCCAGGCATTTTCCGATATTCACGTAGGACAACTGGCCGTTGTCGAACATGGAATCCTTATAATAGGGATAAAACTTAAAAATAAGATTCCGATAAAAGCTCTGTCCGAAGATCAGGGATAAGATCAGCAGGATTCCGACTGCGTAGTGCCATTTTTTCAGTCGTACCCGCGACAGCAGATCTGCTGCGATATAGGCCGGAATGATCAGCAGCACCGATTTATGGATCGTACATCCCAGCAGCACCCAGAGAATGAACTTGCCATACTCGCCCCGCAGTACATATTTCTGCGCATACATGGCCAATGCCAGTGCAAAATAATACCGCACGGAGTTCATGCTGTTAAAATAGAAGCCCTGGGTCAGCAGTAAAAACAGGGACACTACGTACCAGTCCGCCTGATCATGCAGCGCTTTCAGGAAGAAAAACACCGTGACCAGCGAAAAAAATCCGAAGATCGGCAGATAGGAGCCCTCGCCGAAGATCCAGTGGAACAGCTTCACCAGCCCGACGAAGCCTTTTTCATAGGACACATGGCGTCCCTGATCGATCAGCTGGAATTTCAGCCAATAGACCCAGTAGTCACCGCCCACCGCAATACGACAGGCCGAGACTCCCGCCAGGAGGCAGAATACGGCGGTCTCCGCCACCAGGTTCCTCGCCTGCTGACGATCGTACCCCACCGGTGCTCCAAACATCCGCCTGCCCGACAGGTATCCTGCCGTATAGGCGCTGTTGCGCACGCAGAAGCCGAATCCCACCGTTACGAGTGTTAATACAATATATACCAGTGCACTTTTTTCCATGTGGGACCCCCTTCCTGCCTACGATGTCTGTCTCAATTTCCGGCGTGTTTTCTCGCGATGTCCGCCGCGGTTCGCGCGTATTCTCCTGCGATGTCTGCCGCGGTTCAGGCTCAGCCGCGCTTTCCTGCTTCCCGGATGCCGTCCCGCATCCACTGCTTCGCCTGTTTTATTGTCACTTCACTACACAATGTCCCCTTATGGGCATATAGGAACCGCAGTGCCAGCGGTCCTGCCAGCCTTCCGTACAGATAATGATACAGTACACCACGGTCATGGAAAAATTTCTCATTGTAGCCATGGAACCAGGTGGAGTCTCCCGCTTCCTCTCTGCCGATGGTCACGGGCGCGGTATAGACCTTATAGCCTTTTTGGATGAATTCTGTCAGGAACAGGCTGTCCTCTCCGTTACTGTATTTCGCTCCGCCGCCGAACAGCAGGGAGAAGGTGCTCCCGGATGCCAGCAGGCTGTCCCTGCGTACCGCAAAGCTCACCGCTCCGTACCGGCCGCAGTTGTACCAGCGTACCCGGTGTCTGTCCGTGATATGATAGGTGCGGCGCTCTTCTTCCACCGCAATGTTGAAAATGATCATATCCGCTTCGGGATTGTCCTCGAATTCCCGAAGGATCGCAGCCTCATAGCCGTCCTCATATACAATATCTGCATCCGAAAAAAGGCAGATGTCCCCTCTCGCCCGAAGGATGGCTTCATTCCGGCTTCTGCCGATGCCCCGGTCCGGGAAGCTATAGAAACGGATGGTTCGTGCCTCTCCGTTTTCCTGGGATATCTGCATTTCCTCCTGCCCGAGTCTGTCGCATTGGTTGATGATCACCGCATCGGACTGCAGGTTCATATGTTGTACGGTTTCACGAAGAGAAGCGTTCATTACCGATGCCAGTACTTCTACCTTCATGCCTGCTCTCCTTCTGCCTGGGTAGTCTTTGTATGTTCCATTTCTGTATTTCTCGTATTCATATCGTTATCTGCTGTATCGGAACCAATCATCGGGAGAAAATAATAGCTCCGGATCAGGATCTCATCCGCATTCCATAAAAAGGCTCCGTCCACCTTACAGTCCTGTGCGGTCAGATACTCCAGCACAGCCTCCAGCCGCTTACCCACCGTTGCTCCAGCCGGCACTGCCAGCAGGACCACATCCGCCGCCCGCAGAGTCTCTGCACTCTCAGGGCATAGCAGCGGACTGGGAACTGCGATCCATTCTCTGTCGATGGGCTGCACTCCGCCGCTGGTCTGCTCTCTACCGGCGGTCTGCAGCTCGCGCAGTCTGTCCACGGTCTCCTGTGGATCTGCCTCCGGCAGGGCACCGCAGACGGCGATCTTATGGGCATCCGCTTTCTCCAGCAGATATTTCACATTTTCCGCAAATCCCGTACCTTCCACTGTACCCAGACTGTGTAATCCATACCGTCTGCGGAGGGTGGCCGGGAGCCAGATGCTGTCCCGGGACAGCTCCCATAACAGGAAGATCACCACTACGAAAAACAAGGACAGCACCGCCACCAGGATCACGGCCCGTACCGGACGCACATCCGGCACCACTGCCTCTGCGAGGTCTCCATGATCCAGCACTTTGATCCGCGTGATCTCCGGCATACTCTCTGCGAACTCCCCGCACATGGTCTCTTCCGCGGCATGGGCCAGCGCAATGCTCTCCCCGGGATCCTGTGTCGTAGCCTTCGTCACCGGAATACTGAAATCGGAAGGCAGGGCAGCCGACAAAGCTTCGATCCAGCGGTCTCTGCCCTGTTCCAGCACTGCCGCAGCACCGGTCTCTCCGCGCTCTGCCGCTTCCTGCAGATGAGTCTCCACACCATCCAGAAATTCTCCCGTGTGGAGCAGGCTGTTCCAGGTGGCTTCGTTGATATAGTAAGCACCGGCCGCATTAGGGTTCTCGACATATTCTACCTTATAAGTGGAAGAAGCCGCATACCCGGGATCGGGCTGCAGCAACACATTTTTGACATAATAACCGCCGCCGAACAGTACTGTACCCAGTATCGTCAGCGCCAGTATTTTCCATAGATTACGGCCCAACCGCAAGAGCAGCAGCCGCAGATCGAAGGGTTCCTTAGCATAGCTTGCTTCCATGAGGCTTCCTCCCATATTGTCATATTCCCATACGTTCAGATCAGTTATCGTCTTTTTCCGCACGGCCGTCGTACTCTGCCTTGAAGGCCGTCACCTGTTCGCTCTCGACACCCTCCGTGCTGTCCGGCCAGAACAGTACTTTCAGTGTCAGAAGCATCAGCTTCAGATCGAGCCATACAGAATAATTTTCGATATATGTTAAATCCAGCTTTAACTTATCATACGGAGAGGTGTTGTATTTTCCATATACCTGGGCGAATCCAGCCAGTCCCGCCTTCACCTTCATACGGAAGGCGAACTCCGGCATGACTTCGGTATACTGGGCAATGATCTCCGGACGTTCCGGTCTGGGACCGATGAAGGACATATCTCCCCGCAGGATGTTGATCAGCTGGGGCAGCTCGTCCAGACGGCATTTGCGGATCACTTTTCCGATCGGAGTGATGCGGTCGTCATTTTTCTGTGCCAGGCGGGCTACGCCGTCCTTCTCCGCATCGGTGCGCATGCTGCGGAACTTCATGATATAGAACTCTCTCTGGCCGATGGTACAGCGCACCTGCTTGTACAATACCGGGCCGCCGTCATACAGCTTGATCGCCAGTGACGTCAGGAGCATCAGCGGAGAGGTGATCACCAGCAGGATCAGGGAACAGACCACGTCGATGGAGCGCTTGATGAACCGCTGCTCCATGCTGAGGGAATACTCTCTGGTCAGCAGGATCGGCGTATCAAATACATGTAATTCCTCGGATCCTACTAAAATAACATCTGATATTTTAGGCATTACATACACACGGATGGACTGCGAATAGCAGAATTTCAATATGGTGTTGCGGTCCTTCTCATTAATATCCCAGATCACGACGGCGTTGATCTCACCGTTCTGATACTCACTCAGGATCTCTTTGCAGAGTTCTGCCGCGCCTTTTTTGATATGCTCATATTTCGTGATCTTGTATTTATCCTTACGGCTTTCGAACTTTTTACAGATATCCGCGATGGGACGATCCCCATGGATCAGCAAGAGTTCTCTGGGCGGGAACGCCGTACGATAGATTTTATTCGCAATATTGGCATAGATGATCACTGCCACGATCTGCAGCACTACCATGAGCAGGAACATATCCGGCGGGAACACACTACGCGCCATCATACACAGCTCGGCATAGATCAGTACATCTGCCATCAGTGTTGCAAACACCTGGGAAAATATGATCTCCGTATTTTTCATATAACCCAGACGCATTCCGCCGTAGGTCACGGAGAAAAAGATCAGGATCACGCTGTAGATACCGTTCTCCAGCAGGAAGCCGCGGTACCAGATCTTCTGCAGCGGGTCTACCAACTGGAACTGGAAGTGGAACTGCCACATGTAGGCAAACAGGGCAATTTCCAGGAACAGGCAGATCGCCGACAGTCCTATATTGATCAAGCGCTTGAAGGATTCCCTCTTGCGCAATCTGTTCACATAATAATTACCGTTTGTATTCAACACAAACTCCTCCTATATTCTGCGCTTCACCGCACGTACTGCCCAGAAGCAGAAATGCCAGGCGCTGCTCGGCACAGACATTCCCTCTGCCTTACGATACAGATTCCAGATCCTGCGCAGAGCTTCTATCTTGTTGGAAGACAGGGATTTCCCCGCTCTCCGATATTTTACCAAATTTTCATCCAAACCACAAGCTACAGTACCCCCGCGCAGTATTCTCCACCATAACGCGGTATCCTCACTCTTGATCTGCGGCATCTGCAGCTCTTCTTTTGACAGCTGTTCCATGTCGAACATTACTGTGCTGGTGAAGATCGTGGTATTTTTCAAGGCTTCCTTATAATTTATGGTCGTCGGTACATGGACTATTTTCCCCGTTCCTATGCCGTTCTCGTCGGCGAATTCATATCCTGTGAACACAAAAGCAGCCTTCTGCTCCTTCATAAAAGCAAGCTCCCGCTCCAGCTTCTCCGGTACCCACAGATCGTCCGCATCCAGATAAGCCAGGTAACGTCCCTTTGCCTCATTTACTCCCAGGTTCCGCGCCCTGGCGGCTCCCAGATTCGTGGGATGGGTCAGCAGCCGGATCCGCCGGTCTCCGGTCCGCCGGATATATTCTTCGATAATCTGTCTGCTGCGGTCCGGCCCGCAGTCTTCTATTAACAGCAGCTCCCAGTTCGTATAGGTCTGGGCCCGCACACAGTCAAGTGTCTCTTCGATATAGTTTTCCGCCCGGTATACCGGTACCACTATACTGATCAAATCCTGTTCCATATTGCAATCCTTCTGTTTATCTGAATTCTGAGCCGGTTTTTATCCGGTTTCTATCCGGTTTCTATCTGATTTCTATCAGGTAATATCCTGCTGTGGTCTTCAGCTCTGTGTCTGTCCCCAGGGTCTCCTGCAATTTTTCCACAGTATCCTCCGGCAGATCCCCCGGCAGTAAAATGTAGTCTACTCCTGCGGCCGCCGCACTGTCAAGGCAGGTTCTGAAATCAATGGTCCGCTCCCCGGTATTTTCCTCCGTGCGGACATACTCCGGCTCACCGGTCTCCTCCAGATGGTTCATCCACAGATACAGATCCTCCTGCCATGTCTCGTAGGTGTCGTACGAATAGCTTCCCAGTGCGGCATCCCAGATGCTTCTCCCATACACGGGATGGATATCGGCACTGTATGCCCTGGCCGCCGCCAGGATCTCCTTCGGAGCCCATAGGCTATATTCCGTCTCTCCGCTCTCTTCCAGGTGATATTCCGACAGCTGCCCAAGCACCTCCCGGGGCTGTTCCACCTGTGTCAGCTGTGAACCGGTCCGGTCCGATACCGGATTCCCGCTCAGGATCACAATTCCCGCCAGGAGCAATGTAGCTGCCACATTCCGGATACTTTTTTCTCTCCACAGGGTATACAGGAACTCCGTACATGCCCAGGCGATCAGTGCTGTCTGGGGCACTGCGGCCCAGATCCATACATAGGAATAAAACGCGGTCTGGTATTTCATCAGGATCACCGCTGTCACCGGACAGATGCAGACCAGCGTGATCAGCACTGCATATAAATAGAACAGCGGCTGCTTCCCACCGTTCCTTGCTGCTTTGCTTTTCCACAGGCAATACCCCAGATAGAGGATAGCTGCCAGCAGCAATGCTGCATATTTCCCATGCTGCGTATAATCGAGCCATCCGTTCGTGGCGGACTTCAGGAGTGTCATCATTCTGCGTCCTCCTCTCCCGGTGCTGTCTTCACAGCCTGTGTTTTTTTATGATCGCTGCGGCTGCACATTGTCCACAGCCACCGTAATGCCACCCATGCCACCGTCACGAGCAGGCACACTCCCGCGCCGTACAGTGTCCAGACCATACAGGCTTCCGCCAGGATACAGAGCACCGCACCGAGATATTTTCTCTCGAACAGGCATGAAAACAGATACGGAAGCAGCACTGCCGCACGGATCGTCACTCCCCGGAAACCTCCGTAGAAAATATCAAATCCGTCCACGCCGGGCATGTAAGTCCCTGCACAGAACAGTATTCCCACTATGATCAGGAAGATATTGCATTTTTCTCTATTATGATCAAAAAGCACGGCACCCAGCCTGCCGTAAGCCAGGTATCCCATACATAAAGTCAGGCAGGGGATCAGCCGGTATACTACCGTTTCAGGGGCCATACCGCTCCAGCGGCTGATGGTTCCGTACAGAGTAGGCAGGCACAGCAGCTTCAGACGGAAAGACATGCCCTGTGTATACGGTTCCCCCGTGAGGGGATCCACCGTATAGATGCTGTTCTCCTTCAGGAAGGTATTGACGGTCTCCAGCGTCATATCACCGTCCGTCCACACACGTTCTCCCGTAAGGATCCATAGCACCTGCAGCAGAATGAAAAATACAAGTACTACTGTCAAAATCTGTTGTCTTCCGCTCGTTTTGCTGTTCTCCGGTGCCGGTTTTCCGATGATGCTGTTTTTATGTGCGATCAGACCGGACAAGATCAATACAAGCACCGCTACGGCGATCTCCGCCAGCAGCAGCTCCGTTACAGCCAAAAAAGACCACCCCAGCAGGCAGCCCGCCAAATGGGCGACTTCCGTCAGCCCGATGATGATCAGACAGCCTCTGATCAGTAAATCCGATATCCGAAAAGTCATGTTTTCTCCCGGTGCCCGCTCCGTGGATCCGGGCAGGCTCTCTATTGCTCTGAATCGTTATCATCTTACCATATTTATCGGGACTTGACAAATATTACGTGGCACGCATGAAAAAGCATAAAAAAGCCGCATACCGTAAATCTCTTCCGGCATGCGGCCCTGTCAGCGTGTAAGAAAGAATACTGCATCGAAACGTTAACTTTCCTAATTTAAAAAGAATAAATTCAATATGTTACATAGCCTTATAATCCAGTCGGATGTTGTCCGCGATACGTGCGATATACTCGCTGTTCGTCGGTCTGTTCCTTCCGCTGGCTGCTGAATATCCGAATATTTTCTCAAATGTCTCCACATTTCCCCGAGTCCAGGATACCTCAATGGCATTCCGGATGGCGCGTTCCACTTTCAGTCTGTGGTCTTGAAATGTTTTGCGATCGTAGGATACAGAAGTTTGGTAACGCTGCTTACCACTTCCATATCTTTTCCTGACAAAATAATTGCATCACGTAAATAGTGATAACCCTTCAGATGCGCCGGCACCCCTATCTCCAGCATGATTTTAGTTACATATCTCTCCAGTTCAGAATCTTTTACTGCTACAATATCCAAAACAAGTCCCCCTTTATACTTGTCGAGTATTGCTCTCCTACCGTGACTGACAGAGAAATAATATCATAACTGTCGTTTTTTGAAAAGACTTTTTCTCGTTAAAATATAGTTAAGAAAGCAAAAATGTTACATTTACCCCCTGTTTTGTAACAGCAAAATGCTTAGATTTCTTCCTTTACCAGGTAGATCGGTCTGCGTTTTACTTCCATATAGGCTTTCGCCAGATACTGTCCGAGAATACCGGTACAGAAGAACTGGATGCCGCTGGTCATCAGGATAATGCACACCAGGGACGGCCAGCCGGAGACCGGATCACCGAAGATCAGCTTCCTCACAATGATAAATACGATCATCAGAAAAGCGATCACGCAGAACAGGATCCCGACAAAAGAGGCGATCAGCAGCGGTGCTGTGGAAAAAGCGGTGATCCCGTCTATGGAATATACCAGCAGTTTCCAGAAATTCCACTTGGTCTCTCCC
>ERZ1106954.1863-NODE-1863-length-15265-cov-4.474359_pt1 | contig 15265 bp, 4 predicted proteins | sample MGYA00403678_ERZ1106954 | MGnify/ENA primary metagenome ERZ1106954 (study PRJEB35170, sample SAMEA104062445) | human gut metagenome | biome: human gut; feature: human-associated habitat; material: faeces | place: Denmark | collected 2012-08-20 ... | reverse complement strand
GCCGACAGCGCACCGCCCTCTTTCTTTGTGTGCGGCAAAGGCTCAGCCGGCCTTCACCGTTTCGTACAGGTACTGGTAGTCCAGAATGTTCACGCTGCCGTCGCCGTTGATGTCGGCCATGGCAAGGAAGTCGTCACGGTCGGCAAAGGCGGACTCCGTCGTGGAGCCGGTGGACAGGAAGGTGTACAGGGACTGCATATCCTCCACGCCCCGCAGACCGTTGCCGTTCAGGTCGCCCATGGCGGCGGTGTTGCCCGCGTCGATGAGGAAGGGACTGAAGCTGCGGGTGACGACGCGGATGCCGGCGGCGGTGTACTCGCCCAGCAGCGTCTCCTTTACCGTGCAGTCCTCACTGAGGTAGTGGCGGATCAGGGGGCGGATCTGCTGCGCGGCCAGCGCCAGACCCTGCTCCACGGTCATGTCGAAGTAGCTGTAAGGCAGGTAGATCTCGGCACCGGTGTCGGCGAAGCGGTCGGGATCGCTGACATCCAGACGCAGGAACAGGCGCCGGCTGTCGTCGCCGGTCTGGGGGTTCCTGTCGCAGAAGAAGGTCACATCCTCGCCCACCAGCGTGGGGAGCGCCACGGACTCGGTGGGGGCGGCGTCCACGCAGGCGGTGTCCACCGCGGTGGCAAGGCTGCCGTTGCGGCCATAGACGTAGCTGTAACCCAGAATGCCGCCATCAGCGTCCAGCCACTGTACCAGCAGGCAGCGGTACATCTGGCTGTCGGCGTAGTACACGGTCAGGCCGTCCAGCTCCAGCCAGCGCAGGGCCATGAAGTCGATGGTGGGCGGCTCGCTGACGGAGAACGTCTCGGGGATATTGGAGAACATCTCCACCGCGCTGTCCGCGTCCATCTGACTGCTGAGAGCGGGGTTGCCGTTGCCGCCGGGCCAGATGGCCTTGTACCGGGCGGCGCCGTCAGGCACCGGCATGGTGAAGCAGCTGGTCAGCAGGGACGGATCGGTCAGCTGGGAGGCGTCCACGGAGGTGCTGAAGTAGCCGGTGTCGGGATCGTAGATCACAGTGATGCCGTTGCCGCGCAGCGTGGTATCGGCGGCGCTGTCCAGCAGTTCATCAGGATGGGTGACGGTGCCGGGCAGCAGATTGAACCACTCGGTGCTGTTCTGGCACTCCACACTGATATACTCCAGCAGGTCGGGTGCACCGGCCTTCTGCCAGTAGAGCCGCACTGTCTGGAAACGGTCGTTCGTCAGCTCCACGGGGAAGCTGCCGCCGTCGCCGGTGGAGGAGCTGGTCCAGCAGCGCAGGGTGTAGCCTGCGGCGGGAGCATCCGCCGTCAGGGCGGCGATGCGGCCATGATCGGTGCCGGCCTCGTCCATGGTCTTGCCGGATACCGTGCGCAGGAAAACAGCGCCGTCAGAGGGGGTGATGGCGGTCCAGTCGCTGTGGGTGACGGAGACGTGGAGACGGTCGCGGGCCGCCGGATCGCCGTTGTCCATGGAGACGGAGTAGGAGCGGTCCTCGGTGGCATGGATCTCCAGACACAGGGCATAGCGGACGGCGGCCTTGTCGGCGGTGGTCTGCTCGTTGCTCATGGACAGCGCGCAGGTCCACACGGAGCTCTTGCTGCTGAGCGTCAGGAGGCTGCTGGTGGCCGACATACGGTTGATGGTGGCCAGATGGACGCCGTTGTTGTGGCAGTAGCCCTCGTACAGCGTGCTGTCCAGACCGGAGAAGGAGTCGGGGATGGTGTCGCCCTGCCAGTCGTAGCCGTAGGTCATGGGGCGGCGGTCATCGGAATTGCCGAAGTAGTAGCGCAGGAACACACCGTCGGCCAGCTGGTCGCTGCTGCTGCCGCGGACGGCGTCATCCCAGCGGGTCTTGCTGCCGTAGTTGATCTCCACGGTGATAAGGCCGCGGGACTCGTCCACGCGCCAGCGGTAATCCCAGTCGTCGCCGCAGCCCTCCGTCCACTCCTTCAGCTGCCGGGGGAAGGAGAGATGGAAGTCCTTGCCGATGCAGGGGAACTTGTAGCCGTTGTCATAGAGGTATTGCAGGGCGGGATAGGCGCTGTCGGGAACGGTGGCCTCGTCGCTGGGGGTCCAGTCTCCCTCGGCGCCGTACCACGGCCAGCTTTGCATGAGGGAGTAGCCCCGGGGCGCCACGACGAACATACCGTCATGGCCGGCGGAGAAGGTGAGGAACTGATACCCGTCGTCAGAGTACTTCTGACAGTCCACGGCGATGTCCTGCTCCTCAAGGGAGGTGTTGCTGTCATCCGGGCAGTAGACCACGTAATCCGTGTCGTCTGTCAGGTCGGCGCCGGTGCCGAAGGTGTAGGCGCTGCCTGCCGGCAGGGTATAGCGGTCCTCACCCAGATACAGGCAGGTGCGGAGGGCGTGGCCCTTGCCGTTGGGGCCGTCACAGTTGACGTAGTCGGTGACCACCCAAACGATGGTGTCGCCGCTGTAATCGCTGGCCGTCAGGGAGGCGTTCATGTGGGCGAGTACGTCGGGCGTCAGCAGCAGCGAGGTGCCGCACCATGTGTACAGCTGGACGGGCCTGCCGTTTTCGGCCAGCGCGGAGACGATGGGCAGAGGCAGGCCCACGCGGGTGGCCTCGCCCGCCTCCTCGCGCCAGTTGACGCCCAGCTCCACCACGTCACGGTCATCCAGCCGGAGACCGTTGACCACGGCGATGCGGCCGTTGTCCGCGATGTCCAGCCCGTCGATGTTGTCGCCGAAGCCGCCGCCGGAGCCGCCCAGCGAGACAAGGAACGGGGAGAAGGTCTCCGTCTCAAACACGATGCCCTGCGGCTCATAGCGGCCGTAGAACCGGCCGTTCTCCAGCAGCTGGCGGTCGCTGTCGTAGTGGCAGACCTCAACGGGGGGCTGGTTGTCCAGATCGTCCTTGATGTCCTGGTAGGAGAGGCCGAAATAGCTGTAAGGCAGGCAGATGGTCTTGACGCCGCCCTGATCGTTGGCCAGATACAGCTCAAAGTACAGGGAGCGGCCATCGCCGTTCTGGGGATAGCGGGAGCAGATCAGCTCCATGTTCTCCGCGCCCACGGCCACCGGGGCGCGCACCTCGCCGTTGTCGTCAAGGTCGGTGATGTCGTCCAGCGCGGCGGCGCTGGCGGTGCGGGTGCGGTAGACGAAGTCATCGTTCTGGCCGTACACATAGCTGACGTCCACAAGGTCGCCGTCAGCGCCCCACCACGCCACCACAAGGCTGCGGTAGCTGTTGGTGGCGGAGACGCAGATGTCGAGGCCGGCAAGGCCCACCATCTCCGGAAGCACCAGCTCCAGAGAGCGGCACCGCAGGGCCTCGTCGCTGGTATCATCCACGCGGTAGGCCCGCCCGCTGCGCAGCATACTCCACGTGCGGTCGGACATCTGCGTGCCGCCCATACGGGGGTCCTGATTGCCGTCCTCATGGGTGGCGGTGAAGGTGACGGCACCCTCCGGTACGGGCAGCGGGATGCGGGTATCCACCAGTGCGCCGAAGTCGGGAATGCGCTGGTCATCATAGGAGGCGTGGAAATAACCCAGCGTGGGGTCGTAGGTCACGTGGATGCCGCTGTTGGCCAGCGCGGCGGTGTCCAGCTCCAGCGAGGCCGCGGGGGAGCCGGTAATGCTGCCGTTGCCCACCAGCGCGTAGTAGGGAACGGAAGCGCCCTGCATTACGGACAGGGTCTGGAGCCGGACGTCGGAGGCATCGGAGGTGCTGACCCATGTGATCTCATAGTCGGCCTGAAAGCCTCTGGCAGAATCATTCAGCCACGACCACACACGGATGAAAGGATCGGTGCTGTACGAGCCGGCGGGGTCGTCGCTGCGTATCCAGCGCTGCAGCTGATAGCCGGCGGGCGCAAGGCTGTCCAGCGCCAGCTGCGCCAGATAGGTGTCGGACTGGCCCAGCTGACTGTCGGACGCGGGGGTGAGGAAGATGCGGCCCTCCTCATAGGCGGCAGTCCAGTCCGTGACCTGCATCGTCAGAGCGGCCTGCAGCCTGTCGGCAGCCACGGGGGTGGCCACGGGATAGGTGGTATCCAGACGGAAGCGGTCACCGTCGATGGAGATGAAGACGTTCACCATCTGGCGGTGGGTGATCTGACCCTGTGCATCGCCCCACACCACGGCGAAGCGGTGGCGGCCCATGCGGTCGGTGGGGACGATGGACGCAAAGCCGTCCACGCGGTTGACGATGCCGATCTCGGCGGAGCCGTCTACCCAGCGGATCTCCTGCTGGGCATCATTGTCCCACATATAACTGATATGGTTGCTCTCCACGCTGGTCAGATCGATGAGGGACTCGAAGCCGCCGTTGCCGTTGCGGACGTCGGCACGGACATCGTTATCCTCCGGTGTGATCTTAACGCGGACCCGCAGGTTGCCGTCCGTGGCGTACATATTGCGGAAGGCGTCGATCCAGTGGCTGCCGTCCTCGTATTTCATCAGGGTGATGCGCAGGTCGCCGGTGGATGTATCGTAGGTGTAGTCGTAGTCCTGTCCGCGCACCAGCCCCTCGGGAAAGACAAAGTTCACCCGGTCTGTTGAGGGGGCGGTGAAGCCGGCGTCACGCATGGCATCTGTCATGCGGTCGAAGTAATCTGTCTGACCGCCGCCCTGCTCGTCCATGCTGCGCTCGGTGCGGAACACCAGCTGGGTGAAGTTGTAGAAGAGGTCGGTGCCGTCCAGATAGATGCCGCAGGTCTTTTGCAGGGCGGCCCGGACGCCGGCGGACAGCTGATAGTACTCCTGCAGCATATCCTCGGTGCTCATGTTCTGGGGCGGCACCAGCCGGGCGGTGGCGGCGTCCATGCCGATGCGGCCCTCCAGATAGGACTGCGCCTGCGCCCGCTCCGCATCGGTATAGTCAAAGACCTCCAGCGACAGCATGGCGACCAGCCGGTACAGATCCCGCAGATCGTCGTAGATCGCGGAGGCGGCATCATCGTTCAGGTTTTCCCAGTCATACCGCAGGGCAAGAGCGGCGGCAGCGGGGAGCGGGTCGCTCAGCTGGGCGTAGTGCGTAAAGGGCGCGCCCTCGGCACCGCAGTCCGTCCAGCCGTCCAGACTGTCCAGCGCGGCGGAAGCGTCCCGCGTGGCGTAGAGGTGCCACTCGCCCAGACCGGTGTCCCTGTCGCCATTCCAGCCGAATCTGTAATAGCACACCGCGCCGTCAAGAGTGAAGGCGTGGCGGCTCTCCAGAAAGTCGCTGGCCGACACGGTGTTGCCCTCCTGCAGCGGCTCCATGGTCCTGACGGCGGGCATGGTGTCCTCCGACACCGTGTAGCTGCCGTTTTCCGCCGCCAGAGCGGTGGGCAGGAGCGACAGCACCATGACCAGCGCCATCAGAAGGCTGATCGCTTTTTTCATACGTTCTCCTCCTCCGGCTCCCCCACACGAGGGGGCGCATAACTTGATGGTTTTGATTGTAGCACGGTCGTTGTGGAAAAACAATAAGCTCCCTGCATAGTATGGCGGCAAAATTGGAGAAATTTGCCTGTTTTTCTTGCAAAACGGCGGAGAGTGCTTTATACTGATGATGCGTATGATGTCCGGCGCCCCGCGCGCCGGCAGGGAGGGGGAGCAACGATGAAGAAAATGAGCAGATGGCTCGGCGGTCTGCTGGCGGCGCTGCTGCTGGCCGGTACCTGCGCCTACGCGCAGGCGGCGCCGGGGGCTGTGCAGGGCAGCGTGACTGTCCGTTCCGCGGCGCAGAGCGGCGGCATGGAAAGCGATGAGCTGCTGGAGGGGTATCTCTATCAGGCGGCGGGCATGACGCCCCGCGTCAGCGCGGCAGCCGCCGCGGCGCGCCCGGCGCTGTACGCCGTGCCTATGCAGCCGCTGACGGCGGAGGTATACAGCGGCCTGCTGCCGGAGATCCGAGAGATCGCCGCGGGCACACGGGCATCCACGCAGATACAGGTGCCCGTCAGTATCGCGTATACAAAGGAGGAGCTGGGTGTCACCGGTACACTGGTGGCGGACGGCGCCATCACGTCAGAGGCGAATGCAAAGATCTCGGCGCGGTTCCGGCAGGATCTGGCGGTCGACACACTGCTGAACCAGATGCTGCTGCGCAATCCCTACGAGCTGTACTGGTTCGACAAGACCGTAGGCATCAGTGCCGGCTGCGGCATCTCCTGCGCAGGCGAGGTGTGTACCATCGTGCAGGTGACGGTGTCCATGCCGGCGGCGGCAGCCTATCAGGGCGGCAGCGAACTGACGGTGGATACGGCCAAGACCGGCGCGGCCAGCGCTGCGGCGCAGACCGCTGCGGCGGTGGCGGCGGGCCAGCAGGGCAGCAGCGACTATGAGAAGCTGCGGGCGTATCTGACGTACATCACCGGGGAGGTGTCCTACAACAGCGGCGCGCTGGCGGCGGGCACCGCCTACGGCGACCCGTGGCAGGTGATCTACGTGTTCGACGGGGACAGCAGCACCAATGTGGTGTGCGAGGGCTATGCCAAGGCCTTCAAATATCTGTGTGACCTGACGTGGAGGAGCGGGGACCCGGCGGTGCAGTGCCTGCTGGCCACAGGCACCATGGATGGCGGCACCGGCGCCGGAGGGCATATGTGGAACATCGTGACCATCGGCGGCAGGAACTATCTGGCGGATGTGACCAACTGCGACACGGGCACTGCGGGCGCGCCGGATCTGCTGTTCCTGTGCGGCGTCAGAGGCAGCGCGGCCCAGAGCTATACCGCTGCGGCGGGCGGCAGGGAGATCCGCTATGTCTACGACGACCACACGCGGTCGGTATACGACACGGAGCTGGAGCTGTCGGACACGGCCTATGATCCCGACGCCATGACGCCTATGGAGCTGCTGACGGCGCTGACGCGCTATGTGGCGTGCATCACCGATGTGTGTCCCGCAGGCGCGGACGTCAACGGCGACGGACAGGTCGATGCCGATGACATGACGGCGCTGGCGCGGACGATCACGGGCTGAGCCGCCGGAAAAGGAGAAACGTGATGCGAAGGATATGCGGCACACTGCTGCTGTGCATAGGGCTGCTGCTTTGCTGCACCGTACAGGCGCTGGCGGCGGATGAGGCAGTGCTGACTATTACGCCGTCGGTGACGGAGGCGGAGGCCGGCGACAGCGAGACGAGGATCGACTACACCATCACCGTAACGCCGCCGGAGGGGCGCGCCATCGGTGTGTTCAGCTTCCGGCTGAAGCCCTCCGGGGGCATGACGCTGCCGGAGAAGTTCAAGGTGGACGGCCGGCAGGTCATACAGTATGCAAAAAACGGCCTGCGGTACGACATTACTACGGAAAAGGGCGTTTTCAAGACATTTGAGTACACGCCCGCCAGCTGCTTCTTCGCCGCGGTGGGCTCGCTGGAGGACAACCGCATGACGGAGGCGGCGGAGATCATGACCATCACCGCGGCAATCCCCAAGGGGACCGGAGGCGTTTTTGCGCTGGACGCGGAGTTCATCGCGGCGCCGGACGGCTCCGGTCAGATGTACCCCGTGCGGGTGGAGACGACGCCGGTGACAGTGACGGTGCCCGGCGGCGCAGCCGTGTGCGGCAGCGTGGTGGTGGAGGGACTGACGGAACCGGCGGTCGGTGCGCCGCCCGACACGGATGTGACGGTGCTGACGGGCATCGACGGCGCGGTGTGCCGCGCGGCGTGTACATGGTACTGCGACGGCGCGGCCATGATGTCCGCCGCCTTTGAGACGGGACACGTGTACACGGCGGTGCTGCGTCTGACGCTGGAGGGCGCTGTGTTCGGCGACACGGTGACGGCCAACGCGGGCTATGCCGTGACGCGGCTGAGCGACACGGAGCTGGAGCTGCGGCGGAGCTTTCTGGTGGAGGCACAGTATGCCCGGGAGCTGACGGAGGATGAGGCGCAGGAGCGCATCGACTTCGGCGATACGGCGGGCGACTGGCAGACCCCCGCGCCCTCCGGCGCAGACGGGGATGCCGTCCAAGACCCGGAGGAGCTGCCGGACGGCGGCACAGCCGATCCGCAGGAGACCCCCGCGGAGACGGAGCGCGGCAGCGCTGCGGCGGTCATCATACTGGCGGCAGCGGCGGCGCTGGGCGTCGTGCTGGCGGTGCGGCGGCGGAGAGACCGCACGCGATAAGGCGGCCGATGCGCCGTTTTTCCCGTATTTTACGGCGCTGGCGATATGGACAAAAAGAGGAACTGGAAGAAATTGGAATTCGTGCGGATGCACAAATAATTTGCCGGAAACAATTGACAGGAAACGTATATAACGCTATGATAGGCAAGTAGAAGTAAATCCGCTGGGTCACAACGATCCGCACCGAAGGAGCACGTCCGCCGCCGGTCATGGGAACGATACCGGAGCGGAAGGGCTCCCGTTGGCGCGGCCGGAGACAAAAACGGCGCAAAACCCCCATGGGGGTTTTGCTATGCAGCAGACGCTGCATAGCAAGGGCGCTGTGAGACTGAAAGAGACATACGACCATCCGAGAGAGACCAAAATCAAAGGGGAAAGCGAGGAAACAGAACATGAAAAAGTTCTTATCCGTGCTCCTGTCACTGGCTATGCTGATGAGTATGCTGGTGGTGCCCGTTGCCGCTGAGGAAGAGACAGCGGGCGCGGGGGGAGCGGTGCCGGTACAGGGCACCTATGTCCTCGGGGAGGACACGGTGATCGCTGACGGCGAGGAAGCGCTGGACGCCACCATCGACGGCAGCGGCGATCTGGCCGGTAAAACGGCCACGTTCACCGTGACGGCCGACGAGAAGAACTTCACCTACGACGGTGAGGAGAAGCTGGTGACGTTCCACATCTACGCGCAGACCGACGACGGGACGCCCATTCAGGCGTTCAGCTTCGAGCTGGCTGCGTCGGAGGGGCTGGAGCTGGCCGCGGAGGTGCAGGCCAACAACAGTGCGTTCTGCTACGCCTATCCCGCCGCTTCGGCGGAGCTGTGGGACAGCGGGACGTACCCCGACAGCGCTTACAGCGTCTATCAGTACACCGCTGACACCCACTACTTCGGCGCAGGCGGCGTACAGAGCGGCGCAGGCGTGGCCGGCGAGCGGACGGAAGTGCTGACCATCATGGGCAAGGTCAAGGACGCCGGCACCTATACGCTGGATCTGACCAATGTGGTGGCGGGCAACGGCGCGGCGCCCAGCGGCGTGACCCAGCAGTTCCAGCGGGTGACGGAGCCTGCCGAGGTCACCGTGTCCTACGGCGCGGTGGAGGACAGCAACCTGTCGCTGACCGCCAGTGCCTCCGCTGTGACGGAGGAGGACAGCTTTACCGTGACGGTGAATATGCGGTCCGCCATGGTCAGCAGCTTTACAGGCCATCTGGAGTTTAACAATGATATGCTCAAGTGCGTCGGCATCACCACCGGCGCGGCTTATGACGCACTGGCCACCGGCGCTCTTTCGGCGCAGCTGTCCACCCCTGACGAGGCCAACAGCACCGGTAAGCTGGGCTGGGGCTTTGCCTACGGGGCTGAGGCGGTCTATGCCGGCGGCGAGCTGCTGACCGTGCAGTTCAAAGCCATCGGCAGCGGCACGACGAATATCGGGCTGTATGAGATCTCCGCCGGTACCAGCGGCTTCAAGGGCGGCAACGGCGCGGCGGCCACGGTGGAGGTGGCGGCGCAGCACACCCACGCGTTTGACCAGCAGGTGGCGGAGCCGGAGTATCTGGTGAGTGGGGCCAACTGTGAGCAGGCGGCGGTGTACTACCTGAGCTGCGTCTGCGGCGAGCCGGGCACGGAGACGTTCACCTACGGCGACGCGCTGGGGCACGACTTCTCCGCGGAGAAGGCCGAGGAGCAGTACCGCGTGCCGGATACCACCGACCAGTACTACAAGAGCTGCATCCGCTGCGGCAAGGCGGGCACGGAGACGTTCGTCCCCAGCACCGAGGGTATGCTGCTGCTGCGCATCGTGCCGCAGCAGACCACCTTCTGCCCCAACGCCGCGGACCGGACGGTGAAGTTCGATGTGGTCATCGAGCAGAATCCGGGGATTGATGGCTTGGGATTGGACTTTGAGATTGATAGTGGTTTGACACTCGCTGCAATTGAAGGAACGGCCGGGACGTCTTTTGCGCAGGCGGTTACAGATGTAACGGGGAGAAACTATGTCTGGTACAGTAATGGTGGCAACGATAACTACACCGGTGTAGTAGCTACGCTGACTTTTACAGTTGAAAAAGATGCGAGTAACAGTGTGTACGTTGGCGCGGGAGCACACAACGGCGATAGCGGTATGATTACCACATGGGTGGAAGATGACGATGACAGTGTGGCGGTGCCTTATGCTATTACAAAGGGCGCCCTGCTGATCGCTCACACTTACGATCAGGAAGTGGCCGCGGACAGCTATCTGGCCACCCCGGCCACCTGCACCAAGCAGGCCACGTACTACAAGACCTGCGCCTGCGGCGCGAAGGGCACGGAGACCTTTGCCTCCGGCGACCTGCTGCCCCACGCGTGGGACGGCGGCGTGACGACCACGCAGCCCACCTGCACGGAGCCGGGCGTGATGACCTACACCTGCCAGAACTGCGACGCCACCAAGACCGCCCCTGTGGCTGCGCTGGGCCACAAGCTGGACGAGACCCCGGCCAAGGAGGAGACCTGCACGGAGCCGGGCAACAGCCTGTACTACACCTGCCAGCGCTGCGGCAAGTTCTTCAGCGATGAGGGTTGTCAAAATGAAATCGAGGAGGGCAGCTGGGTCATTCCCGCCAAGGATCACGACTGGGATGACGGCGTTGTGACGCAGGAGCCCACCTGTCTGGAGGACGGCGTGAGGACCTTTACCTGCCAGCGCTGCCAGACCACCAGGACGGAGACGGAGAAGGCACCGGGCGCCCACGACTTTGCACCGGTCAGCGCCACGCCCGCATCGACGGATAAGGACGGTGTCCTGCATCTGGCCTGCACCCGCTGCAAGGAGGAGAGCACCGAGAGCTTCACCTTTGACGCTGCGGCGGTGCAGCTGACGGTGGATATGAGTTCCGCCGAAGGCGTTTGGGTAAAGACAGACGGGATTGGTAGAATCCATCGTGGTGCATTTAAACTTCCTGTCAAGATAACGTCTGAGACTGATATAACATCGGTTAGCTTCGAGGTTACATACGATAAAGACCGTCTAGTTTTGACCGGCGCAGAGGGCGGAAGCGTATCTGATGATACAGTTACCGTTGAAAACGGGCATAGTGAAGTAACGCTGCTCTTTGAAGTGAAGACATATGCCGTTTCCGGAAAGACGGTCACGACCGTTAATTCCGGCAGTGCGGCGATTGCTTTTGGGGAGTCTGTTGTTCACGGGGTGAATGGTGTTATGACCGTTGGCCAGACGGGGACGACAATCCAGATTACCATTGCTGGAGATACAAACGGTGATGGCTATGTTCGCCCCAATGACGCTGCGCGTATAGCGATGCACATAAGCCGTGGAACCACGATTGTCCCCGGAAGCGGTGATACGAATGGTGATGGCTATGTCCGTCCCAATGATGCCGCGCGTGTCGCAAGATTCATCAGTAAGGGAACTGTTTTGTATTGATAATTAAGTTGTGACTTACTCATGGCGTGTAAGACAAGGAGGTAACATGAAAAAACGGCTGATGGCACTGTTGCTGTGCGTGGTAATGGTGCTGACAATGGTACCGGGCACTGTGTTTGCGACTGAATCGCTGGATATGGAGTTCAGGCTTGCCAGTGTAAATGGTGATGTGGACAAAACAGTAGTTGCGGCAGGAGATACGATCTCTGTCGAACTGGTAATCAAGAAAAATCCCGGAATTGACGGGCTTGGACTGGACATTACATTTAGCGATAACTTAAAGCTTACTGCAATTACAAATGCGGCTGGAACTATTTTTTCGCAGGCGGTTGCCGATGTAGCTGGTAAGAATTACGTCTGGTACAGCAATGGCGGGAATGACAATTCCACAGGCGTTGTTGCAACCTTGGCGTTCACAGTGAAAGAGGGCGCAAGCGGGGACGTAACCGTTAGCGCCGGCCCGCGAAATGGCGACGCAGGTATGATTACCACGTGGGTGGAAGAAGACGAGGATAGTGTAGCGGTTTCTTACACCATCACCCCCTGTACGATCACAGTTGCGGGCGGCGGCGAGAACCCGAACGCTCCCGTCACCGGCGTGACGCTGGACAAGACCACGCTGGAGCTGACCGAGGGACAGGAGGAGCAGCTGACCGCCACGGTGGTCCCGGAGACTGCCACCACCCGGACGGTGAAGTGGACTTCCAACAGTGAGCAGGTCACCGTGGACGAAAACGGCAAGGTGAAGGCGCTGTACTACACCGCCGGCAGCACCGGCAAGGCCACCATCACCGTGACCACCGACGACGGCGGACATACCGCTGTCTGCGAGGTGACAGTGCAGCATGGGAAGCTGACTTATAAGCCGGGCGAGGCCGCGAGCTGCACGAAGGAGGGCCAGAAGGCCCACTGGTTTTGCAATTGCTGCGGTCTGTATTATCTTATTGGTGATAACGATACTGTGGGTGAGGAGACGACGTCGGCCGAGGTGATCATCCCCAAGTCGCCCCACGCGCTGGAGCCGGTGGCCGAGAAGGCTGCTACCTGCACCACGGGCGGCAATGTGGCCTACTGGAAGTGCTCCGTCTGCGGCGCGATGTTTGAGGATGCCAATGGCGACATGCCCACCGACGAGGAGAGCGTGAAGACTCCGGCCAACGGCCACAGTTATAGCAGCGAGTGGAGCAAGGACGGGAACAACCACTGGCACGAGTGCACGGTCTGCCAAGAGAAGGAGCCTGGCACCGAGAAGCCCCATGACTGGAAGGTGGTAGTGAAGAAGGATTACGCGGAGGGCAGTAAGCAGCATGAGGTGCAGTGCAGCGAGTGCGGCGCGTTCAAGAATGAAGACCACGAGGGCGACGATATAACGACGGCGTGGGAGCGCGACAAGGACAACCACTGGCACGTGTACGGCTGCGGCACCATCATGAACAAGGAATCTCACACGTGGGATACCGGCAAGGTGACGAAGGCGGCTACCTGCACGGAAAAGGGCGTAAAGACCTATACCTGCAGTAAGTGCGGCGAGACAAAGACCGAGGACACCCAGATGCTGCCGCACACCACGGTGAAGACTGAAGCCAAGGCGGCCACCTGCACCGAGGACGGCAATGCTGAGTACTACACCTGCCAGACCTGCGGCAAGTTCTTCAGCGATGCGGCTGGAGACAAGGAGATCACCAAGGCCGACTGGATCAAGGAGAAGCTGGGGCACAAATATACGGACGAGAGCCTGCGCGTAACGTGGGACGAGGACGGCAAGAGCGCGCATATCGAGCTTACCTGCGACAACGGCTGCGGCACGCCTTGGGAAAAGGATGTGACGCTGAACAACGGCATCACCGCCGCGGTGAAGACCCCCGCCACCTGCACGGAGGTGGGCACCACCACCTATACGGCAAAGGTGACGAACCCCACCACCGGAAAAGACCTGACGGCTGCAAAGGATGTGCAGGACCTTTCCGCGCTGGGCCACGACATGACGCAAGTGGCGGCCAAGGCGGCCACCTGCACCGAGGACGGCAACAACGAGTATTATGTCTGCAGCCGCTGCAATGGCGTGTTCAAGGATGAGCTGGGCAAGACCGCGACCACGGTGGAGGCGGAGACGATCAAAGCGCCGGGGACGCATGACTTCGGCGGCGCGTGGTTCGACAGCGGCGACGGGCACTATCAGAAGTGCCAGCGCATGGGCTGCGACGCGAAGAGCGACCCCAAGCTGCACACCAGCTGGAGTAAGCCGCATGAGAGTCTCGTCTGGGCCCCGGATCACAAGTCTGCTACGGCGACCTATCCGGCGTGCGAGGTGTGCGGCGTGAAGCCGACGAAGGAGGCCATCGTTACCATCGAGGTGACCACTGAGCCTACCTGCACGACGATCGGTAAGCGGACGTACACCGCCACACAGAAGCTGCCCGACAATTCGACCAGATCTACTTTCTACTACGAGGACATTCCCGCGCTGGGCCATGACTACACGGACGACAGCCTGAAGGCTCTGTGGACGCCGGACGGCAAGATCGTGACGGTCACCTTCACGTGCAGCCGCAACGGCAAGCAACTCCACACGCTGAAGCTGGAGCTGGAGAAGAACGACGTCACCGCTGCGGTGAAGATTCCCGCCACCTGCACGGAGATGGGTACCACCACCTACACGGCAAAGGTGACGAATCCCACCACGCAGCATGAATTTACGCTGACCAAGGACGTGCAGGACATCGCGCTGCTGCCGCACACGATGGTGAAGACCGAGGCCAAGGCGGCCACCTGCGTCGCCGCGGGCAACAACGCCTATTGGACCTGCTCCGTCTGCAAGGGCGTGTTCAAGGATGAGCTGGGCAAGACCGCGACCACGGTGGAGGCGGAGACGCTGCCCATCGATCCGGCCAACCATACCGGCAATACGGAGCTGCGGGACGCCGTGACGGCTACCTGCAATATGTCCGGCCATGAGGCGGACGCCTACTGCAAGGACTGCGGCGTGCTGCTGTCCCGCGGCGCTACCATCCCCGCCACCGGCAAGCACACCTACGGCGAGGACGGCCGCTGCACCAGCTGCGGCAACGTGAATCCCGCGGCGGGCGTGAACACCGATGACATCAAGGCGGCGGACACCGTCAACGGTAAGCCCGTGTCGCCCGACAACAGCGGCAAGGTGATCGCCAGCGACGACGGCAAGACCGTTATCAAGACGCCGGCAGCGGCGGATGACAACACAGTGCAGCAGGTGAAGGACGCCCTGACCGGCGGTTCCGTGACCCTGTACGTGGACAACAGAAAAACTGAGGCCCTCACCGGCAGCGACGGCGGCGTGGCGGCACTGGAGGCGTTGGCAGCCAGTGCTTCCGGCGAGCGCAAGCAGGAGCTGGAGAAACTGGCGGAGGCGCTGAAGGCTCTGCTGAGCGACAGCGGCCGCAAGAACGCGGCGGGCCAGATGGTGTATGACGGTGAGATGCAGCTGTGCGACGCCAACGGTGTCCCTGTGGCGGAGCTGGTGCAGTCGCCCAACAGCATCCAGGTGACGCTGCCCATCACCGAGGCGCAGTATCAGGCCATGCAGGGCAAGAAGGTGTGCGTGCTGCGCAGCAGCACCGACGCCTCCGGCGCAGCGGCGGTCACGGAGCTGAGCGCCACGGTGGGCGGCAGTCAGGGCGCCAGAGTACTGAGCTTCAGCACTGATAAGGGCGGCGCGCTGGCGCTGACGGTCTATGAGACGGTCAGCAGCGGCGGCAGCAGCGGCGGCAGCAGCGG
>ERZ1106954.1854-NODE-1854-length-15375-cov-5.989817_pt1 | contig 15375 bp, 9 predicted proteins | sample MGYA00403678_ERZ1106954 | MGnify/ENA primary metagenome ERZ1106954 (study PRJEB35170, sample SAMEA104062445) | human gut metagenome | biome: human gut; feature: human-associated habitat; material: faeces | place: Denmark | collected 2012-08-20 ... | reverse complement strand
CGCTCTTCCGATCTCCGACAAAGAAAGCGGCAAGGACTTGAATCGAGCGGGTTACGCAGCCCTAAAAAATGCCATGCTGCGGCGGGGTGATACTCTTGTTGTGAAATCCCTTGACCGTTTAAGCCGGAACAAATGCGATATTAAAAATGAACTGCAATACTTCAAAGACAACGGTATTCGGCTGAAAGTCATTGACCTCCCAACAACCATGATGGAATTACCAGAGGGGCAAGAGTGGGTTTTCGAGATGGTAAACAACATTCTTATTGAAGTGTTGGGAACGATTGCAGAGCAGGAGCGCGAAACCATCCGTAAGCGGCAAGCGGAGGGCATTGAAGCAGCAAAGCAAAATGGCAAGAAATTGGGGCGTCCCGCACTTGTCTTTCCTGAGAACTGGAACAGCGTCTACACTTCTTGGAAAGCCGGGGAAATCACCGCAAAAACAGCTATGGAGCAAACGGGTACAAAGCGGACAAGTTTTTACAAATTAGTCAACATGACAGAAAAACAGTAAAATAGGACACAGTTTGCACGGGACACTTTTCTCTTGTTTTCGGGCAGATATATCCGGCAGCGGACACAGGCTGGACACACGGAACGCAAAAAGAGAGGGAACAGGCTTCCCTGTTCCCTCTCAAAAGGTTCGATTTTTGCGAAAATTACTTGTTGAAGTACCGCTTCAGCATACCCTCCAGAGCCTTGCCGTGTCGGGCTTCGTCGCGGGCCATCTCATGGACGGTGTCGTGAATGGCGTCAAGGCCGTTCTTCTTCGCGCAGGCAGCCAGCTCGAACTTGCCGTTGGTCGCGCCGAACTCGCAGTCCACACGCCAGGCGAGGTTCTTCTTGGTGGAATCGGTCATGTTGCTCTCGAGGTCGCTGCCGAGGAGCTCCGCGAACTTGGCGGCGTGCTCGGCTTCCTCGTAGGCGGCCTTCTCCCAGTACAGGCCGATCTCGGGATAGCCCTCGCGGTGCGCGATGCGCGCCATGCACAGGTACATACCGACCTCGCTGCACTCGCCGTTGAAGTTGGCCATGAGCTGATCGAAGATATACTTCTTGTCCTCTTCGCTGATCTGGTCGTTGTTCTTCACGGTCTTGGCATAGACGCCGAACTCATGCTCGGCGGCGAGCTTCATCTCGCCCTTGACTTCCTCGAACATATTGCTCTTGGCGTGGCACACGGGGCACTCCGCGGGCGCCTCGGGACCTTCATAGATATAACCGCAAACCTTGCAGACCCACTTTTTCATATTCGTATCCTCCATTTGATTTTTGTTGGAATTTTTAGGTTGCTTGCCTTTGTGAGCTTAGTGTAGCATAGTATTTGCAGTTTTGCAAAGTTGCATTTGCAACTTTGCGGTAAAATTTTTATGAATTTCTTGCCATTGCCCTGAGAATACGCGGGGCAAGGAGCACACTGACGACGATCTTCAGGCAGTCGCCGGGGAGATAGGGCAGCATATAGGCCGTGGCGAGCTTTGCCGCGCTGACGGCTCCGCCGTTGTAGACGTTTACGATGAGCGCGATGTAGGGCAGGCCGATGGCGTAAAGCACAGCGAAGCCGGCGGCACAGGCAAGCGCGAGACGCAGCGGCGTGCGGTTTTTCTCCGCGAGCCTGCCGATGACCCACGCGGCGGGGATCAGACCGAGCAGAAAGCCAAAGGTGGGATTGAACACATAGCTGAAGCCGCCGCCGGCAGCGAAAATGGGAAGACCCACCAGACCGAGACCGACGTAGAGCGCCTGCGAGAGCGCGCCGAGCCTCGCGCCGAGCAGCAGTCCGGCCATGGCGGTGAAGAAGCACTGCAGCGTGATGGTCGCGTGCATGAATTGGAAGTGGATGAACGCGCCGATGGCGGTCAGGGCGGCAAACAGGGCGCAGTAAATGAGGTCTTTTGTTTTCATGGGGCTGCCTTTCTTTTTCTCAACAGGATGGGGCCAGTGTAGCACAGCGCGGCGTCTCTGTCAACCTGAAATTTTATATAGGTTTACAGAAAGGGTAACCGAAACGGGGAGAATGGCATCTCCCCGTTTTGTAAGCTCAGACGTTGAAGCGAAAATAGATCATGTCGCCGTCCTTGACGACGTAGTCCTTGCCCTCGCTGCGCAGCAGCCCCTTCTCCTTGGCGGCGGCCACGGAGCCGCAGGCGATCATCTCGGAGAAGTTGATGGTCTCGGCACGGATGAAGCCGCGCTCGATGTCGGAGTGGATCTTGCCGGCGGCCTGCGGGGCCTTCGTACCCTTGACGATGGTCCACGCGCGGCACTCATCCTCGCCGTAGGTGAGGAAGGAGATCAGTCCCAGCAGCGTATAGGAACACTGAATGAGCCGGTCCAGGCCGGACTTTTCGATGCCCAGCTCCTCAAGGAACATGGCGCGGTCGTCGCCGTCCAGCTCAGCAATGTCCTGCTCGAGCTTGGCGCAGATGGGCAGCACCTCCGCGCCCTCCTTTGCCGCCAAATCGGCGACGAGCTTATAATATTTGTTGGAGTCCTTGTCGGCAAAGCCGTCCTCGTCCATGTTTGCGGCGTAGATGATGGGCTTGAGGCTGAGCAGGTCGGCGGTGGCGATCAGCTCGGCGTCCTCCTTGCTGTCGGCTTCAAAGGTGCGCGCGCTCTTACCGGCGTCGAGGTGCGCGGCGAGTGCCTTGAATACGTCCGCCTCGTGCAGGAACTTCTTGTCGCCCTTGCCCATCTTCGCGGCCTTTTCCACGCGGCGGTTCACCATCTCCAGGTCGGCCATGATGAGTTCGAGGTCGATCGTTTCAATGTCGCCGATGGGATCGACGGGCACGTTCGTGCTGGCGTCGGCGACGACGTGCATGATGTTCTCGTCATCGAAGCAGCGCACGACGTGAACGATGGCGTCCGTGCGGCGGATGTTCTCCAGAAACTTGTTGCCCAAGCCCGCGCCCTGGCTGGCGCCCTTGACAAGGCCCGCGATGTCCACGAATTCGATGACCGCGGGGGTCTTCTTCTTGGGGTGGTACATCTCGGCGAGCTTGTCCAGCCGCTCGTCGGGCACGGCCACCATGCCGACGTTCGGCTCGATGGTGCAGAACGGATAGTTGGCGCTCTCCGCGCCGGCGTTGGTGATGGCGTTGAACAGGGTGGACTTGCCGACGTTCGGCAGCCCGACGATACCTAATTTCATAAAGGAAAGCCTCCTTTTATTTTTCAGCAAGACATTCTATCACGCCGGAACGCAAAACGCAAGCCATTCCGCCGCCTTTTGAAAAAGCAGAGCGTTCCGCGGAACGCTCTGCTTTTTGCTTGACTCTTTACAGCTTTGTGATGACGGGAATGACCATCGGGCTGCGCTTGGTCGTTTTGAACAGGTAGTTGCTCACGCCCGATTTGATCGCGCCCTTGAGCTCGCCGATGTCACGGCTGCGGCGGCCCAGCACGCCCTCGGCGGCGGACATGACCACGGTCTTGAGCTCATTCATCAGCTCCTCGGACTCCTTGACGTAGATGAAGCCGCGGGTGATGATCTCAGGCTCGGCGAGCATATAGCCGTCGTGCGCGGAGATGGGCAGCACGACCACCACCATGCCGTCCTCGGCAAGGTGCTTGCGGTCGCGCAGGACGACCGCGCCGACGTCGCCCACACCGCTGCCGTCCACGAAGATCTCGCCGGCGGGCGCCATGCCCGGCACGAGCTTCATCGTGCGGGCGGTGATCTCCACCGCGTCGCCGTTTTCGCAGATGGCGATGTTCTTGCGGTCCATGCCCATGGACATGGCAAGGTTCTTATGGATCTGCAGCATACGCTGCTCGCCGTGTACGGGGATAAAATACTTCGGCTTTGTGAGCGCGTGGATGATCTTCAGCTCCTCCTGGCAGGCGTGGCCGGAGACGTGGAGCATATCCGCGCGGTCGTAAATGACCTCGACGCCCTTGCGGAACAGCTCGTTGATGACGCGCGAGACGGTGTTCTCATTGCCGGGAATGGCGGAAGCCGAGATGATGACGCGGTCGCCGGGGCCGACCTCGATCTGCTTGTGCTGGGAAAACGCCATGCGGTAGAGCGCGCTCATCTCCTCGCCCTGCGAGCCGGTGGTGACGATGACCTGCTTATCGAGCGGGAGCGCCTTGATCTTGTTGATGTCCGTCACGGTGTTCTTGGGCAGCTTCATGTAGCCGAGATCGACCGCGACCTTGGTGACATTTTCCATGCTGCGGCCCGTGACGGCGACCTTGCGGCCGACCGCCGCCGCCGCGTCGATGACCTGCTGGATGCGGTGGACGTTGGAGGCGAAGGTCGTGACGATGATGCGCTGCTTGCAGCCGGCAAAGAGCCGGTCGAAGGTCTTTCCGACCATGCGCTCGCTCATCGTGTAGCCGGGGCGCTCGACGTTCGTGGAGTCCGCGAGCAGCGCGAGCACGCCCTGCTTGCCCAGCTCGCCGAAGCGCGCGAGGTCGATGACCTCGCCGTCGATGGGCGTGGAGTCGATCTTGAAGTCGCCCGTGTGGACGACGGTGCCGAGCCCGGTGTGGATGGCAAACGCCACGCTGTCCGCGATGGAGTGGTTCACATGAATGAACTCCACGCTGAACTTGCCGGCCTTGACCGTCATGCCGCTTTCGACCGTGACGATCTTGGTGGACTTCAAAAGCCCGTGCTCCTCGAGCTTCAGGCGAATGAGGCCTGCGGTGAGGCGGGTGCAGTAGATGGGCATATTGACCTGCTTGAGGACGTAGGGGATGGCCCCGATGTGGTCCTCGTGGCCGTGGGTGATGAACAGACCGCGGATGCGGTTCTTGTGCTTGGTGAGGTAGCTCACGTCGGGAATGACAAGGTCGATGCCGTACATATCGTCGCCGGGAAAGGCCATGCCGCAGTCCACGACGATGATCTCGCCGCCGTACTCATACACGGTCATGTTCTTGCCGATCTCGTTCAGCCCGCCGAGCGGGATGATCTTCAAATTTTCTGCCAAAATGCATTCACTCCTTATGGATCTTCAAAAATTGGGTGAGCATTCGGTCCACGCCGCGCGGAAATGACCGCACGGAAACAACGGCGTCCGTGCTGCGCGCTCCGCCCTGTTCCGCGGAGCGCATCGCACCATCGGCGCCCTGATCGTTTTTACTATGGACTTGTGCTCTATTCAAACCGCGCGATGGCGGCTCAATACAATTTGTGTTTTTATAGTATACCACGTTTTTTGGAAAAAGTACACACTTTTTTTCATGCGCCCCTTTTCCGTACGAATTTTTTATCGGAAAGCCTATTGCACCCTTGCGCGCCCGTGTGCTACAATATAGTATCTATCCGTATTTGTTCCGCCTTTGTGCCGCCGATGAAGCGGGGAGGATGCCTTATGAGTAAGAAAGTCAATAAGCTGACCGAGCCGAATATGCGGCTGTATTTTCTTCTTGCCGCGGTCTTCTGCGCGGTGACGCTGTGGATCGAGCCGATCCTCGGCCTTGTTGAAGCCGGTGTGATGGCGCTTACCTACGTCTATTTCCGCCGCACGGCGCAAAAGCGCCGCGAGGGCATCCAGCGCTACGTCGAGGATATGACCGACGATGTGGCGAGCGCGGGCAAGTCCTCCATGCTCTCGGCCCCCTTTGCCATGATGGTCTTCCGGCCCGATACGCAGGAGGTGCTGTGGAGCAACGAGAGCTTCCTCCAGCTCACGGGCATGAGGGAGAATCTGTTCGATAACCGGCTGGAGGATACGCTGCCCGGCTTCCCCGCCCAATGGCTGCTGGAGGGAAAGAGCGAGTGCCCCGAAACGGTCGTCGTCAACAACCGGCACTTCCGCGTGTTCGGCAGTCTCACGCATCCGAGCGGCCGCAGCGGTGCGCGCGGACTTCTCGCGCTGACCTATTGGATGGACGTGACTGAGCAGGACGAGCTCAGGAAAAAGAGCGAGGAGAACCGCCCCATCGTGGCCGTGCTCATGCTCGATAACTACGAGGAGCTGATGAAGGCCGGCACCGAGGCGGCGCGCTCGTCCGTGCTCGCGCAGATCGACGAAAAGATCAGCGCGTGGGTGTCGGGCACGCAGGGGCTTTTGTGCAAGTACGACCGCAACCGCTATTTGCTGCTGCTGACGGAAAAGCATTACAATACGCTGCTCGAGGGCAAGTTCAGCGTGCTCGACGCGGTGCGCTCCGTTGTCACCGAGGACGGCGTCGCCGCGACGCTCTCCATCGGCGTCGGCAAGGACGCGGACGATTACGAGACGCTTTTCAAGAACGCGGGCCTGTCCATCGAGATGGCGCTCTCGCGCGGCGGCGATCAGGTCGTCGTGCGCAACCGCCTCGATTTTGAGTTCTACGGCGGCAAGACGAAGTCCACCGAAAAGCGCACGAAGGTCAAGTCCCGCGTGATGGCCAACGCCCTCGGCGAGCTGATCTCCGATGCCAGTCAGGTCTTTATCATGGGCCATAAGCACGCCGACTTCGACGCCGTCGGCGCGGCGGCGGGCGTGTGCTGCATCGCGCGCAAGCGCGGCAAGAAGGCGCAGATCGTCATTGACATGGACGACAATGCCGCCGGCCCGATCCTCAAGCGCCTTGCCGCGCTGCCGGAGTATAAGGATGCCTTCATCAGCGGCAGCGACGCCTTCATCAAGGCACAGCCCGGCGCGCTGCTCGTGGTGGTGGACACCAACCGCCCCGACTTCGTGGAGTCCGAGCAGCTGCTCGACACCTGCAACCGCGTGGCGGTCATTGACCATCACCGCCGGGCGGCGAGCTATATTGAATCCGCTGCGCTCAACTTCCACGAGCCGTATGCCTCGTCGGCATCGGAGCTGGTGAGCGAGCTGCTGCAATATCTCATTGACCCCGGCGATCTGCTGCGCGCCGAGGCCGAGGCCCTGTTCGCGGGCATCGTGCTCGATACGAAGAACTTCACCATGCGCACCGGCGGACGCACCTTTGAGGCCGCGGCGCTGCTGCGCCGCGCGGGCGTGGACACGGCGGACGTGCAGCGCCTGTTCCAGGGAACGCTTTCCGACATGATCGAGCGCTATGACATCATCCGCCACGCGGAGCTGTATCACAACGACATTGCCATCGCGGCGGTGGAGCAGGACATCGACCGCGTGACCGCGGCCAAGGCCGCCGACGAGCTGCTGACGCTGCGCGGCGTGCGCGCGTCGTTCGTGCTCTTCAAGCACGATACGGGCGTGAATCTGTCGGCGCGCTCGCTCGGCGAGATCAACGTGCAGCTCATTATGGAAAAGCTCGGCGGCGGCGGAAACTCCACCACCGCGGGCGGACAGATCCCGGACGGGACGGTGGACGCGGTGCGCGAGCAGCTCATCGCCGCCATCGACCAGTATTTGGAAGGATAAAAAACCACCATCAGGAGGATAGAACGATGAAAGTTATTTTACAGCAGGACGTCAGAGGTCAGGGCAAGAAGGGCCAGATGATCGACGCGGCGGAGGGCTACGCCCGCAACTATCTGCTGCCGCGCAAGCTGGCCATCCCCGCCACGGCGGACGCCATCAACACCATGAACCTCAAGGAAAAGGCGCGCCGCGCCGAGGAGGCGGCGAACCGCGCCGCCGCCGTGGAGACCGCGGACAAGCTGCGTAACTGCACCGTGAAGATCACCGCCAAGGGCGGCGCGAACGGCAAGCTCTTCGGCGCCATCACCGGCAAGGAGATCTCCGAGGCGCTCATGGCACAGTTCGGCCTGGACGTCGGCAAGCAGAAGATCGTGCTCGACGAGCCGATCAAGGCGTTCGGCAGCTACGAGATCCGCGCGAAGCTCGGCTACGAGGTCAGCGGGAAGTTCACCGTGACCGTGGCGGAGGAATAAGCCAGACTTTACGCAGAAAAGAGGTGCCCTGCGATGGACGAACTGCTCTACCGCCAGATGCCGCACTCGCTCGAGGCGGAGCAGGCGGTGCTCGGCTCGATGCTCATCGACGCGAACTGCATTAAGGACGTGATGGAAAAGCTGCGCCCCGAGGATTTCTACCTGCGCCAGAACCGGGAGATCTTCGAGACGATCTATTCCATGTTCCTCTACTCCAAGCCCATCGACGGCGTGACCGTCGCGGGCGAGATGGAGCGCAACGGCACCTATGACGAAAATACCACGCGCAATTATCTTGTGCAGCTCATGGAGGTCACGCCAACCTCCGCGAACGTCAATGAATACGCCGACATCGTGCGCGACAAGGCGCTGCTGCGCGCGATCGCGACCGTGGCGAGCGACATTACCGGCATGGTGCAGGACGGCACGGGCGGAGCCTCCGCCGTGCTCGACGCCGCCGAGCAGAAGATCTACGCGGTGCGCCGCGGGCGCAGCGCACAGAATATGGAGCAGATCAGCGTTGTGCTGCAGGGCGTGCTCGACCATCTCGCCGAGCTTTCCGCCACCGGCGGTAAGACGCTGCCGGGCCTTTCCACGGGCCTGAGCGCCGTGGACGACAAGATCAACGGCCTGAGCAAATCTGACCTTATCCTGTTGGCCGCAAGACCCGGTATGGGCAAGACCAGCTTTGCGCTCAATGTGGCGCTCAACGTCGCCAAGGCGAGCGGCAAGGCGGTCGCGGTCTTTTCCCTGGAAATGTCCAAGGAACAGCTCGTCACGCGCGTGCTGTCCAACGAAGCGCTGGTGGAGAACGGACGGCTCATCTCCGGCAATCTGCGCGAGAGCGACTGGGTGAAGATCGCGGAGGCGGCCTCGACGCTCAGCCGCACGGACATCAAGATCGACGACAATCCGCTCCTCACCGTCGCGGACATGAACGCCAAATGCCGCCGCATCGAAAACCTCGGCCTCGTTGTCATCGACTATCTTCAGCTGATGACCTCCGCCGGCGGAAAGGGCTACAGCGGCGAAAACCGCCAGCAGGCGGTGAGCGACATTTCGCGTATGCTCAAGATCATGGCGAAGGAATTGCAGGTCCCTGTGCTCTGCCTTTCACAGCTCTCGCGCGCGAACGAAAAGCGCGACGACAAGCGCCCCATGCTCTCCGACCTGCGTGAATCCGGCGCGATCGAGCAGGACGCGGACATCGTGCTCTTTCTCTACCGCGACGACTATTACAACGAGGATTCCGAAAAGCACAACATTGCCGAGTGCATCGTCGCCAAGAACCGCCACGGCGAGACCGGCAAGGTCGAGCTGCGCTGGATGCCGGAGTACACGACCTTCGGCACGCTCGAAAGGCGGTACGAGGACGAATGAAAAAGGTACTGGACTTTGTGCAGCGCTTCGACCTGCTGCCGCGCTACGAGCTGCTGCTCGCGGCGGCTTCGGGCGGCATGGACTCGATGTGTCTGCTGGACTTTTTATACGAAAACGGCTACCGCGTGTGCGCGGCGCACTACAACCATCAGCTGCGCGGGCAGGAGGCCGACATGGACGAGGACCTCGTGCGTGCGTGGTGCGCAGCGCGGCGTATCCCGCTGTGCGTCGGCACGGGCGATGTGGCGGCCTACGCCGGGGAGAACGGCCTGACAATCGAGGAGGCGGCGCGCAAGCTGCGCTACGACTTTCTTAACTCCGTTGCCGGTCAGACCGGCGCGGCGCGCATCGTCACCGCCCATCACGCGAACGACAACGCCGAAACGGTGCTCTTTCATCTTGCCCGCGGCACGGGCATGGCGGGCCTTGCGGGCATCGCGCCGAAAAACGGCAGGCTGGTGCGCCCCTTCCTCTGCCTGACGCGGGAGGAGCTTGCCGCCTACGCGAAGGAGCATCATGTGCCCTATCGCACGGACGCGACCAACGCGGACACGGCGCTCACGCGCAACTTTATCCGCGCGGAGGTGCTGCCGAAGCTCTGCCGGGTCAACGCGCAGGCGGTCGAGCACATCAGCGAGACGGCGCTGCGCCTGCGGCAGGAGGATGAATACCTCGACTCCCTTGCCGCCGCTTATCTGACGGAGCTGAAAACGGAGGCCGGAGCGGTGACGCTGCCCTGCGCGGCGGTCACGCAGGCACCCGCGGTCCTGAAGCCGAGGGTGCTGCGCCTTGCGCTCGACGCGCTCGGCGCGGGGAAGAAGGACTTCACCGCCGCGCACTACGACGCGCTTGCCGCGCTTTGCGCGGGAAGCGGGACGGCACAGCTCGACCTGCCCGGCGGCGTGACCGCGCGGCGCGCGGACGGTGTGCTGACGCTCTGCGCACACCGGAGGGAAACGCCGGAGCGCGTTTTGCTCCGCGCGGGGGAGACCGTCCGGTGGGGCGGCTTTGCCATCACCTGCCGAAAATGCGAAAAAACGGTTGAAAATTCTGAAAATACCGTTATATTAAGAGGTGCCGCTCTGGACGCGCCGCTCTCGGTCGGCGCGTGGGACGCGCGGGAGAGCATGACGCTGCCCGTCTCGCGCGGCTCGCGGAGCCTCAAGCGGCTCTTCGCCGAGCGCGGCTTTTCGCCGGATGAGCGGGAGCAAACGCCGGTCATCCGCTCGGGCGGCGCGGTCGCTGCGGTGTACGGCATCGGCACGGACGCGCTGTTTCTGCCGACGGACGGCGAGAGCGTGTGTGTATTGACCTTTGAGAAAACCGCGGAGTAATGCTCCGAAAAACAAACATAAAACAATGGGAGAGGGAAAAACTATGGCGAAAAGCATGATGGATCAGGATATGCTGAAGGTGCTCTACAGCGAGGAGCAGATCAGGACGCGCGTGCAGGAGATGGGCGACACGCTCTACGAGCAGTTCAAGGACCGCAACCCGCTGTTCCTCGGCGTGCTCAAGGGCAGCTTCATCTTCATGGCGGACATCGTCCGCGCCTGCCAGATCAAGAGCGACATCGAGTTCATCGCGGTGTCGTCCTACCAGAACGGCACGTCCTCGTCCGGCGTGGTGCAGATCACGCACGACCTGCAGCAGGACATTACGGGCCGCGAGATCGTGGTCATCGAGGACATCCTGGACTCCGGCAATACCCTCTACTTCCTCAAGAACTATTTCCTCACCAAGGGCGCCAAGAGCGTGACGGTCGTTACTCTGCTCGATAAGCCCGCCCGCCGCGTCAAGCCCATCACGGCCGATCTCGCGGGCTTTGAGGTCCCCGACGAGTTCGTCGTGGGCTACGGGCTGGATTACGCCCAGCAGTACCGCAATATGCCGTACATCGGCGTGCTCAAGCCCGAGGTCTACAGCAAGTAAGGCCGGCGTATGATGGAAAAAGCGCCGCAGGCTTTGCGCCGCGCACGGCGCAAATGATCTTGACTGTTATTTCTGACGACATGCGCGTCTGAAATAACACATCTCGCGAAGTGAGCGTCGAGCCGCTGCGGCGGAGAGGCGCAGAGCGAAGCGCATCCAAATATCAAAAAAGTCCGTAGGACTTTTTTGAAGAATCGAAAAGAGGCGCTCGTCGCCTCTTTTCTTCAAGGCAGATTCTGCTGCCGCAAAAGGAGGGAAAACCTTTGACCCAGACCAAACGACCCAATTATGTGCTGTGGATGCTGTGCGTTTTCATGCTGCTCTCGGCCGCCTCGTATTTCTTCCGCCCCAAGGAGCCGGAGATCTCCTATGCTGAGGTCGTGCAGCTCTTTGAACAGGAGAAGGTGAAGTCCTTCACCGTGCAGGACACCACGCTCACGCTCAAGCTGCGTGAGGCGGTGGACGGCAAGACGGAGCTCCGGAAGGAGCTCTACGACTTCGACCTTTTCTACGACGACCTCAACGACCTTGTCGTGGAGCAGAAGGCCGCCGGCATTCTGGAGGACTATAACTACTCCGCCAACCACTCACCTAACTACCTTGCCATTGCCCTGCCCTATGTGATCGCCGTCGCGGGGCTGTTCGCCATCTGGTACTTTTTCTCCATGCGCGCCTCCGGCGGCGGGAACGACCGTATGGCGAAGTTCGGCAACGCCACCTTCCGGCACGGCAGCGAGAGCGCCCGCAAGACCACCTTTGCCGACGTTGCGGGCGCGGACGAGGAGAAGGAGGAGCTTGCGGAGATCGTGGATTTCCTGCGCGACCCGCAAAGGTTTGTCGAGCTCGGCGCGCGTATTCCCAAGGGCGTGCTGCTCGTCGGCCCTCCGGGAACGGGCAAGACGCTGCTCGCCCGCGCGGTCGCGGGTGAGGCGGGCGTGGAGTTCCTCTCCATCTCCGGCTCGGACTTTGTGGAGATGTACGTCGGCGTCGGCGCAAGCCGCGTGCGCGACCTGTTCGAGCAGGCCAAGAAGGCGGCTCCCTGCATCATTTTCATCGACGAGATCGACGCGGTCGGCCGCCAGCGCGGTACCGGCCTCGGCGGCGGTCACGACGAGCGCGAGCAGACGCTCAACCAGCTGCTCGTCGAGATGGACGGCTTCGGCACGAACGACGGCGTGGTCGTTCTCGCGGCGACCAACCGCGCGGACATCCTCGACCCCGCGCTGCTGCGTCCCAGCCGCTTTGACCGCCAGATCTACGTCGGCTATCCCGACATCAAGGGGCGCGAGGACGTTTTGAAGATCCACACCGCCAACAAGCCGCTTGCCGAGGACGTGGACCTTGCCAAGGTCGCGCGGGGCACGGCGGGCTTTACCGGCGCGGACCTTGAGAACCTTTCCAACGAGGCGGCGCTGCTGTGCGCGCGCCGCGGCGACCAATTCATCACCATGGCGGACTTCGAGGAGGCGGAGATCAAGGTCCTCGCCGGACCCGAGAAGCGCAGCCGCGTTGTGCCGGAGCACGAGCGGAAGCTGACCGCCTATCACGAGGCGGGCCATGCCGTCGTGATGCACGCGCTGCCGACGCACGAGCCCGTCCACCGCATCACCATCGTTCCGCGCGGACACGCGGGCGGTATGACCATTTCGCTGCCCGATGAGGACCGCTCCTACCAGTCCAAGCGCTACATGGAGGAGCAGATCGTCTCGCTCCTCGGCGGGCGTGCGGCGGAGAAGCTGATGCTCGGCGACATTTCCACCGGCGCCTCGAACGACATCGAGCGCGCCTCGCACATCGCGCGCAAGATGGTCACGGCCTACGGCATGAGCGAGAAGCTCGGCTCCATCGCCTTTGAGAGCGGGCACGACGAGGTGTTCATCGGCAAGACGATGGGCCAGACGCGCAGCTACTCGGAAAAGACCGCCGCCGAGATCGACGACGAGGTCAAGGCCATCATTGACCGCGCGTATGCGCGCTGCGAGGAGATCTTGACGGCACGGCGCGAGGCGCTGACCGCCGTGGCGGAATATCTGCTCGCCCACGAGACGATGACCGGCGAGGAATTTGAGCGAATGGTCGGCGAAAAAGCCTGATGGGCAAAAGGACGAATGGAAAAAGTGACGCAGGGACGGGCATTTGCCGTTCCCTGCGTCACTTTTTTCTTTTCTTGCGAAAATCTTTATTGTGCAAAGTGACAAGAGCATTTGTCCTCGTGGGGAAAACAGAAAAGCAATAGATATTCTCAATAAATGGACTTGAGTCCGCGGTGCGTAGACAAATGCACATGAAATTTGAAGGCGGCCGTGGGAAAAACGACCGGAAACGACCGAAAATTCTGACAGATTCGACGCTTGAAATCCATTCAACGGTTCGATAAAATAAACTGCAACCCAAAGGGGCGGACGCCCCGCTTGCCGCGGCAGCGCGGCAGAAAGTCAGGAGGATATGAATATGAAGAAGATTCTTGCACTCGTCCTTGCGCTCGTCATGGCGCTTGGTCTGGTCGCCTGCGGCGACAAGGGCGGCGAACAGCAGGAGGGCGGCACGCCCAACACCACCGGCGAAGAGAAGGTCGTGAAGATCGGCGTCTTCGAGCCGCTCACCGGCGACAACGGCGCCGGCGGCAAGCAGGAGGTGCTTGGTATGCAGTATGCCAACTACGTCCAGCCCACCGTGGACATCAACGGCGAGACCTACAAGGTCCAGCTGGAGGTCGTCGATAACCGTACCGCAGCCGAGAACGGCCCGTCCGCGGCCGCTGAGCTGGTCAACAAGGGCGTGAGCATCGTGCTCGGCTCCTACGGCTCCGGCGTGTCCATGGCCGGCGGCACCGTGTTCGCCGAGGCCGGCGTGCCCGCCATCGGCGTCACCTGCACCAACCCGCAGGTCACTTCCGACTGCGACGTCTACTTCCGCATCTGCTTCCTCGATCCCTTCCAGGGCACCGTTCTTGCGAACTATGCCTACAAGGAGCTGGGCGTCGACACCGCTTACCTGCTCGGTATGCTCGGCAGCGACTACGATCAGGGCCTGATCTACTACTTCACGCAGGCCTTTGAGAAGCTCGGCGGCAAGGTCGTTGCCGAGAACTTCCCCGAGGGCAATGCCAACTTTGTTTCCTACATCAACAACGCCAAGGCTGCCAACGCAGGCGTCATTTTCTCCCCTGTCTCCATCAACTATGCGCAGCTGATCGTTGAGGCCGCCGCCGCGCAGGGCTTCGAGGGCACGATCCTCGGCGGCGACACGCTCGACAGCAACATGGTCGTTGAGGCCGCCAAGGGCAAGGATGTCGATGTTAAGATCACGACCTTCTATCAGGAGGGTGGTAATCCCGAGTTCGACGCCGGCATCAAGGAGTGGATCAATGCCAACGCCGACGCCAAGACCAACAACGGCGGCAACGACATGGTCTCCGCCGTCACCGTCATGGGCTACGACGCTTACTTCACCGCGCTCGAGGCCATCAAGGCTGCCGGCAGCACCGCGCCCGCCGACATCCTCGCGGCTCTGCCCGGCGTGACCTACTCCGGCATCTCCGGCGAGATCTCCTTCGACGACATCGGCGACGCCAAGCGCGACGCGGCCTACATCAAGACCGCCAACACCGAGACCGGCGAATGGGAGTTCGTCACGGTTCAGGGCGTCGAGTAAGCGCCGCACCCAAACCGCGCAGACTGTAAACTACAATTCCGACCTGATAGGGCATTTTGCCCTATCAGGTCGCACCCCGTTTATAACGGAGGATCCGCGCAGCACATCCTGCGCGATCTGCTGCGGGGATACTCCGTTATCCCACACCAAAATCCAGCGGCGTGATCTTGTTCCCCATCGAGCGGAAAAGATCCGGCGCAAAAAGGAGACTCCTATATGCAGAGCTTACTCCCATACGTAATTAACGGTATTTCTGCTGGCGGCCAGTACGCTTTGATTGCCATCGGGTATACGCTGGTTTACGGCATTCTCCGTCTCATCAACTTCGCCCATGGCGACGTGTTCATGGTCGCGGGACTGATGATGATCTATTTCACGGCTTCGCTGCCGATGTATCTCGCGCTGCCGCTCGTCGTGGTCTGCACGGCGCTGCTCGGCTTCCTCATCGAGCGCGCGGCCTATAAGCCGCTGCGCAGCGCGCCGCGCATGTCGCTGATGATCTCGGCCATCGGCGTGAGCTACCTCATCCAGAACCTTGCGTTCTACCTGACCGGCGGTCTGCCAAAGCCCGTGACGAACCCCATCCCCTGGATCTCTGACACGATCAACGTCTTCGGTGC
>ERZ1106954.1851-NODE-1851-length-15395-cov-12.460952_pt1 | contig 15395 bp, 20 predicted proteins | sample MGYA00403678_ERZ1106954 | MGnify/ENA primary metagenome ERZ1106954 (study PRJEB35170, sample SAMEA104062445) | human gut metagenome | biome: human gut; feature: human-associated habitat; material: faeces | place: Denmark | collected 2012-08-20 ... | reverse complement strand
CTTTGCACAAAATTTATAGGATGAGTTTGTGCAAGAATTGTTCATAGTTTGTTAACACATCGGCACTGCCGTTGTGGTATAATAGTGGTGGAAGATAATACACCTACTATAGAAAGGATACCACATATTATGAAAATTGTCAAGTTGGCTGCCAAAAACGTGCGTCGGTTGTATGAGGGTTATAAGGTCGTCACCGGTAAGTATACTTATTGGTCCCACGTTGATGCCGTGACCGGTGCAATTCGTTTTTACCGTCAGAACACGCACTTACATATGGCGGGTCTTAATGATGAAATTGAGGGGGTAAAGTTAGAATGATACTTCGTGAGTATCACAAGCACACATTAGGCACATCCGACCACTTGACGAAATGCCGGGTGTTGTGGGGCGGCGCTGAACTGTTTAACGACTATTTCTGCCGTTTGCCGAAGCATGCGCAGGATATCGTTATTCGCGCCGCCCGTTATGACGAGAAACATGATGTGTTGACCGCGTATACAACATGGGGCGGGTACGACGACTATTTGCACGAAGAAAAACGCTGCCAGCATCGTGGAGACCGGAATAATAAATACGGTCCGAAATGTAAAAGGGGTTATTAATATGAATATGGTTTATTTATATGTTATCAGCAGCGGCCGCAGGGAAGCCAGTAGTTGCATGTACACGGACCCGCGTCGAGTGCGTGAGTTTTATGAGTGCATTCGCGCGGCCGCGCCGAACAGCGCGGATTGTGTATTGACCGAAGTCAAAGATGGCTTTAGAATTGAGGTGTACTTGTAATGCAGGCCGTATTTTATATTTTGGCGTGGCTGTTTTTAAGTCTTATCGTCGCAATTGCAGCGGTGGCGGTCGTCGGTTTTTTGATTATGGTCGTTGAGACGATTATTGCTATTGTGAGAGGAGACGGTGAGTGATGGCACGAAGCACTATGCACCTGCCGAAGTACCAGCCGCAGGAGTGGAGTTATTACAGTCCCGGCACGACAGACCCGACGCGGCTTACAAAGGAAGAACTTGTGAAGGTCATCAATAAGGCGGCTAAAGCTGCAAATCAGCGTTTGCGCAGTCTGGAAAAGGCCGGTCAAGCCCCCGCGTCTGGCGCATATAAATATGCAAAGTCGCAGCGCCCGCAGAAATTTCCACGTTTTAAAGAGCGGGTCAAGCCGACCGACGACCAGATGACGTTGCGGCACATGTATATGCAGCTGCGAAATTTTATGACTATGAAAACGTCCACGCCGACCGGTGTCAAGGCGCAGCAGGCAAAGGGCTATGAAACGGCAAAATCAAGGGGTTTCACCGGTTCGCCGGATGACTGGTCAAACAATGTAAAAAGGTTTTTCGCGGCGGTACAAGAGGGTTTGCTATCGTCGGATGTCGCGTATAGCGCCATTGTTGAAGGGAATACAGACGTGCTTAATGAACAGCTTGAATTTTGGCGAGAACAAGCCGAAAAACCGACGCGGGGTGAGTCCTTGTTGGATTACATGGACAGGCTGGAGAGAGAGGGCAAGTTATAATGAGGATGTCGCAGGGTGTGGCAGTAAGCGAAAACGCAAAAGAATATCTGCCCCGTCTTGTGTGTCCGAAGACTGTCAAAAAGTCCAGCAAGCAGTTTGCGACAAAGTATCTGGACATTACAGCCACTTTTGATATTGAAACCACGAACAGTGACACCGATGGATTTGCATATAGTTGGCAGACCTGTATCGGCGGCGAAGTCATTGTGCCCCGCTATTTTGAGGACTGGGCCGAAATGCTGGAAATACTGGTCGATAAGTGGCATATCAGCAGCAAGCAGAGAATGGTGCTGTATGTACACAATTTGGGATATGAGCACCAGTATATCGTGCAGCTTTTGTCTGCGCGCTGGGGGCTGGCCGATAGTCTGTATACCAAAAGCCGCAAGCCGTTGTATCTGCGCTTTGATAATGGTATTGAGTTTCGGGACAGCTTTAAACTTTTTCAGAAATCGTTGGCCCGTACAACGGAAGGTTGCATGCATGAAAAGCTGGCCGGTGATTTAGACTATCGTGTGTATCGCACTCCCGATACTCCCCTCAATGATACAGAGTTTGCCTATTGCGTAAATGATGTGCTAGGTCTGTATGAAGCAATTGAGCGGCTCAAAAAGGAGCATGGCTACAATCAGGCCACCATACCATATACTAACACTGGCATGGTCATTGAGGCCGTGCGGAAGGAGATATTGTCGGACCGAAAGTGTATGAATGCTATTGCAGTGCTCAAGCTTGACCGCGACCAGATGCGGCTTGCATATAACTGCATGGCAGGCGGTGATACCCACGGTACGCGCTGGCGGGCCGGTTGCGTGTATCACAATTGCAATAGCTATGATTTTAAATCGGCGCACCCATCGCAGCAATTGCTTTGGAAGTTTCCGGCGGGGGAACCCATCACGATGCCCGCTGACCTGCAGGAGAGCCGTCTTCAGGGACTTATCAAATTAGGGTATGGGTGGATAGGCAAGCTGCTTATCGTCAATCCGCAGATAAAGCCGGAGTGTCCGGACCCCTGTATCAGTTTTAGTAAGTGTCCCGATGTCCGGGGTTTGACAGAGCTTGATAATGGCCGTGTGCTGGGCGCGGATGCACTTTTTGTCTACGCTGACAGCAACGACTATCAGCGTATTACCGATGGATACACATATAATAGTATTGTTGCGGTGGAGTCTGTAGCATTTCGGCTCGACTACTTGCCGGAGTCTTTTCGTCGCGCTATCTACGAGAAGTTTCGCGTCAAAGAAAGCGAGAAGGGAAGTCCAGATTACATGTTTTCCAAAATTTGCGTTAATACGATATTTGGCGCTTGCGCTCAAAAGACTATCCGCGACGAGTATGCATGTAATCCTGACACCATGGAGTGCACGCACTCCGCATGGCAAAAGACACTGTCCGATAAATCGGACGAAGACGTTAGCAAATCGCAGGACAAAAAATTTTCCTTTTTGTGGGGGCTTTGGACTGCATCAATGTCCCGTATCAAGTTGTGGGAGATGCTAAAGCGTGTTGGCTGGGAAAAAGTCATCTATTGGGATACCGACTCTTGCAAGTATGAGGGCGAGAAGCAAGCATTAATGGATGATTACAATGCCGTCATCCGGGCGCAGTGCGAAGCGCGGCACTGCGTTGTCGAGAAAAAGGACGGCACGAAGGTGTATATCGGAGTCGCCGAAGATGAACACCCCGCCGACCGTTACGGCATGTTACAGTTTAAATTTTTGCATGCGAAGTGCTATGCTTGTATTGATGCAGATGGCACGATAGAAAGCACGATTGCGGGAGTCAACAAGAAAGCGGGTGTAAAGGCTCTTGACGGCAGCATTGATAACTTGCGGGATGGTCTGTTGATATCCCCCGCAGGCGGCCAGTGTCTGGTATACCATGATGAACCTATACGCTGCCGCACTGACTTTGCAAAAGCTACTGTATCCGCGTCGTGGGTCGTCATGACGCCCCGGGAATACCGTGTAAATGACCCGCGCAGCCTGCTTTACGATGCCGAAATAATGGGATAATTCACAAACTGTTAACAATTTATTCATAGTTTGTTAACACGTCAAGCCGGGGAATGTGGTATTATATAATCACAGAAAGGAACACACCAATACAGACAGAAAGGACAATACCATGAAGTATTACTATGCAGACGGTGAGAGCATCGACCGGGTTATGGAAGAAGCAGTTGAACAGCTTGAAGCATGCTGTTAAATAAGCCGATACCCCGCGCATGCGGGGGTTATAATAAATACCAATAGACAGAAAGGAAAACATTATGAAACTGAGCGCCGCGCACCCCGACGAAAAATTCAAGCTGTACGATTTCAGCCGCGAAAAGTTTTTGCTTGAAATGGCGGTCAATGAGTCCACCGACCCCGGCTATCTGGCCAATCGTCTGGACATTCTGCAGGTTGATGAGGTGTTGTAATATGGCAAGCATCACGAAGATTGAGATTTGGGAAGATGTTGCGGGGAACGTCATCGGGCTTGTGTTCGACCCTGCGGGGCAGCTGATGAACGCGGTGCAGAATTTGGGCGCACAGCAGCCGTTGCCCCGTCCCGCGCTGGTGGAAGCAGCACGGCAGGCTTTCCCGTTCGCTCCTGCATACGACCCGCACGAGTTCGGGGAGCGGTCGCTTAATGACCTGTATACCTACCTGAAAGCGTACAATCACCACATCGCGGATATCTTCCCGGAAGCGCCGACCGCGCTTTACCCGGAATGCGCGACCCCCGCAGGCCTGCAATTCCTTATCCGCTGGATGTTCTGAAAGGGGGTGAATTTATGTAGGACACCATTATTGACTTGATGCGGACTATCGCAAAGTAAATTGTTCCACATGGAACATCACTGACAGACAGAAAAGGAGAAAAATATTATGGCATTCGCAAAGAAAAACGCCGGCAGTTCCCGCGTTACCGTGGATATGCTGCATAACCTGAATGCTGTCGTGCGCAGCGTCAGGCAGGTCGCCGACAATTGTCTGACCTTCACCTTACGGCTGTACGGTATCGACCTGTACAATATGCGGCTGGTCGAGAGTGCGAAGGGAACGTTTATCAGCGCCAGCGCGACGAAGGGTAAGAACGGCAATTATTATGACAATTTCCGCGTCTATTTTGACGACGCCGCGCAGGCCGCCGTTGAACAGGCCGTCCGCACCGCGTTTGAGGACGCCAAGCCGGAAGTCGGGGTGTAAATATGAGCAAGCGCAACAAAGATATTGCGCTTGACCTATACGAAGGCGATGGTTGGATAAACATTCCGGCCATCGCCGCTTTAGGTTGTTGGTGCAATATCATTATTGGAAAACGACAAGTCGGAAAGACCTTCGGCACATTGAAATATATGCTGGATACCGACCGGTATTTTTTGTACATGCGCCGGACGGTCAACGAGCTGCAGGCCGTGGCTGCTGACCCCGATTTAAACCCTTTTAACGCGCTGAAAAAAGTAGGCTATGATATCGGCATACAAAAAGCTGGTAAAATCAGCTATGCTATAGGGCCGTGCGAGTATTTGGAAAACGGCGGCTTTGCCATTCCGAAGAAATGTGCAATCGGTATGGCACTGCCGTCGATTGCAGGTATTCGTGGTTTTAACGGCAGTGCGTTTACTGATTTAGTGTTTGACGAGTTTATTCCGGAGCGTATCATTGCGAAACGCAAGGCAGAGGGCGAAGCGCTGTTGAATGCTTATGTGACCGTATGCGGAAACCGTGAGCTTGAAGGGCAGCCCCCCTTGCGCATGTGGCTGTTGGCAAATGCTTTTGACATCTCAAGTCCAATTTTGGAACAGCTGGGGTGTACCGATACTGTGGCCCGCATGTCCCGCAGCGACCGCGAGTGGTGCATGACGGACAGCGGGGTGTTTATCGCAATGCCGCATAGTGATAAGGTGTCCGATAAGCGTAAGCAGACCGCGCTTATGAAACATCTGGCGGGAAAGGGCGATTTTTACAAAATGGCAATGGAAAACCAGTTTGTATACAACAATCTGGAAAACGTCGTGCCCCGTCCGCTAAAGGGCATGGTTCCGCTGTTTGCTTATGACGGCATGTATTGTTATCAGATGGATGCCACGCATTATTATGTGTGTGAGAGTCCTCATCCCGCGCATGAGCGGTACGGCGCAAGTCGGCAGGCCGCTGTCAATCTGCAGTTGGCCCGCCCGGAGTTTCGCCCGATGGTCATGCTGGGGCAGGTAGACTTTGCAAGTGTGCCGTGTCTGCTCAAGACACAAACATACCTTGACATAAAAGATAAATGATGCTAAGATAGAAGTGCGGGGGAGCCGCACAAAAGGAACACCCCGGAAGGGTGCGCGGCTGGCTTTTCCTTTTCCATGCCCCCGCGTTTCAGAGTGCTCCATGGTCCGACTGAGACAGGGACAAAATGTTCCACATGGAACATTCTGAAACAGAAAGGGGGTGAAATCATGGTCAATGTCTACTATATGAGCGTTGACGGAAATATTAAGCTGTCGAAGCACTTTCGGCTGTCGGAGCTGCAGTGTAAAGATGGGCAGGACTTTGTTGCCGTAGACCCCCGTCTGGTTGAACTGCTTGAGAACATCCGCAGCATGTGCGGCGGTGAAGCGGTCCATGTCAACAGCGGTTTTCGAACCGCCAGTTGGAACCGCCAGCAGAAGGGCAGCGCCGCAAACAGCCGTCATTTGTACGGTATGGCCGCCGATATTTGGGTAGGTCACTACGACAAGTACAAGCGCCCCGTCCGAACGAAGACCCCCGCCGAAGTCGCCGAAATCGCCGAAATCTTTTTGGGCAGTTCGGGCGGCATCGGCATTTATAATACGTTTACCCACGTCGATGTTAGAACCGGCTCCAGCCGGTGGAAAGGATGATTGTATGACTATCAACGATATTCTGGCACTGGGCAAAATGGGCTTTACCGCGCAGCAGGTGCGGCAGATGCTTTCTCTTGAACGCGCACAGCAGGGCCAGCCCATCACGGCCCCTGCACAGAGCGCGGCCCCTGCTGCCGCTCCTGCAGTACAGCAGCCTGCGACCCCTGACCCGATGGTAGCCATGGCGCAGCAGATTGCAGACTTGACCGCCGCCATCAACGCAAAAACTGTTCCGACCGCTGGCACGGTGGGAAATCCGGCCCCCGTTACCAGCGTGGAAGATATCATTCTTGGGCTGGTGCAGCCTGCGGAAGCGCCTGCAAGCCCTGATTTCAGCGCCGTAAAGTAACACGGCAGAAAGGAGCAACAAATGGCAAAATCCCGCACAAACATGCCTGAACTGAAAGACATGTCGGTTTTTCGTCCGACCGATATCTATACCGTTGCCAATGCACTGGTACAGGAAGTGACCGGGCAGACCGCCACCATTCAGGCTATCAACACGGCGAGTTTCATTCAGGTCGGGCAGATGTGTCTTGACCAGAGTGCGGAAGGGACCCTGCAGGCGCTTTCCAACATGATTGCACGCACCGTGATTTCCAGCCGCTCCTATGAGGGCCGGTTTACCAGCATCGAGACCGACCGGCAGGAGTGGGGCCTGTTCGTCCGTGAAATCGCTTTCTTTTCGGGTGATTTCGACGAATCCAAATTCGTCAACACCGCGCAGAATAACGACATTCTGGTGGACGGCAACAGCGTGGACATGTACAAAATCAAGAAGCGCTATCCGCTTGAGATGTTCTACGGTGGGCAGAAGGTGCTGAACCAGCGCTACACCACGTTCAGAAACCAGCTCAAGACCGCTTTCACCAGTGAAAGCGAGTTCAGCGCGTTTCTTGCCGCCATGACCACCGAAATTGCAAACGACATTGCTCGATGGAAAAACGCAGAGAATCGCGCACAGGTCATTAACTTTATGGGTGCGCTGTACAACTCTGACCACGACGAATGCCATGTGAACCTGACCAAAGAATTTAACACGGCCCGTGGTACGACCTACACCACGCATGACCTGCTGACCGCCCATCTGCAGGAATTTCTTTCCTTCTTTGTGTCGTGGCTGGAAACTACCAGCAGTCTGATGAAAAACAGCAGCGTGCTGTACCACCAGACCCCTGTTTGTACCGACGACGGCGGCAATAAGCTGCATCTTCTGCGGCACACCCCCAAGAGCGAACAGAAACTTCTTCTTTATCAGCCCCTTATCAACGACGCGAGAAGCTGGGTCTATCCTGCCATCTTTGGCCCCGGCTACCTGAGTTTCGGCAATTATGAAGGTGTCGATTTCTGGCAGAACATCAACGACAAACCCGCCATCTCCTGCATCCCGTCGCAGTTCGACGTGAACACCGGCAAACAGGTGACGGGCGGCGCGGTCGCTTTGTCCTATGTCGTGGGCCTGCTGTATGACCGCAAGGCCTTAGCGACCACCTATTATCAGGATAGCGTTTACACTACCCCGTTCAACATTTCCGGCGAATACTACAACACGGAGCATCACTTGAAAATGAACTATACGCAGAACCCGACGCAAAACGCAGTCCTGATGTTCATGTCCGACGAACCGTAAAAGATTCTATTATAACCCCGACAACTGAATGTACAGGGACGGCGCACCGCCGCTCCTGTTTTTATTTTAAAGGAAAGAGAGGTTATTACATGGCAGACCATAACGAAGGTATTGAGCACGGATATCATGCGCACTTAGGCAAAGTGTCAAAGCGTATCAACAGCACAAAGCGCATTCCGCTGACAGATTTGCCGGATGAATTCCCGTTTTACATGAAACGAGCCTGCAGCATGGAAGCCCCCGTTTTTTATGTCCGGCTGAACAGCCTGAACATCTCCCCGCAGTACAATTATTGTTACATTGAGGAGACCCACGCTTATTATTGGATTGAGGATATCACCGCACTCAATGCCAACAACTGGCAATTTTCCTGCGCCATCGACCCTCTGGCGACGTTTGCGGACGATATTAAGAAAACCAAAGCGTACATTGTGTACGGTCACAACAAATTCGATGCTTCCGGCGATAGCTACCGCGTGCAGGACAGCCGCCAGAACGTCGCGCAGCGTCCAACTATTTCCACGGCATCGGCCGACATCACCATTAACTCCATCGACACCGACGAAGGCGTGTATATCATGTCGGCCGTCGGCGCGAAAGGTGGAGTAGCGACCTATGTTATGGACCGCGACGCCGTGAAATCACTGCTTGACGCTATTCAGCAACAATTGGATATCGACTTTAGCACAATGATAACACAGCCGCAGACCAAAACAACTATCGTCGCGCAGGAAGGCACGCTGCCCGGCGTAGCGGGCGGTGCATACGCCGGAAGCCAGCAAGTGACCGAAACATATACACAAGCAAGCACGGTCACTGACGAAGCAATTAAATATTTTGCTAAAAACTATGTATACGGCGGCGCGGCGGTGGATTGTATCCGGTCCTGTATCTGGCTGCCGTTGCGAAAGTCTATTATCCCGGGGTCATCACAGTCTATCACGCTAGGCCAGTACGACACGGGAGTGCAGGGGGCTGTTATCCGAAAGGAGACCAGTACCAAAAGAATTACTTACATCCCCATCCCGTGGCCGGTATCCGACTGGAAGCGTATGAACTGCCAGATGCTATTGTATCTGCCTTTTGTCGGTACGGTGTCTATCCCGGTCGATAAGGTAAACAACGCCGACACACTGACGGTGACATGGGCTGTATCCTTTTTGGATGGTAATGTATCGGTAAAGGTCGATGCCGGAGACTATACATGTTATGTCGGCAGCGCCAACATCGCCAGTCAATACGCTATCGGCAGCAGCAATATCAGCTTGACCGGAAATCAGGCAGCAGCAACAATTGGTGCTATTGGTATCGGCCTGCAGGTGGGCGGCGGCTTGCTGAGTTCGTCGGCGTCGCAGTCTGCTACAACTTTCATGGGTCTGCCTATTGGTGGAGACTATGGTGCAGGCCTGCGCCAGTCCCGTACCGATAGGGGAGCCGCGCTGTCCAGTCTGGGCAGCAGTGTCATGCAGCTTATCCCCCCGGTCGCGCAGTGTGCGGGCAGTATGACGGGAAACGCCGCAACGAAGCAGTCCATGCTTGCTACGCTGACACTTTTGTATTACCCGCCCACGGACGACACGAATTTTCAAAGTATGTACGGACACCCCGTGATGAAAATTGACACCCCCGCCGCAGGATACTGCCAGACGCGCGGTTTTTCCGTCGCTGCACCTATGGCGACCAGCGCGGAAACCGCTTACATCAACGCCGCCATGGACGGCGGTGTGTTTATTGAGTAAAGGAGTGATATTATGTATCAGTGCTATGAAGGACACTATGACACGCAGGCATGCGGTGGATTTCGTCCCCCGTCTTTGAGCACAGACGTTCTCAACTACTGGGAAAGGTCGTTCTTTCAGCGCATGCGTGCACTCTATAAGATTCACGGCCTGCCGGAAGCAGGCCCCGGGCAAATTGGCTGGGACTATGACGCATTTCTTTACCAGCTGTTGCGCATGGGATATGCTGTTGTGTTCAATTCCAAAACATACGGCCTTGTTGTGCAGCCGGGTGCGCCGACGGGCTTTGGTTTGCAGTTCCAGCCGCGCGGCATGATGGTGCAGACCCCGTTTTTCCAGTTTGACAGACCGCTTGAAATCGGCACGGAATGTGCCGTCATCAAGCTTACTCCCGACTATCGCGGGGTCTGGGATATCATTGAAAAATACGCCGTCGAAATGCAGCAGCTTGAGGTGTCTATCCGGCAGGCCGTTGTAAACAGCCGCTTTGCTTATGCTGCCATCGCCAAAGACGACAAAGACCGCCGAACCCTTGAAACCATTTTTGAACAGCTGGAAAACGGCAAACCCGCGATTGTGGTAAACGGGCAGCTGCAAAAGCCTGTTATGAACAAGACTGATGCACAGTATCAGCTGCCTATCATGCAGTTTGACCGTGATTTGTCGAAAAACTTTATTCTGCCTGACCTGTACGACCTGAGACGCAAGACGCTGCAGGACTTTTACAAAGAGCTGGGTATTCGGGTGCAGCCTGACAAGAAAGAACGGCTTGTAACGAATGAAAGCGCCAGCGCAGACGCTGAGACGTACAATCGCCGGGAAGTCTGGAAAATTTCTCTTGACGAATCGGTGAAAGCGTGCAACAATATGTATGGAACCAATATCAGCATCGAAATCAACGAACCGCCAGAGCTGAGAGAAGGGGGTGCAGATGATGCCAATGTACTGGGGGAGCATGACGAACCAAAACAGCACGAACCAAAACAGTGATGCTATCGACCGCGCGTGCAAGCTCCTGTGCAATATCCCGGAAGGTTTGTTCCGTGATTTTAGCGTGCCTGTCGGCATGAACCGCGAACTCGCCATCCACATCATCATGCGTGAGCATGGTCTTTCGCCGCTGTACCGCCCTGACCCGTATTGGATGGTGGATGCCATTAAGTATTGGTGCATGGAGAGCATGCCTATCTGGGAAAAACTTTACAGCACTACGCAGCTTAAATACAACCCCATCTGGAACACGGACGTGCAGGAGCGCACCACCGACACCCGCACCACGGACCGCGACACCAGCAATGACCGCACAGCCATCAATCGCGGCAAGGCCGGGCAGACTGTCGCGCAGGTGACGACCGGAGACTATCACGAAACCGGTAGCACTGAACTGCACGACGAAACCGCAGGCACAGGGCACACGGAGACCGACGGAAAGTCTGTGACGGATGATACCAGCACCACCACTACCGTCAACAGAACGGACGTTGCAGGCACGGACAAAAAGACCACGGAAAGCGCGAAGAAACTTGACCAGACTGTGACCCGCGATATTTCCCCTGAAAACGCCCCGGACTACCAGCCCGACGACCAGACACACACCGTGGCAGAAGAAACCTTTAAGAGCACCGAAAACGGTGAGCATAAAGAGTCCACCGACTTCACGGGAAACTCCACCACAGCAGCCAAATCCACCACCGTAACAACCGGCACATCGGACACGGAGACCCACGGGCACGAAGACCAGACCACAGGAAGCCAGACGGACGGCACGACCAAAGGCACGACCGACACGAAAACACAGGCCCACGACATCCGGCATGAGGACGCAAAAGAGGTCGGGAAAGAAAAGGTAACTGACACCTATAATCATGGCTGGGTCAAACAGGGTAATATCGGCGTTACCACCACCCAACAGATGATTGATGCCGAGCGCGAAACCGTTCTCTTTGACGTGTACATGACAATTGCCAACGACTACCATGCAAAGTTTTGTCTGGATGTGTATTAAGGGGGGTTGACCGTGGATGCAATTATAGCCGCCCTTGTATCTGGACTTGTGACCCTTGCGGGCGTCCTGATTGCTAATAGCAAATCGCAGGCCGTTACCGACGTGAAGATTGAAGAACTGACTCGAGAAGTGCGCAAGCACAATTCCTTTGCCGAAAAAATCCCCATCATCGAAGAACAAATCAAAATCGCAAATCATCGCATTGATGATTTAGAACATATCAGCCAACTGAAAGGAGAAAAACCATGAACGAACCTCACATTTCTGCAGGCACAATTGCCCGCACCCTTGTCCTTGTGCTTGCCATCGTCAACCAGATTTTGAGCGCGTGCGGCAAAAGCCCCCTGCCTATTGAGTCGGAAACGCTGGAACAGCTTGTCACGGCCGGTTTTACCACCGTAGCCGCCCTGATTGCGTGGTGGAAGAATAACAGCTTTACCACGAACGCGCTCAAAGCTGACGCGCTGCTTGCGCAGCTGAACGGCAAACGCTAACAGAACAGACCCCCCGGCTTGCGCCGGGGGATTTTATGAAAGGAGTAAACCGCAATGGCTGACGAAAAGAATACCGATATCAGCACCCCGTTTATCTTTCAGACGTCGCCCCCGTATGCTGCACCCGGCGACCATTACCAGTACGACTTGTACTGGCTGGTGAACCAGCTTAAGCAGGCCCTTACCAATACGGAAACTTTGCGTCTGCATGATATCGGACAGGATACCCGCCTTGACGGTCTGGATGTTCTGACCGCGCAGCTGAAAGACGCGACCGACCAGCTTTTTGCAAAACTGAAAGCTGGCGACTTTACCAAAGACACCTTTGTGGAGTGGGTCAACACCAATATGACCGGAATCATTTATCAGATGGTGCGGTTTGTGTTCTTTGGCCTTGACGACGACGGCCACTTTGTGGCCTATGTCCCGGCGTCGTGGGAATTCCTTCACTTCGACACGCTGCTTGACCCCGACAAGCCCGGTTTCGGCCACCTTGTTGTATATTACTGATTTTCGAAAGGAGTACATACCATGGCAAATTGTAACTGCAACGACTTCCCCATCGCCTGCGCCCCTCATGCGCCGGGCGGTGACTGCCATCATCACCATGGCTGCCCGCCGCATCCGTGCCCCCCGCCGGACTATAAGGGCGGCACCAGCATGTACATCGGCGCGCGCTATGTCCCCATCTTCGCGGACCCCGTGGAGTGGGACAACGAGCGGGAGTACGAACCCCTGACCATTGTTGTGTACAACGGCGACATGTACACCAGCAAGTGCTATGTGCCGAAGGGTGCGGCACTCCCGGAGTACCCCGAAAACCAGACTAAATACTGGGTCCGCACCGCTGACTACAACTATCAGTTCGCCGACCTCAAAAAGACCGTGAACGACCTGTCCCGGCTGGTCGAACAGTTCCAGAAAGACAATCAGACCTTCACGGACCTTATCAACGGCTGGAATGAGCAGGTGAAGCAGTGGGAAGCTAAGATGGACGAGTGGCAGACCACCGTTGACGGCGTAACTGCCGCCGTCGCTGACCTCACCGCAAAGCTCAACGAAGAAATCGACCGGGCGAAGGCAGCGGAACAGGCAAACGCCGCTGCTATTGCGCAGGAGACCACCAGCCGCAAGCAGGCTATTTCGGAGCTTGACGCGGCCTATAAGGCGGCAGACGCCGCCGAAAAAGAAGCCCGCGAAGCCGCCGATACCGCGTTGGGTGAGCGCATCGACGCCGAAGCCGAAGCCCGCAAAGCTGGCGACAACGCAGTAAAAGCGCTTGTCGAGCAGGAGCAGACCCGGGCAGAAGGCGAAGAAGAAGCCATTCGTCACGAGTTTGCTACCGCTGATACGGCGCTGAGTAACCGCATCACCGCCAACAAGACCGACATCGATGCTCTGAAAGCTGAACAGGCCGTCCAGAACGCCAATATCAGCAACAACGCCAAAAACATTTCTGACAATGCGGCCGAAATCGCCAAGCACGCGGACCGTCTGACCGCTCTGGAGTCCAACGCGTCGGACTGGGATGATGTTTTCCCCGATACCACCATCGCACAGGAAGTCCAGAAAGAGGAACTTACCCGCGCCAACGCGGATACTGCCATCAACGGTCGTATCGACGCGCAGGCGTCGGACATTGAAGAACTGCGCGACGCGGTCAATCACAAGGTGGACCAGACCATTTATACCGCTGACCAGACCGCGCAGAATACCAAAATTAAGACCAACGCGGATGCCATCGCGGCTATGGATACCGCGTACAAGGCGGCGGACACCGCACTTAACGCCAGCATTACCGCTGAGACCAACCGCGCGACCGACCGGGAGAACGAAATCGAGAAAGGTTACAAGAAGGCCGTCAACGACCTTAAAACCGAAGTGACCGGCGATTTCGTCACCAAGACCGTGTACGACGCAGGGCAGGCGGCACAGGATACCAAAATTAAGACCAACGCGGATGCCATCGCGGCTATGGATACCGCGTACAAGGCGGCGGACACCGCACTTAACGCCAGCATTACCGCTGAGACCAACCGCGCGACCGACCGGGAGAACGAAATCGAGAAAGGTTACAAGAAGGCCGTCAACGACCTTAAAACCGAAGTGACCGGCGATTTCGTCACCAAGACCGTGTACGACGCAGGGCAGGCGGCACAGGATACCAAAATCGCCGAAGCAAAGGCCGCCGCTGATAAGGCAAATACCAATATCGGGGACTGGGAAACCGACCACCCGAACCAGACAATCAGCCAGTGTGCGACCAGTCTTGAAAACGAGACCGCCGCGAATGCTGCCAAGACTGACGCAAACGCCGCAGTTATCGGCGACTGGAATGCACAGCACCCCGGCAAGACGATTGCGCAGGAAGTTACCCGCCTGAATGGTGCTATCCCTGACGTGAGCGGGTTCGTCACTGAAACGACCTACAATGCTGGACAGACGGCACAGGATGCTAAAATCACTGCCGAACAGTCCGCGCGTGAAGATGCAGATACCGCTCTGGGTGAGCGTATCGACAACGAGAAGAAACGTGCGGCCCGCCGCGAAGATAACATTGAAGCTAATTTCAGCGGCGATATCGGCTATTGGAGTGCGTCTTATCCTACTAGCACCATCACGTACGAAGTAACGGCGCATAACGGACGGCTTGAAGCACTGGAAAACGCGCATCACTACGCAAATATCGAAGAAGCCATTATCAATACTGGATATCTCAACATTACTCGCAGTTTCGCAATGTTTACATTTTTACCTTCCCCGCCCGCCATTGCCGCCGAAGTCACGTTTACTTCGGATATTGAACTTACAATTATGATGCCCACCGATACGGTAATCGACGACATTGAAACTGTTCCGTCGTACGAACTCAATGTCTTCATGGAATTATTCTATGTTAACAAATCTGGCACTTACGCATCTGTCACAGGCGGGAAAAACTATCCGTTTAAATCTGCTAAATATTATCCTAAGGAGCATACACTCAACATTACCTTAACGACGAATTCACCGATGGAATTTGGTACTAACATTGATAACAACCCTTATTGCTGGCGTTTTTCAGCCCGCCGTCTCCCCTAACATTAACAAACTATGAACAATTCTTGCACAAACTCATCCTATAAATTTTGTGCAAAG
>ERZ1106954.1846-NODE-1846-length-15416-cov-5.277326_pt1 | contig 15416 bp, 18 predicted proteins | sample MGYA00403678_ERZ1106954 | MGnify/ENA primary metagenome ERZ1106954 (study PRJEB35170, sample SAMEA104062445) | human gut metagenome | biome: human gut; feature: human-associated habitat; material: faeces | place: Denmark | collected 2012-08-20 ... | reverse complement strand
AGATTTTCTTCTGCACCGGCTGCCGGAGGAAGTGAAGACCGCCCACTACCACGATGACGAGACGCACATCCGTACCCTGCTGGAATTGGGCGGCTTGCAGCCCAAGGGCGGTATGGCGCTGGCTGCCGCCACAGTGCGGGGCTTGATCCTGACCGTCTCCCATCAGGAGCAGATCGGTGCTCTCTATCCGCAGGTGCTGGAAACGCTGGTGCGGGGCGCCTGCCTGGAGTTATTTGCATAAGCGGAAAAGCCGCAGCGATGCGGCTTTTTCAAAGGACTGAGGTTAGCCAACTCTAACCCATGCACCATCAATACAGGTTAGAGTGACTTAACATCTCGCTATGAGGACGGGACGATGGAAAAACGAAAAAATTTCTGGGACAAAAACGCCGGGCGGTACGACCGTTTCATGCGCAAGGACACAGCGGCTTACGAGCAGCTGTACGAGCTGCTGCGCCCTGTGGTGCGGCAAAAAAACGTGCTGGAGCTGGCGACCGGCACAGGGCTGATTGCCAAACATATCGTCCGCTCTGCTGACCATATTGAAGCTACCGATGCATCCCAAGAGATGATCGAGCAGGCGAAACAGGGTGTGAAATCTACGAAACTCCATTTTTCGGTGCAGGATATGTTCCATCTGCCTTACGCCGACCAGTCTTTCGATGTGGTGATCGTGTCCAATGCTCTGCATATCGTGCCGGGACCTGAAAAAGCGTTGGCGGAAATTCGGCGTGTGCTAAAAGAGGACGGTATACTGATCGCGCCGACCTTTACTCATGCTGGTAATGACTTTCGCGGAAATGTCAAAGCATTTTTCATGAAGCTGGCGGGCTTCCCTCTCCACAGCAAGTGGACGAGCGAGGAATACCTGCGCTTCCTGCGGCAAAACGGCTGGACGGTGCGGAAAAGCGTTGTTCTGAAAGCCAGTTTTCCGCTGACCTATGCCGAGTGTGAGAAAACGGAGGTGTGATATGTCATTCTTTGAAAACACGAAAAAACCAGAAGGCTTCGGCGGAAAAATTATGGTAGCCATGATGAACAGCGGTCACGGCAAGCTGGCAGACTGGGGGATGTCTTTCCTGAGCCTGTCCACAGATGCAGCAGTTTTAGACTGCGGCTGCGGCGGTGGTGCAAATCTTCGCAAGCTGCTGAAACGCTGCCCGAATGGAACTGTGACCGGCATTGACTATTCCTCCGTCAGTGTGGAGAAATCCAAAAGGCTGAATGCAAAGGCAATTTCGGAGGGGCGTTGCTGTGTGTTGGAGGCCAGTGTTGCGGCGCTGCCATTTGAAGATAATAAATTCGATGTGGTCACTGCCTTTGAAACCGTCTATTTTTGGCCGGGGCTGGCGGATTGTTTCCGTGAAGTATATCGGGTGACGAAAACTGGTGGCATCTTCCTCATTTGTAACGAGGTCACAGGTGATACCGACAAGAACGATAAGTGGACACAGATCATCAGCGACATGACCATTTATCGGGATGTGCAGTTAAAAACGGCACTGGAAGAAGCCGGTTTTACCGATATTCAAATACACAAAAATGCTCATCAAGACTGGCTTTGCGTGACTGGGCAAAAACAGGAGAAACACGGATGAAAGACGAAGATCTTCAATTTGACCGTACCTGCCATGTGCAATCCGGACTATGCCGCCATGGAGTTGCTCCACGCACGGCTGGTGCGGATGACCACCTGTGCGGACGGGTGCAAGTGTGATTATACCATCTGCGGAGACAGGGGTGAATATCTGAAAGAGCACCCCGAATATGTGGATGAGGCGGGATTTAGGAGGAATACATAATGTTATGCCTCCCTGTCGTGCCGGTTGCGATTGTGGCAGGGTTTATCAGCAGTGGGCTGATGCTTTGGATATGGCAAGGAGGAATACATAAATGAAACATTTACATTTTGACATAGAACAGGACGGCTTTTACGGCGCATATTGGGCGTGTAAAACACCCTCTAACTGTGCCATCATCGCTATGATAGGAGATGACCCGGAGGATTACATGGCTCGTTCCTGCGTGAAATGGCTTTTGAAGCAGGACATCAATGTCCTCACCATGTCCCCGGCAAAAAAGGATTATGGTCATCACAACTATCCATTGGAGCGTGTGGAAACAGCAATTCACTGGCTAAAAAAACACGGTATCCGCAAAATCGGTATTGTGGGTGCATCTACAACGGGTACACTGGTGTTGACAGCGGCAACCTACTTTTCGGATATTACCCTGACCATCGGCATGACACCCAGCGATTTTATCTGGCAGGGATTCATGCAGGGCAAGAAAGATGGTTGCAAAGAATGGCCTATTGAGGGGGAATCTCTCTTTTCCTACCAAGGAGCGCCTTTGCCCTATATGCCATTTGTTTATCAGCACCCACAGTATTGGCAGTGTGTTGAGAGTGAGAGTAAGCGTAATGGGGATATGATCAATTCGTGGAAGCTCTTTGACGATTCAGAAAAGGCACACCCTATTACAGAAGCCGAGTTCATCAAGGTAGAAAATATCAAGGGTAAGCTCCTGCTCATTGGCGCAGAGGATGATGTGCTGTGGGACACAGCGAAATACATTCGGCGCATGGAAAAACGATTGGCAGAACGTCCACACACCTGTGAGGTAGAAACAGCGGTATATCCTTATGCTACGCACTTTGTTTTCCCCGAAGGACTGATGAAGATCATGCTGCCTGTTGGGGCGAGTCTGTTTGTGAAAATGGCGTTTCAGAGTGCGAAAAAGCATCCGAAAGAATGCAAGTCGGCTCGTGTGGATATTGATCGGCGTATCACCGCCACCATTGAATCATGGAAGAAGGCTACGATATAAAATACATAGGAATGCCTTTGGGAATATGGTTGTTTTTTAGGAAATCCTTTCAGCGGAATTTGACTGCCGTGTTTGAACTGACGCCGACGGAAGCCCAAGCGGTCATGGTGGAATCAAAGGGAAAATACAAAGAAATCATTCGGAACCTGCCCGAATTTGAAAAAGGCGACCGTTTTCAGATGAACATCGTCGGTTGTGTCATGCTTGGTGCGCTGGTGCTTTCCATGCCCAGCCGTCCCGATGTGGAAAAGCTGACGGTCTATTACCGCCAGTCCATGATGACAGCACCGATGAAACGGTTTTGCCGCATGAGCGGAAAGCGTAAATTTACGCCAAAAGACATCGATGGCATGAAGAAAACCGCCGCTTTCCGTGCCGCTGACCGCAACCCGTACTCGTGGAACATGGAGTATCTACCTTATGCCGATGACAGCGGATACGAAGCAAGGTTCACGAAATGTGGTATCTGTACTCTGATGCAGGAGTTGGGGCTTTTTGACCTTGTTCCGGCTATGTGCGCTTTGGACTACGCCATGAGCGAAGCGGGCGGCGCATCAAAATTTGTGCGGGAATGTACCCTTGCGGGCGGCGATGCCTACTGCGACTGCGGCTACAAAAGGAGAACCTGATATGAAAATTATCATCGCTTTTGCATTTTACTTTCTTTACTGGTTCTGCTGCTTTCTCGGCACAGGCACGGACAGGAAGAACCTTGAGATATGAAAGGTTGAAAAACCTTGAATTTTCAATAAAAAACACTTGATTATATGAGGAGGGATGATGTATATGACTGCGTTTTACGGAATCCTGCTCCCGTTCCTTGGGACGATATTGGGAGCAGGCTGCGTATTCTTTTTGAAAAGGTCACTTGGAGTACCGGTACAGCGGGCATTGACCGGATTTGCCGCAGGGGTCATGGTGGCGGCATCTATCTGGAGTCTGCTGATTCCGGCTATGGAACAGGGGGCGGATATGGGCAAAGGTGCGGTGATTCCTGCCGCAGTCGGTTTCTGGCTTGGCATCCTGTTCTTGCTGATTTTGGATAGGCTCATCCCACATCTGCATCGCAATGCTGACCAGCCGGAAGGTGTAAAAAGCGGATTTGGCAGGACAACTATGATGCTACTGGCAGTAACGCTCCATAACATTCCCGAAGGAATGGCAGTAGGCGTGGTCTATGCAGGCTTTTTAACCGGAAACGGTGAAATCACAGCAGCGGGTGCGTTGGCATTATCCCTCGGTATCGCCATTCAAAACTTCCCGGAGGGTGCTATTATCTCTATGCCCCTGCGGGCAGAGGGAATGAAGAAAGGGCAAGCCTTTCTAAGCGGTGTCCTATCCGGCATTGTAGAGCCGCTGGGGGCGGTGTTAACAATTCTTGCAGCACAGTTTGTCGTTCCAGCTTTGCCGTATTTGCTGAGTTTTGCCGCAGGAGCTATGCTCTATGTGGTAGTGGAAGAACTGATTCCTGAAATGTCTGCTGGAAAGCATTCCAACATCGGTACAGTATCCTTTGCGTTGGGATTCAGCGTGATGATGGTGCTGGATGTGGTGTTGGGATAAGAAGCCAGACCGTCAAGAAAAGTTTTTCGCCAAATGGAGTGAAAATAGCAAATCGGATTAGAAAGCAAACAAGAAAATCAGTATAATTACTATAAAAGCCGTAAAGAGCGGCTTTCCTTAATCAGTATGGGTTAGCCTTCGCTAACCCGCTTGCAAGGAGGTGCGAATTTGGAAAATGAATATAGTCCCTGGGCAATGTTTCACAGCACGGACATGGGCGACAATCTGGAAGAAGTGGTTGAGACCGAGGATTGCAAGGTGCTGCGGATGAACGATCCCAGCGGCGATGGTCTTATGACCATCTATCGGGTTTTTGACGGCGTTTATCTCATGTATAACGACTTTCACATGAGCCATTGTTATAGCCGTTTTAACAGTTTGTCCCGTATCTTCTGCATCGACCATTGTCGGGAAGGACGCATTGAGCATCGGACAGACAAAGATATGCGGTATTACATGGAACAGGGCGATTTGCGAATGGATCGCCGGGTGCACCATAGCGGCGATATGTATTTTCCTGTGTCTCACTATCATGGTATCACGGTTGGCTTCTTCCTCGATCATGCGGAACAATCCGTGCGGGAGGCAATGCCCGGTGTGTCCTTTGACTTATCGGCATTGGCAGACAAGTTCTGCGGTAAGGACAGTATCTATATTTTGCGCAAGCATCCTTCCATCGAGCATATCTTTTCCGAGCTTTACAATGTTCCGGCAAGGATACGCATGGACTATTTCAAAATCAAGGTCATGGAGCTGCTGGTGTTCCTGCGAGCTTTGGAACTGTCCGAGTACAAGGATGAACACCCGTACTTCTATTCCAGCCAAACTGAGAAGATCAAGGCGGTACATAAGCTGCTGACCGATGATTTGACCCGAAATTACACCACCGAAGAACTGGCAAAGCAATTTGATCTCAGCACAGCGACCCTGAAAAACGGCTTCAAGGGTGTGTATGGCAGCCCCATCTATACCTATATCCGCAACTACAAGATGAATGTGGCAGCGTCCATGCTGGTAACAGACCGTAAAAAGCGGATCATCGACATTGCATCTGCTGTCGGCTACGATAATCCTAGTAAATTTGCAGCGGCTTTCAAGGAAATCTTTGATACGACCCCTGCTGAATACAGAAATGACAGGAGGTAGAACATGAACTCAAAAACGAAACGCTCCACAGCAACGTGGCTCTGGGACTTTGCGGGAGAATATCGCTCCCGTTATGTACTCAGCGTTCTCAGTGCTGTGTGCGGCGTGATTTGCGGCATTTTGCCCTATTTCGTCATGGCGAATATGATTGGTGATTTACTGGGTGGATGCCGGGACATGAATATTTACTTACAACACTGCCTTGTGATGGCGCTTCTTTGGGTGGGGCGATGCGGCTTTCACAGCATTTCCACCACGCTTTCTCACAAGGCGACCTTTGCGGTGTTGGGCAACATCCGCAAACGGGTATGTGAGAAGCTGACCCGTGTGCCGCTGGGCACGGTGCTGGATATGCCCTCCGGAACGCTTAAAAATGTACTGGTGGAGCGCATCGACAGCATCGAAACCACGATGGCACATATCATGCCGGAATTTACATCAAACCTGCTGGTTCCCATTGCTCTTTTGGTATATCTCTTTGTACTGGATTGGCGGATGGCATTGGCGGTACTGGCGACGGTGCCTATTGGGTTTGGCTGCTACGCCCTGATGACCCGTGGCTATGCCGAAAGCTATCAGAACACCGTGGATAAGACGAAGGTGCTCAATGATACGGCGGTGGAGTACATCAACGGTATCGAGGTCATCAAGGCTTTCGGCAAGGCGCAAAGCTCCTACGAAAAGTTCGTGGTTGCCGCTAAAGAGGGTGCTTCCTGCTATGTGGAATGGATGCGGCGGTGCAATATCTATTTCTGCCTCGCCATGTCCATTTTCCCGGCAACTATGGTCGCAGTTCTTCCCATTGGAGGCCTGCTGTTCCGTGCCGGTACGCTGGATGCCAACACTTTTATTCAGGTCATTCTCTTTTCCGTTGGTCTGATTGCGTCGCTCATTACCGTCATGTCCTATGGCGACGATCTGGCAAAGCTGGGGACAATCATCGGAGAAGTGACCGACATTTTGGAGCAGGAGGAACAGGAACGTCCTCAGACATCCACTTCCGTGCCGAAAGATAATGATATTGTGCTGAAGGATGTTACCTTCGGTTACCACGAAAAAGAGGTGCTGCACGGCGTCTCCATGGAAATCAAAGAGGGTACGGTCAATGCCCTCGTTGGTCCTTCCGGCAGCGGGAAATCCACCATTGCCAAGCTCATTGCAGGCCTGTGGGATGTGAAAGACGGCAGGATTACCCTTGGTGATGTGGATGTTCGTTCCATGACTCAAGCAGACTACAATCGGTACATTGCCTATGTTTCGCAGGATAACTACCTATTTGACACCACGGTTATCGAAAACATCCGTATGGGCAATCAAAGTGCAACGGATGAAGAAGTGGTGGAAGCCGCAAAGAACAGCGGTTGCCATGACTTTATTATGAGTCTGGAAAATGGTTATCAGACCGTTGTGGGTGGTGCCGGTGGGCATCTCTCCGGCGGCGAGCGCCAGCGCATCGCCATTGCCCGTGCCATGCTGAAAAACACACCGATTATCATTCTGGACGAAGCTACCGCTTTTACCGACCCGGAGAATGAGGCATTGATTCAGTCCTCGGTTGCAAGGCTGACAAAAGGCAAGACCTTGATCGTCATTGCACATAGGCTCTCCACCATTACGGGCAGCGACCGGATTTTCGTAGTAGAGGACGGAAATATCCGAGCAACCGGAACCCACGAGGAACTGCTCAAAAAAGATAAACTATATGCTGAGATGTGGCGTTCTCACATTGCCGTGCGGGATACGGCAGAAGGAGGTACGGAAGTATGATTCAGATTTTCAGACGGTTCTTCGATTTTTGCGGTGAGACCAATAAACGCAAATTTACAAAGTCCATTTTTCTCGGGGTGCTGAAAGCACTGTTTGAGGCTTTGAAGATTCCTGCTATCGCCGTGACCTTGCAGGGTGTTCTGAGTGGGAATCTGACCGCTCAGCACATTCTGCTATCCCTTGGCATTATGCTGTTCAGTATCGCAGGCAATGCTTTTGCAAATTACCGCTCCACCATGCTCCAATGCGAAGCCGGTTATGGTACCTGCGCCGACAAGCGCATTGAAATTGCCGAACACCTGAAATATCTCCCGATGGGCTACTTCAATCGGAATAGTCTCGGATATATTACCTCCGTTGCTACCAACAGTATGGAGGCTCTGGCGGATGTAGCTACCCGTGTGGTCATGATGGTGACCCAGGGCATTTTGACCACGGCGGTGGTCGTGTTGATGATCAGCGCCTTTGATCTGCGTATCGGCGGTATTGCAATTTTGGGTGTTCTGCTGTTCTTTGCTGTCAACTCACTTTTGCAAAAGAAAGCAAAGGAAATTGCGCCGACCAAGGATGCCTCTGACCGCAAGCTGGTGGAAAAGGTATTGGAGTACATTCAGGGCATTGCGGAAGTCAAGTCTTACAATCTGACCGGAGAAAAGAGCAAGGCTCTGAATCGTGCCGTCGACGAAAACACAGCGGCAAACATAAAATTGGAGATCACCTTTGTCCCCCTCATGTTCCTGCAAAGTCTGACAGCCAAGCTCATCGGCGTGGTCATTGCGGGCGTATCCGTTGCGTTTTATCTGAACGGTACGATGGAACTGCTGAATGCCGTGGTCATGGTTATTGCCGCCTTTATCCTGTTCGGTGCGCTGGACAGTGCAGGCAGTTACTCGGCACTTCTGCGAAATGTTGACCTGAATGTGAGCAAGGCGCAGTCCGTTCTGGATATGCCTACGATGGACATTGATGGGCAGGACATTACGCCCACCAACTACGATATTGATGTGGAGAATGTGGAATTTTCCTACGACAAGCGCAAGATCATCGATGGCGTATCCGTCCATATTCCGCAGAAAACCACCACCGCCATCGTCGGCCCCTCCGGTGGCGGCAAGACCACCCTTTGTCACCTCATCGCCCGGTTCTGGGATGTGGACAAGGGCTGTGTCCGCTTGGGCGGCATGAATGTGAAAGATTACAGCATGGACAGCCTGATGAAAAATTTCAGCTTTGTATTCCAGAGCGTGTATCTGTTCCAGGATACCATTGCCAACAACATCCGCTTCGGTCAGCCGGATGCACCGATGGAAAAGGTCACCGAAGCAGCGAAAAAAGCTTGCTGTCACGATTTCATCATGGCACTACCCGATGGGTATGAAACTATTATCGGTGAGGGCGGCGCAAACCTTTCCGGTGGCGAAAAACAGCGTATTTCCATTGCCCGTGCCATCATGAAGGATGCACCCATCATCATTCTGGACGAAGCAACCGCTAATGTTGACCCGGAAAGCGAACAGGAGCTGACCGCCGCTATCGAAGCATTGACGAAAGAGAAAACCATCATGATGATCGCCCACCGCCTGAAAACCGTTCGTCATGCCGATAATATTCTGGTGATCGATGGCGGCAAAATCGTCCAAAGCGGCACCCATGACGAGCTGATGCACCAAGGAGGGATTTACCGCCGCTTCGTGGAGTCCAGAGAACTGGCCGTTGGCTGGAAAGTATAAAAGAAAGAGGAAAACAATATGAAAAGCAACAATAAACTCAAAGGAAAAGATTTAATCAACATTGGTATTTATGCTGCAATCTACTGCTTGCTTATGACCTGCATTGCTATGCTGGGATACATTCCCATTATGCTGCCCATGCTGGCAGTTATCGGGCCAATCGTTCTCGGCGTTCCCATGATGCTGTTTTACACCAAGGTCAAGAAATTCGGCATGATCACCATCATGGGTACCATCGTCGGCATCTATCTGTGTGTGACCGGAATGGGCTTCTGGCCAATCGTGTTCGGCGTCGTATTCGGTTTCCTTGCGGATTTGGTAGCCAAAAGCGGTAAATACGTAAGCTCGAAAAAAACCATCCTCAGCTACGGCACCTTCTGCGTCCTGCTGTTCGGGAATTTCCTGCCGCTCTATATTGACCGGGAAGCCTATTTCTCCACCCGTCAGAGTTTTGGAGCGGAGTACATCAATACACTCGGTAGCATTATGCAGCCGTGGACAGCACCAGCCATCATTATTGCCGCTTTTGTGTGCGGTATGCTGGGTGCGCTGCTGGGCAAGACTCTGCTGAAAAAACACTTTGTAAAGGCAGGCATCGCCTGATGGCGGCGGGTATTTTACAGGCCAGCGTACAAAACAGAGGACTTGTGCTTGACCCCAGAACAAAACTGATGATGCTGTTTAACATCGCCCTGTTTGTTTTGGGGTCTGCCGGGGGCGGGAGCGTAGAACCTCTTGTCCCAGTTCTTTGTTTTATGCCTGCTGTGCTGTTTATCAGTGCAAAAAAATGGAAACAGGCTGCAACCTACACCATAATTTATCTTGCATCGTGGCTTACCTATACACGCCTTGTGCCATTGACCATCGGAGCGATCAATTTTATTTTACTGGGATGCAGCGGAATGTTATCCCGGTTTTTACCGGGCATCGCCATGGGCGGCTACCTCGTTTCCACCACCACAGTCAGCGAGTTCACTGCTGCCATGCTGCGGATGCGCCTGAGCGAAAAAATCATTATCCCACTGTCGGTCATGTTCCGTTTCTTTCCCACGGTGATGGACGAGGCAGCTTCTATTAACGCTGCCATGAAAATGCGTGGGATACATATTGGCGGAAGAAATGCCGGGAAAATGCTGGAGTATCGTCTTGTGCCGCTGATGACCTGCTGTGTCAAGATCGGTGAGGAACTGTCTGCGGCGGCACTGACCCGTGGCCTTGGCGGAGAAGTACGCCGAACCAATATCTGCAAAATCGGCTTTCATGTGCAGGACTATATTCTGCTGGGGATCGGGCTGATCCCATATATTCTCTGGATCTGGGAGGCGGTCATGTGATCGAACTGGAAAAAATCAGTTTCCGGCACGAAAATGCCGATGTGCCGTCACTAAAAAATGTTTCCCTGACCATTGCTGATGGAGAATGTGTCCTGCTTTGTGGCGAATCCGGTAGTGGAAAAACCACCATCACCCGACTGCTCAATGGTCTGATTCCCCATTTCTACGAGGGAGAGCTTGAAGGCTTTGTAATGGTAAACGGTCTGAATGTGACGGAAGCAGAGTTGTATGAAACGGCAAAACTTGTAGGCAGTGTGTTTCAAAACCCCAGAAGTCAGTTCTTCTGCGTAGATACTACCAGCGAGCTTGCTTTCGGCTGTGAAAATATGGGTATGCCGGAAAATGAAGTCCATGCCCGTGTGGATGCAGCAGCAAAAGAGCTGAAGATTGAAAATCTTCTGGGACGCAGTATCTTCGAGCTGTCCGGCGGCGAAAAGCAGAAAATTGCCTGTGCTTCGGTTTCCGCACTGCGCCCACAGGTGATGGTGCTGGACGAGCCAACCTCCAATCTGGATTTGCAGACCGTCGAAGAATTGAAGCAGACACTCCTTACTTGGAAAGCCGAAGGAAAAACCATCGTGATTGCAGAGCATCGCCTGTCATGGCTGAAAGAGATTTGTGATCGGGTGATCTGCATGAAGGATGGCGAGGTCGATTTTGACATTCCTATGACGGAGTTTGAGCAGTATTCTGCGGAGCAGCTTCACAAAATGGGACTTCGTTCATTGGATGACAACGCTGTTCCGCAAATCTGCTCTGAACCGACAGACGGCGAAATGCTGGAGCTGGTGAATTTCTGTTTTTCTTATGACGGCGTTCCAGCACTGCATATTCCACAGCTCACGCTGCCCGTTGGCGGTATCATTGCCGTTGTAGGCAACAATGGTGCAGGAAAGTCCACCTTCTCCCGCTGCCTGTGCGGACTTGAAAAAAAGTTCAAGGGCGAAGTCAGAATCAACGGCCAAGTGTGGAAAAAGAGGCAACTGCTTAAAAACTGCTACATGGTCATGCAGGATGTAAACCACCAACTTTTTTGCGAAACGGTGGAGGAAGAAGTGCAGCTTGGTATGCAAACGGAAAACAGTGCAGAAGTTGATTATGTTCTAAAGCAGCTTGACTTGTCCGACCTGCGGGATCGGCATCCTATGAGCCTGTCCGGAGGACAAAAGCAGCGTGTGGCCATTGCATCTGCCATCCTCGCAGGAAAGGAAATATTGATCTTCGATGAACCTACCAGCGGTTTGGATTTCAAACACATGAAACGCACCGCAGAGCTGTTCGCTTCCCTGAAAGGAAAGCAAACCGTACTGATTGTGACCCATGACCCGGAATTGATTCAAAGATGTTGCGGCTATCAAATTCACCTTAAGCGTGGGCAGGTTATTCTACATGAGCAAACGTGATTTTGAACAATTATCTCGACCAAAAAAGCTAAAAGAACGATTCATATAACTACAAAACCGCCTTTTACGACGATTTTGCACAAGTAGCGAAAGCTGCGGTTTGAAATATCAAGCCGCCGATTGCGACGACAAAAAATGCACCACGGTGGTATCTATGGAGGTATCACCGTGGTTTTTATATATGGGGTCCACTCTATCGGAGATGTTGCCGCTTGCGCCCCGGTGTTTCTGAAGGGGCTTCTTGGCGTGAACGGACTCGGCCTGTGGAGCTACGCCAACGGCAGGGACAATTCCAGGGTCATGCACAAGGATTTTGTGTCACCCATCAAATCGGTGGGGCATGGTATAACCTGCGTATCCGATTTGGAAAACGAGGATGAAGTACGGAAAGTCATTCTTGCGCTCTCGCAGGATATTGGTCATAAACTGCGTGTACATGGCCTTTCAACCCGCACCGTTCAAATCTATGTCCGAGGTAACGACCTCTTCGGTTCGCAATTCCAGTGTAAGCTCCCAATCAAAACACAGCTTCCGTCAGAAATCGCTGCCGCCGCTTTCCGCTGCTTTCAGGAGCGGTATGCCTGGAACACAAAGGTTCGAGCGGTGACGGTCCGCGCCATAGAGCTCTCTCCGAGGAGCGATGCGGAGCAGATTTCGCTGTTCGACAATGTGCAGCAGCGCATAGCCAAAGAAAAGGTACAGGATGCCGTGGAGGAGATACGCAGTCGATTCGGTAAAGCCGCCGTCACTTACGCATCTCTGCTTGGCGACTTAAAAATGCCCACAGATGGTCGGGATAAGGTAAAAATGCCGGGTATCATGTATCAATAGCGCAGGTTTTGTAAAAATTTCACCCAAACTACTTGACACGGGATGGCCTGATGGATATAATGTTGTTAGCATAACTGCTAACAAGCGAACAAGCAGCCGTGCTAATTCGATTCACCGTTGTGATGAGAGTTGCCCGTAATTTATGATAAGAGTGCCGAGAAGAAAAACAAATAGGCGAAAATGAATCAATAACAGGGCTTATAATGTTAAGTAGAAAAGGTGAACGACATGAACACACAGTACCAGAATTTTGGAGAGTTCCTGCAAAGGAAGCGCACTGAGAAACAAATCACGCTCCGCAAGATGGCGGAAATGATTGGGATTACTGCGCCCTATCTGACTGACATTGAAAAGGATCGCCGTAACCCTCCTGAAATGGAGAAGCTGGAGCTGATCTCTCGAATTCTCATGCTGAACGACGAGGATAAAACTACGATGTATGATCTGGCTGGCAAAAAGAGAAACTCTGTTGCCCCGGACCTGCCTGACTATATCATGGAACACGACTATGTGTCCGCTGCGCTCCGCACGGCACGTGATCTGGATGCAAGTGAGGCTGACTGGTTGAAGTTCGTCGAGGAGCTCCGGCAGCGAAAGGGGTAATTTATAAAGATGTACACTCCCTCCCTTCGAGTGAAGAGAAACGGTGTCCCGATTTTGAAAAAGACCGAAATCGATGTCATCGGAGAGCGTTTCGTAAAGGATTTTCAGTCGGATGTCCTTACAAATCCCTCTCCCGTGGACATTGAAGGCTTTATCGAATTCTATCTCGGAATGACGCCGGATTTTCAATATCTGTCCCACAACGGTGTGTACCTTGGGATGACTGTTTTTAACGACACCAATAAGGTGCCGGTTTTTGACCCTGCCACAAATCGGGCGGAGTACATCAGTGCCAAGGCCCGTACCGTCATCATCGACAACCGCCTTCTGGATGAGAGCCAACGGCATCGTTACCGTTTTACGCTCGGACATGAGGGTGGGCATGACATCTTCCATTCCGGCTATTTTTCCTATAACCCGGACCAGACAAGTCTCTTTGACGAGGAATTTGTCGCACCCATGATACAGTGCCGAGTCGATAGCGGGATGACCGACAGGGCCGATACCCGTAAATGGGATGACCACGATTGGATGGAGTGGCAGGCAAACCACCTGTCCGCTGCGGTTCTGATGCCGAAGTCTGCGGTGGATCTCGTGGTGCAGCCTTTCAGGGACAAGCTCAAGAACCCTGTATCTCGTGCCCTTTTGGTGGCAAATCTGTCCAACTGCTTTGACATTTCTATCCAGGCAGCGACAAACAGGCTCAAAGACCTCGGCTACATAAAGTCTAATGATAAGACGGACTACTCCTACGCTTCCGCCATCATGGACTTTGCCGACATCGCTGAAGCCTGACTCTTTATATTGAAAACTACAGCGGGTTTTACCGCCCGCTGTGTTTTTTTACAGCAAGCGTTAGCAAGTTTGCTAACAAGATAACATTAAGGAGGTGGTGCCTATGACTACAGCAAGAAAGGAGGACCCCGATGGTAGCGTACCGAGATTGTAAAGGACATCTCGTCTGCATGGCGGATGCCCAGACAGGGATCGTTGAGATCCAGCACAAAGACCGTGCGGTAAGAATGACCGTGCCTGTGGGCGACAGCTTCACAGTGACACTGCGCGATACCGAAACGGTTATGACGCGAATCAGCACAAGGGCTTTTCATGTAAAAAGCCATCCCCGTGCTGCGTAAGCACAAAAGAGAATAACAAGTCCGCAGAGCTGCAAGACGGCCAGGATTTAGAGAACCCGAAGGGGTGATCTATGTCCCGGCCGTCTTTTGCTTTTTGCAGCCTGTGACAGACTGTTTCGATTTTAACCTTATATAAAACTAAATCTCAAAGCCTTGAGATGCGCATTAGAGGCGGCGGGATACATAGAGTGCGGAAAATCCTACAGGGATTTTTTGAACTCGATGTACCCACCGTGCTTTGTCATGCCTTCGTATAGGTGTTTACAGCCGGTGCGTCCATCGTGACCACCGGCTCTTTTTGTGTCCCGACCGCTCAGTGCCGTCTCAAGCGGAAAGGACACATTATGAAAATCAAATACGCATTCTTGGACGGAACAGTGACGGAGGTCGAGGTTTCTGACGAAATCGGTGCCGTCATCATCGACAGCCGTAAGGCGGAGCACGCGCAGGACGAGCGTCATCGCTACCATTGCTACTCCTACGACGCCATCGACTACGAGGGCGAGGAGTACGGTGCTTGCGACGAATATGCCGTAGAGGATGATTCGGCAGAACAGACCGCTCGTATCCGAGAAGCCTTCTCGCATTTGACTGCCACCCAGCAGCGCCGGCTTCGACTGTACGCAAACGGCAAGACCCTGCGGGAAATCGCTGCCATCGAAGAGGCCAGCTTTCAGTCTGTTTCCGAGTCCATCGAGGCAGGCAAAAAAAAGTTTTTGAAAATTTTCCGCCAGACACCCTGACAAATCCCTGATTTTTCTGGGTACACCGGAAGGCAACAAAATACAAGCCCTCCGGAAAGGACGGTATCGGGACATTGCTTTTCTCAATGGAAAAAAGTTCGTTTACCTGATACCCCAGAGCGGTTGAGATCATCCGCGCTCGCTCTAGGGTGATTTTTTTGCCCTGTGCCGCCGTGGTAACGGTCATAGGTGCAACCCCAGCCAAAGCGGCCACCTGTGCACGCGTAACCCCTTTTTCTTTGAATAGAGCGGGTAAGTCAACTTTTGTCTGCGCCCGGTCTGCGCCTTTTCGAATCCCTTCTTCTGCAAGGTTTTTATAAAAAGCGTTTAG
>ERZ1106954.1826-NODE-1826-length-15527-cov-11.011505_pt1 | contig 15527 bp, 15 predicted proteins | sample MGYA00403678_ERZ1106954 | MGnify/ENA primary metagenome ERZ1106954 (study PRJEB35170, sample SAMEA104062445) | human gut metagenome | biome: human gut; feature: human-associated habitat; material: faeces | place: Denmark | collected 2012-08-20 ... | reverse complement strand
AAGAGGGGCAGCGCTTCGCGGTAAAGATTCGGCCTTGGCGCCCCTTTTAGGGGAGCCGCTTCACTTTTCTCCCCCTCCCCATTATTCATCCCGCTTCCATGCGGCGGGGAGGGCGGAATTCACGCGGCTCCATGTGCCGAATCCGAGGAGCGAGGCGGGGTTCGTCGCCTCCGGCGTCCAGAACACCGCGCCCACAGGCCACGCCTGCTCCGCCGCGCTCCGTCCGCCGATCAGCACCCGCCAGCCGTCCGGCAGCTCCAGCGCGCTCCCCTCCTGCGGCGACATCCCGAAGCCCACGCCGAGGCCGTCCGGCCGCAGCTTCATCGCCCAGCGCCGCCCCGCCAGACTCTCCGTGCGCAGCGCGCTCTGGCCGAAGCCGTCAGTCGCCGTGATGCGCAGCTCCAGCGTTTTATCCGGATCGAGCGCGCCGCCCAGCAGCTTCGCCGTGTCCGGCGTCAGCGCAGTCTCCGCGCCGTAGCTGCCGCCGCGATACCGCCACGCCGCGCTCAGGCTCACCGCGTTCGCCCCGCCGAGCGCCGAATACACCACCGACGCGCTCAGCTTTACGTACTTTCCGCTCTCGTCGGCCGCACCCGCCGAATCGCAGCGCTGCGCCGTGACCGCAGTGATGGACGGGGGCGCGTAGCTCTGAGCGGTGACGATCCGGCTCAAGGCCGCGCGGCGGCCGCGCGTATCGGTCAGCACGATGTCGAATTTTGTCGAATTCGCGGTCAGCACGGGGCTGAGATATTCATACGCCGGAGCGGCGAGCGCCGTGCCGTTGACCGTGACCGAGGCCGCGGACGCGCCCGGGGCCTCGGAAAAGTCGAACTTTGTCGAATCCAGCCTGAACCGGACGCGGCTCTGCCCCGTCGCGGCGGCAGCGACTGTGCCGGAGTTCACGATGCTGCTCGTGACGGCGGCGGCAGGCAGCTTCGGCGCCATGCCCGCGTCGGCAGTGACGCTGACGGCGGCCTCGGCGGGCGCGCCGTAGGGCATGGTGCAGGCGGCGTCGGAATACGCCTGCAGCCGCGCGGTCAGGGCGAGGGCGGTCCGGGTCGGGTAGGCCGCGAAGATCGCGCGCGGGACGGTCAGGCTCACGGAACCGGTGAACGGCTCGGAGGTCAGGCGCGCCGTCTCGCCGTCGCAGAGCGCGAGGCGGTGGGTCATGGCGGCGGTGGCGGTGCCGGCCGATGCGCTCAGCGTGCCGAGCGTCTCGACCGCCGAGTCGATCGACACGAACGACGCCGCGCCCGCCTCGCAGGTGACGGTGAAGCTGCCGAGGTTTGCGAAGCTCCAGAGGCAGTGGGCGTATTCGGCGGGGAAGAACCAGAGGTAGAACGCCGCGCCCGGGGCGATGTTGACCTCGCAGGAGCCGGAGACGGTGTAGCTTGTGCCGTTGCCCGCGACGGGGGCGGCGTGGCCCTCGAAGCCGCCGGCCTCCACGGCGTTGCGGTGGGAGGCGTCGGAGGTGGTGACGGCGAAGCGGATGCCGTTGAAGTTGTTGTACTGGTAGGCGCGGGCGACGTTTGCGACTGAGAAGCTGAGGGCGGACACGCCCTGCGCGGGGGCGGTGAAGGCGTAGCGCACGACGCGGCTGAGTTTGGGGGTGATCTCATAGCCGGCGTAGGCGGTCGAGGTGTCGACGCCGCCGCGGTACGCCGCGCGCGAGGTCGAGGTCAGGGTGTATGACATGGCTGTCTCCTTTCGTGGTTGGGTTGGGGGTGAGGGGGAGGGGCGCCGCTCCGCAGCAAAGATTCGGACTGGCGCGACGGGGCAGCGAGCAGCAAAGATTTAGCATTCCATTTATTTTTCCCCCCCTACGCATCGACTCTTATTCCAAACCCGTCGGCGGTGCTGACGACCCAGGAGTCGCCGAGGCGGAGCGATTGCTCCACCTGCAGCGCCGCGACGTGCAGCGTGCCGTCCACGCTGTCAAACCACCCGCGCCGCGCCCCGTTTATCCAGAACTGCCAGCCAGTCGACGTGTACATGCCCAGCGTCTGCCCCGGCGACAGCTCGTAGTACGTCTCGCCCTCGTGGCTGCTGCTCGCTCCCGTGAAGCTCAGCCGCTGCGAGATCGCGATGCCCAGCACCTGCTCCCCCGTCTCCGGATCCGTGATCAGCCCGCGGCGTATCTGCCCCGACAGGCTCCGCAGATGCTCCTCGATGCGCCCCGCGCGCTCGTCCGACGCCGTCAGCCGCGCGTCATAATCGTAGTCCTCGACCACGCCGCGCGCCGTCGCCTCCATCCCCGCCGTCACGCGCTCCTCAAACTCCCCCAGCTCCGAGCGCGCGACATAGTCCGCGCGGAGCTGCCGGTTTATCGCGTCAACGTGCGAATAAATTTCGCCCGCGGTCTTCTCGATCAGGGCGCGCAGGCGCGGATAATTGCCTGGTGTTACCTGCCCGCTGCCGGTGGGATTCGAATCCACCGCGCGAGCGGCGGCGAGCTGCGGGCTTACCGCGCCGGTCTGCGCGGCGGCGGGCTGGGTCGTCTCGGTCGGAAGTGTCTGTGAAAGGCGGACAAGATAATCGCGCAGCGCGCGCAGCTGCGACTCCGCAGAGCCGCTCAGAATCGGCGGCAGCTCGTACATTACAGCTCACTCCCCGTCTCAAGATACCGGTGCAGCGCGTGCAGGCGCACGTCGCCGCTGCCGGAGATGCGCAGGCGCAGATGGTCGCAGCGGAGCGGCAGGAGCGGCAGCTCCATCGCGCGCGGGCGCTCCGTGCCGGTGTTCGCCAGCTGCCCCGCCGTCTCCCATTCGCCCGAGGAATCGTACTCGATCTCGGCCTTGACGCTGCTGCCCGCGCCCATCGTCAGGCGCAGGCTCAGGCGGTGCAGGTACTTATGCTCCGGCTGCAAAAAGTACATTATTCCGCTCTCTGCGCTCCAATTCACGCCCGTTTCCGGCGTTCCGATGCTGCCGGTGAGGGCGATGAGGCGGCCGTCGGAATCGAGGCAGAACAGTTCGCCGTCTACGGCGGCGAAGGAAACTGCGTGCAGCGAGTCCTCGCGCAGCCAGATGCCGAGCAGGCTGTCGTAGACGTACAGCCCCCACTCGCCAGCGGAATTTTTCATCGAAATATAATATTTCCCGCCCAGCGCGCCCGCGGCGGCGTCGGTATATTGCTCCGCGCCCAGCGCCTCGCTGACCGATTCCGGAAAGCCGCCCTGCCACACGCAGACGTCCGCGCGGGACTTGTAAAACAGGCTGTCGCCGACGAGGACGACGCTCTCTGCGCTCCCTTTCTGGACGCCGCGGCAGGGCGTTTCGCCTATCGAATGTGCGCCGGTTGCGGACACCGTGACGCGGTGGATGCAGTTTTCCTTGAAGAAAACCGGCTGGCCGAGGTAGCCCGCCGCGCCGGTGAACGCGCCGTCGGAGCCGACCGACGCGCGCCAGCTGTCAGTGCTCAGGCCGAGGTACTGGCTCCAGTTTTTGAAGTCGCCGAGGGCGCAGCAGTAAATTTCGTTGAGGTTCTGCGCGCCGTCGTTGCCGTAGCGGCAGCCCCAGAGGCGGTTGCGGCACTGGCAGACGTAGTCCATGTCGGGCACGCGGCGCGCGACGCTGACGGTGACGCCCTCGTAGTCCGCGCTCGCGGGGCAAACGCCGGACAGGACGAGGTAGTCGCTCTCCGGCGCGCTGCCGGACGCGCCGCCGAGGGCGTAGATGAGCTTTTCGCCGTTGAGCTCGTCGAGCGGCAGGCCGTCAACGCTCACGCCGTCGTACTGCGCGAAGAGCGCCGGAACGCTGCCCTGGCTCGTCAGCGTGACGCGGGTGCAGGGCGTGGCGACCTCGGCCCAGGTGTCGAGCGCGGCGCTGTACTGGCGCAGGACGGGTGCCGCGCCGCTGCCGGTGTCAAGCCAGAGGGCGTCGTTTTCGGGGTTTTCGGGGGCTGAGTCGGAGGAGGTCGGCTCGGTGGAATAGAGACTGCCGTCGTAGCGGCAGGGCGCGAGGCTCACCGTGCCGGTCAGGACAAATTCAGCGTCCATGCTGCCGTAATCCGAGGAATCGGCGGTATTATAGAACTTTTTGTCAGGGAACACGCAGATGTACGCGCCCATGCCGACGAGCTGCTTTTTGCCCGCGGTAAGGCCGGTCAGGGGCGTGGGCGCGCCGGCGAAGTAGAGCGTGCCGTCCGCGACATAGCCGAGGGCGTCCTTCTCGATGAGCCCGCCGGGGTCGGTGAGCGCGGCGGCGACGGCGCGCGGGCGGCGCGGGGCGAGGAGGGGGTAGCGGTCGGTGCTGAGGTTTTCGGTGCGGACGAATTCGCCGTCCGCGGGGCGGCCGGACAGGCGCAGTCCGGCGAAAATCGTGGTGCTGTCCCGCGTCACGGCGGGCGCGGGCAGGTCTGGGATGAGCATTTTGGGTCTCCTTTCGTGGTGGGGTGGGCGGAGAGAGGGGCGGCGAGGCCCCTCCCCCCGCGGTTCAGAGCTTCAGCCGCCGCACGCCGAGGGGCGCGTGGCTGCGGTTATACCAGTCCGCGTACTGCCGCCACGCCGCCGCCAGCTGCGTCGCCGACTGCGTGTACCGCGTGATCTCCGCGTTCAGCAGGTCCATCTGCGAAAATATGTACGCCGTGTACAGCTCCTCCGCGTACGGAAACGGCACCAGCAGCTCCGTAGATGCGGTGTAGGCCGCGCCGCCCGCCGCGTCCGGGGCGATCTCCGCGTGCGTGCCGATCACCTCCGACAGCACCTGCCCGTCCAGCCGCTCCAGCCAGCGCAGCTTGTCCGCGGTCGTGTACTGATTCGGGCGCAGCCGGTCGGCCAGCGCGATCATCTCCCCCGCCGTCATGGGCGCTTCAGCAGCGCGTCCACGGTCTCGTACAGACTCTCGCGGGCGCGTTCGGCGCGGGCGATCTCGTCCGCCACGGCCTTCGGCACGCGGCTCTTCTTGCCGCGCGGCAGCAGGTAGTTCACGCCGTTGACGGCGACGAACAGGTTCGGATCCTCGCGGTCTCCGCCGCGCGGGATGTTGACCTCGACGCGGTCATCGGCGGTCTTGGTGGTTTTTGTGGTTGACATAATGTTTCTCCTTTCAGGTCGTATGGGTTACGTAATATAGTTTACATATGTTCCAGATTGCGGCGGCGTCAATTCACCTCGTCGGTGGCGGAGAAGCTGGACACGCTCATCACGCGCAGCAGGCGCTCGGGGTACAGGATCGTCGCGCCGTTCGTCTCAAACTTATATCCAATAGTAGAGAACTGGTTCAGCGGGCCGCCGATCTCGCCCTTGTCATGGATGATCATCTCCAGCGCGCCGCCCTCCGGATCGATGATGCCGAAGGCGTCCTTGCCGAAGAAATAGGTCGCGTAGGTGCGGCCGCGCTCCTGATTCACGTAGCTGTCGTCATCCTCCGCGGTCGCGCCCTTCACGCCCAGCACCGGCGCGAAGCTGTTCTCAATAAAGCGCACGCCGTGCAGCTCGCCGATCTCGCCGTTGAACAGCTCCTCGGGCGCGGCGTACTTATGCGCCTCGATCCAGCCCTCCCACTGGCGCAGGTCGTGCGCAACGGACGGGTGCACAACCGCGTAATAGCGCCCGTTTATGCGCGGAACTCGGTTCTTTTTCATGATAGTCACAGCCTTATTGACCATGGACGGGGACATCAGGCTCCAGCCAAGGGAGTAGTCCTCGTTGTACTTGTTCTTGGCCGTGCCGCCCGCCGCCATCTCCGCGCAGCTGGTCGGGGTGCCCAGCACCTCGTTGGTGCCGAGGTCGATATTGTCGCAGTAGAGGACGTTGGTGCCGAGCAGGAGCGCGTCGCGGATCAGCTTCTCCTGCGTCTCCGCCGCCGACGCGCCCATCTCCTCGGTCGCGCCGAGGATCACGTCGTCGTAGGCGCGCAGCTCGAGCTTGTCGGTGATGGCGGTGTAGGTGCCGTACTGGTCGACCGTGCCGGTGACGGTCGTGACGCCGAACTTCTGGCCGGTGGGGATGACGCCCTCGGTCAGCTTCGAGGCGCGGTCGAAGCTGTTCCACTTGCGCCACTCGACCGCGCCGTGGTGGTTGGCGGGGAGGGGCTGGCGCTTGGCGAGCTGGGCGTAGACCATCTCGGCGCGCGCGTTTTCGAGCAGCTCGGTGTCGTAGAAGCTCTTGAGCTCGGGCGCGAGGGTATTTGTGGTGTCGAAGGCGCTGGTCACGCCGGTGGAGGCGTTGACGAAGCCCGCGGTGCCGTTGACGAGGCTGCCCGCGTCGGCGAAAAGCTGGAGGTCAAGGGCGGGGGTGGTGTTGATATGGGTCATATGCGTGTCTCCTTTTCAAGTTACATAATTTGGTTTACATAGTTTCTGTTCGGGCTTGCCGCCTTATCGCGGATAGACGCGCTCGCCGCGCTTGATGCGGTCGCGCAGCTCCGCGCGCTGGGCGGCGGTCATGTGGCGCGGGTCGGTGCCCAGCAGCTCGCCGCCGCTGGCGCGTCCGCCCTCACGCGGCCGCAGACTCCCCGACGCCACGGCAGCCGCTGCCTGCTCCAGACTCTCGCGGCGCAGCGTCTCGGCGTACTCGCGCCGGTGCAGCGCGTACCACGCGTCCGCGACCGGCACGCCCACATCGGGCGCGGTCAGGCGCACGAAGGCCGGATCGCGCAGGGCGGAATCGAGGTCGAAGTCCGGGTCGGCGCGGTGCAGCGCGTCCGCCTCGGCGCAGAGCCGTGCGAAGTGCGCACGCAGCAAGGGGGGTGAGGGGGACGGGGGATGCGGATTCCCACGACCAGTTTGAGAACTGGTCTCGGAATGACAGCTTTGGTTAGTCGGCGCGCCGTTTTCGACATTCTGCGTGGCGGAAATCGGCGCGACTGGCTTTCGTCCACCTCCGTCATTGCGAGGAGGGCAAAGCCCGACGTGGCAATCCGTTTCTCTTTGTGTCGACACGGTATTTATGTGCGGTGTAAGGGGACGCGGATTCCCACGACCAGTCTGCGGACTGGTCTCGGAATGACAGCTTTGGTTAGTCGGCGCGTCGTTTTCAACATTCTGCGCGGTGGAAATCGGTGCGACTGGCTTTCGTCCACCTCCGTCATTGCGTGGAGGGCAAAGCCCGACGTGGCAATCCGTTTCTACTTGGGGCGGTGTGTGGTCTTGGTGCGGTGTAAGGGGACGCGGATTCCCACGACCAGTTTGAGATCTGGTCTCGGAATGACAGTTTTGGTTAGTCGGTGCGTCGTCTCTTACCCTCACCTGCACCTTTACGCCGGGGGATATTTCATTTTCCATAATCATTCATCTCCTTATAGCTCACGTACTCCGGGTAGCTCTCGGCGAGCAGGCGGAAGCCGCGCAGCGCGAGCGATGCGTCCGCCGCCGGCAGCAGCAGCTCCGCCTCTCCCCTTTCGACCCGACCCTCCGCGCCCGCGTCCAGCAGCGCGTACACCAGAATGCTCAGCGCCGCGCAGACGGGGTCGGAGCCGCGCTCCCCCGCACCGGCGTGGCCGGTCAGGCGCAGGCGGCGCGCGGCCGGGGAATACTCGACGCGCGTCACGGGAGGTACGGCGGTGAGAGCAGAGCGGCGAGGTCGGTGTCTTTTCCGCTCTGCTCCGGACTCAACTCTGGCGACCCCTCAGTCGCTGACGCGACAGCTCCCCTAGAAGGGGCGCCAAGGGGTGCGGCAGCAGCTTCGGAAGGGGCGCCAAGGGAGGGGTCAACGGCCACGCCAAGCCCTTCGGCCATGTCCGGACGGTAGCGCCGCGCGAATGCCAGCGCCAGCGCCTTATACTTCTGCAGCTCGTCCAGCTTCTCGCGCAGCCCCATCGACGCCGTGATGCGCCCGATCAGCTCGTCGCGCCCGTCGAACTCCATCATCCGCAGGCAGCCGAGCGCTTCCTGCTCCTTGCCCTCGTCGAAGATGCCCATGCGGTACAGCTCCATCGCCAGCTCGTTCTGGCTCAGGCGCGAATAGGCGTTGCGCTTCTGGGCGCTCACCTTCACGTCGAACACCGGCAGCGCGGCTCCGAAGGGCTGCGGGCGCGGGCAGAGCCCGGCGTTGGAGAAGCGGATGTACTCCTCCGCGCCGGCGCGCCCCGCGATGCGGAAGCTGCGCGGCAGGCCGTAGAACTGGCGGATCAGCTCGATGCACAGCTCGACGATCCGGGCGTAGGCAACGTAGGAGCTGCGGGTCGAGTCGCGGCTGCCCTTGCCGCTGGCCTCCTGCAGGGCGGCGATGGCGCTGGCGGCGGTGACACCGGAGCTGATGTTGCCGGTGGAGGTCTCGGTGTTGCCGCTGGTCTCGCGCAGCTCCTGGATGCTGGAGTTGAGCACGTCCATGTACACGCCGCTGAGGGGGCTGAAGCCGATCTGGCGCAGGCTGTCCTCGCCGAGGTTGCCGCTGACGTGGACGAGGGCGCGGCCGAGGTCGGCGAACTCCTCCTCGTTGACGCTGCCGTCGATGCGCTGGAAGTAGCGGGGCGTGGCGCCGACGACGGTGTTTTTGATGATGGCGGAGCGCATGAGGTCGATGGCGGTCTGGTTGTTGTGGCAGAGGTCAACGAAGCCGTAGCCGCAGGGGCTGCCCTCGACGGGGAACAGCGGGTCGAGGACGAAGGGGTAGCGCCCGTGGGCGTAAAGGCCAATGGCGTTGGGGGCGATGGCGGAATCAACCTCGCAGGGGACGACCTCTGTGCCGTCCCCTGCGGTGGTGTCCCCCTCCCCCTCCTCCGTCGAGTACAGCACGGTGTCTCCGACGTACTTGACGTAGTGCAGCACGGTGCGGCCGGCGCGCTTGCGGCGGTAGTACGCCTCGACGACGGTGCTCTTGCCGTCGAGGCTCACCGCGTCGTCGTAGAGGAAGCGCGTCGCAGTGAATGGGTTGCCGCGCAGCCGACCGCGCAGCTGCGGGAACTCCTCCTCCAGCTCGTCGTTGTCCTCGAGGTGCGTGCAGAACACGAACTTGCTGCGCTGGATGTCGGCGATGCCAGGCTCCCAGAAGAGGTTGAGGAGGTCGACGCGCTCGATCGAGATGTCGCCGAGGCCGCCGAGCTTGTCGGGGTCCCAGCCGACGCGGTAGGCGGCGGTGCCGGTCTTGAGCTTCTGCCACATCGCGTCCGACCAGGTGCGCTCGAAGGCGTTCTGTTCGAGGATGCAGGGGACGACGGCGGAGAGCAGCTCGGCCTCGGCGCGGTCGTCGGGCTCACGGGGGAGGATGACGGGTTCGGGGTAGGCCTCCATGGCGTCGGCGTGCTTGGAGACGATGACGTTGTGGAGCCAGCCGCTGACGGCGCGGAAGTCGCCGGTGGAGGAGGCGCCGGGGCGTTTGTCCTCCTCGAAGCGGTTGCGGAGCTTCCACCAGTTTTCGGCGGCGATGACGCGGCGCTCGAGGCTCTGTTTGCCGGCTTTGTATTTTTGCAGGACGGCGGTCAGCTCCTGCGGTGTGTATGACATTGGGTTCCTCCTTATGTGGGTTTTTTATCTTGGCTCTCCCTGACGGGGGAGCTTGGGGACGGGGGACGCGGATTCCCACGACCAGTCTGCGGACTGGTCTCGGAATGACAGTGGTTGGTGGAGGCGGGTTGCGCCGTTTTGTACTTCGTACAATGTCTAAATCGGCGCTAAAGACTAAACTAACCTGTCATTGCGAGGAGCGTAGCGACGCGGCAATCCGCATCCCCTTGGGACTGTGTGGGGTCATAATGCGGCGCGAGGGGACGCGGATTCCCACGACCAGTCTGCGGACTGGTCTCGGAATGACAGAGGTTGGGTAGGCGGCTGCGCCGATTTGTACTGCGTACTCATACAAAAACCCCTCAGGCGCCCACTCCCCTATCCCTCCAGCGGGTTCCAGACCCGCGCGGGGGCGGGCAGCTCGATCCGCGGCGCGATCGGCCGCGACATGCACGCGTACCGCCACTCGTCCGCCGCGTGATCCTCCTGCTCCGTATCCACGTCCTCCGGCCGCACCGCCGAGAACTGCAGCAGCGGCACCGTGCGCAGAAACGCCGCGCAGCCCTCGAACACGTACATCCCCGGCAGCCCCTCCTCGTCGAACTGCAGCCGGTAGTGGCACTGCATCCAGCCCGCCACGCGGTGGTTGTCGCCCGGCAGGAAGTACAGCCCGTAGCGCGCCGCCGTCTCCGCGACGCTCTCGCCGCGGCTCGCGTCCCAGATGCTGGGGTCGGCCACGCCGTCGATGCTCCGCCCGCGCAGCCACGGGTGCTCACTCTCCATGCGCGCGATCTCGCGGAACTGCTCGTCGGGACTGAGCCGCAGCCCCTGATTCGGCTGCGCCGTGCATCCATAATATTCAAGAATTCTGTATAATCTTCCGTCGTAGTCCACCGCCCACCACGCACAGGAGAACGGACGCCCGTAGCCGAAGTCGTAGCTGCGGAACACCGTCCAGCCGCGGCAGGCGGGGGCGGCGAGGTCGAAGGGTTCGATGACGTGGGTGAAGCGGCGCTGGCGGCGCAGCTCGTCGGAGTCGGCGGCGAAGCCGCGGCGGCGGGCAAGCTCGAGGTCGGGCGTGAGCCGGAAATCCTCAAAAAACTGGCCTTCGTAGATGTCCCAGTCGCCGTCGAGCCATGCGCGGCGCAGCTTGTCGGGCAGGGCCTGGAGGCTGCGCAGGTAGTCGGGGTCGGAGGCCATGAGCGCGGCGTTGTCGGTCACGAGCGAGCGGATGAAGCTGTAATCCTCGGCGCGCTCGGCGCCGAGGTACTGCCGGTCGATGAACAGGCGCTTGACCCAGCCGTGGCCGACGCCGCCTGGGTTCATCGTGCAGTAGATGCGTTTCGGATAATTATTCACTCCGCGTACGCAGGCGCGCAGGGCGTGCATCTGCGCCTCGGAGTGCTGCGTCGCTTCGTCGACAAACAGCACGTCCACCTCCGTGCCCTGAAAGCGGGCGGCGTCCTTGTCGCAGTCGCAGTAGCGGAAGAGGATGCGGCTGCCGTTGGGGAAGACGATGTGCTTTTTGGCGTCGTTGTAGGCGGCGATGCGCTCGGCGGGGTCGTCGTCGAGACAGCGGAGCATGGCGCAGAGGGGGAGGATGTGGTTTTCCTGAAGCTCGGGGTAGGTGCGGCGGACAATCATGACCTTGATGCCGGGGTAGTTAAGGCAGAGGAGCGCGGCCTTGACGCGCACGGCCCAGCTTTTGCCGCCGCCGCGCGCCCCGCCGTAGCCGATGAATTTGTGTTGGTCGGCGAGGAAAAGCAGTTGTTTTTCGTTAGGTTTTGGTATCAGAAGTTCAGACATGTGTGTTCATCCCGTGTGGTGTTGTATGTGGTGTGTGGGGGGGAGGAGGCGCCCCTCTTAGGTAGCGAGACGGCGGCGCCTCGCCGCCCCCTTGGCTCTCTCTGACGAGGGAGCTGTCGCGCAGGTCGACTGAGGGAGAGAAAATCCCGCGCATTGCAGCGCAGCACCCCCCCTCCCCCGTCACTTCGCCGCGTCCGCGGCGGCGTCGTCGAACCGCACGGTCACGCCCGACGACGCGCCGCCGCCAAGCTCGCGCGTGAACGACGTCAGCTCCTTGAGCAGCGCCAGCGCATCCTTGATCTGGCGCAGATCGCCGCGCCCGCCGCCGTTCTGGGCGGCCAGCACCGCGCGCAGCTCGGTCTCGGCCGCGTCCAGCGCCAGCCCCGCCGCCGCGGCAATGCGTTCTGTTATGTCCATGTGGGTTCCTCCTTGTGAAATGGTTTGTGGGGGGCGGGGGTACGTGCTGTCTTTTACCTAATGGCAGTTTCTCAACCCTGGCGACCCCTCAGTCACGGCTGACGCCGTGCCAGCGTCTCGCTGCGGCTCGGTCACGGCGCGGCTCTGACATGCCACCGGCATGTCATTCACTACCGCGCCGCCGCTTCGCTACCTAAAAGGGGCGCCAAGGGGGAAGTTTTGCCGCGTAGCGCTGCCCCTCTTAGGGGAAGTGGCGCGAAGCGCCGAAGGGGTCGCCATGCTCCGTCTATTACCATTTGGCAAAAGAAAGGCCGCAGCAAAAATCAGCCCCCTTACCGCCCGTTCTCCATATCGTACTCCTCGGCATCTCCGAGGTCGGCGATGCCGCGCACGGCCAGCCGGCGCAGCACGCCGTAGACGTAGTCCCACTCGCCGGTGTGCCCCGCGGCCGCCGCGGCCTCGAACGCGTACATCAGCAGATCGCGCCGCTTCTCGTTGAGCCGGCAGCGCTGCGCCCCGTCCTCACGCTCGCGGTCAACTATGCAGTTGAACACCCGCCCGTAGTCGGTCGGCCCCGGCGCGCGGCCCCAGATTCGCTCAAACAGCGAGTCGGCAAAGCGCCGTACGTTGGCCGCCAGTTCCGGTGCCTGACCGAACCAGCTTTCGGGTATCAGCCCGCGGCTGAGGAGGTAGTCCCCCGCCTCATCAAAATCATTGTCGCTTTCCGCCCGCGCGCCACCATCACCACCAGAAAAAGTAATGTTATCCTGTCTCATCTGGTCTGCTATGGTCTTGTCTGGTCTGTTCTGGTCTGCTGTGTTCTGCTCTGTGTCACGACCGGAAGCCGAGTCCGCGCCGACGTCGGCACGACGCCTGCCGCGCTGGTAGGAGCGGTCGCGCTCGCGGCGCTTCTCGAGACGGCCGCCGAAATCGTCCCAGTCGTGAATGACGAGGTCGTCGCCGGCGGGGTCGAGGAAGCCGGAGGAGACGAGCGCGTCGCGCAGCTCGGCGGCGCGGCGGGGCGAGAACTGGCAGATCTCGGCGAGCTGCCGGTCGGAGATGCGGCCGAGGGAGCCGCCGCGGGCGTTGTCGATCGCCCAGAGCCAGAGGAGCGCGAGGGTGCCGACCGCCTTTGCGGTGTCGATGCGGAGGGCGGATTTCAGGCTGTAAAGCTTGCGGTTCTGCACGAGCGATTGCTCAATCCTGATCCATGCCATCGTCGTCGGCGCCCGCGGTCAGCATCCAGGGCGGCCAGCCGGTGCGGAGCATCGAGGCAATGATCGGGTCGTCGGGAATCTGTTCCATGGGGTTCTCCTTTCGCGTGATATGCGGGGGTAATAAGGTTAAACAGAACTTGAGGGGGTAAAAAAGATGGACTGCTCGCCCTGAATTGTCTTTTCCCCATTGGCACTTTATAAAGGCTGGAGCAGTGGGGAAAAGAAAGCGCGGAGTAAAACAATGTTGTCATTCCGAGGAGCGAAGCGACGTGGGAATCCGTTCCTCCTTTACGCCGTACTGAAACATACTGCTGTCTAAAAGAGACGCGGATTGCCACGGCCAGTTTGCGAACTTGCCTCGCAATGACAGAGGTTTTCTAGGCTCGGCCTTGTCTTTTCCCCATTGGCACTAGCGCACCTCGGCGACCCCTCAGTCGCTTGCGCGGCAGCTCCCATAGCAGGGGCGCCAAAGGGTGCGGAGCGCTGCCCCGTTGCGCCAGTGTTGAATTCTTGCCGCGAAGCGCTGCCCCTACTAGGGTAGCGAAGCGGCAGCGCGGTAGTGAATGACATGCCGGTGGCATGTCAGAGCCGCGCCGTGACCGAGCCGCAGCGAGACAGTCCCCAGTGCGCACACTGGGGAAAGGGGTCTCCAGAGTTGAGTCTAGAGCAGATGGGAAAAGAAAGAGCCGACCTAAACAACCACTGTCATTCCGAGGAGCGAAGCGACGTGGGAATCCGTTCTCCTTGAAACAGCAGTGTTTCTTGCATGGCGTAAAAGAGACGCGGATTGCCACGGCCAGTTTGCGAACTGGCCTCGCAATGACAGTGGTGTTCTATACCCTGCCTTGTCTTTTCCCTAATGGCACTTTCTATCATCCGGCGACCCCTCAGTCAGCTTCGCTGACAGCTCCCATAGCAGGGGCGCCAAGGGGTGCGGAAAAGTCCCCTAAGTTCTGTTTAACCTTACGCGTATAATATACCACAATCCCCCGCCCCTGTCAAGCGGTATAACCGAACTTTCGCAAAATTTTCTTGACAAAGTTGCGGTTTAACAGTACATTATAAGTGTACCAATACGCAAACCAACCCACACTTATTATAATAATGTAGAAACTGAGGTGCGACGTGGACGACATCGTATACGACAAGAACATTTTCGCCGCTAATCTGCAGCGGCTCATGAAGCGCGACCGCGAGAAGCAGATCGACGTCGCGCGCCTGCTGGACGTCAGCAAATCGACCGTCTCGGCCTATTGCAGCGGCGCGCAGATGCCGCGCATGGACAAGCTCGAGCTGCTCGCGCGCCACTACGGCGTGACGATCGCGGCGCTGGTCGAGAACGGTGAGCCGGCCCCCGCCGCGCAGGGCGCCGTCGTGCAGTTCCCGCCCTGCCCCGCGTCCGAGATCTATTACGGCCTCAACCGCCGCGGCCAGGCCGAGTACATCCGCTACGGCGAGTACCTGTCCGGCCAGCCGGAGTTCCGCGCGGAGCGCCCCGTGCGCTTCATCAAGCGCTACATCGTGCCCGCCGCCGCGGGCTACGCCAGCCCCATCGAGGGCGAGGACTACGAGCAGATCGAGTGTCCCGCGGACGCGCCGCTCTCTGCCGACTTCTGCATAAATATTCAAGGTGACAGCATGGAGCCGTATATTCACGACGGTGAGCTGGTGTACGTGAAGCGCGACGCGCCGCTGCACGAGTTTGACGTCGGCATCTTCTACGTGGACGGCGACGTGTACTGCAAGCAGTGGTGCCGCGATTACGCGGGCACGCTGCACCTGCTGTCGGCGAATCCGAAGCGGCAGGACGCGAATATCGAGCTGCGCGGCACGAGCGGCCGCAGCGTGGTGTGCTTCGGGCGGGTGATCCTGCCGCACCGGCTGCCGAAGCCGAGCTATGTCTGAGCGCGCGGCGCGGAGGTGCGATGTGAATATTTATACAGCGCCACATGTGAGCGGCGCGCCGGATTGGAGCGCCGTGCCGTCGGCGGAGATCGGGAATCTGCTGTGGACGGAGAGCTGCGGGGTGCGCGCGTGGGCGCAGCTGTGCTGGACGGAGGAGGCGCTGCACCTGCGGCTGCGCGCGGCGGAGCGCGACATCCGCGCCGAGGAGCGCGGGCTGCTGGGCATGCCGTGTCGGGACAGCTGCCTGGAGTTTTTCTTCTGCCCGTCGGCGGGCGACCTGCGGTATTTCAACATTGAGTTCAGTCCGAGCGGCTGCATGTATCTGGGCTTCGGGCGGAGCATCGGGGAGCACTCGCGGCTGCTGGTGACGGGCGCGGAGGCGCTGTTCGGCGCGCGGACGCGGCGGACGGACGGCAGCTGGGAGGTCGGGTATCGGGTGACGGCGGAGTTTGTGCGGCGGTTTTTCCCGGAGTTTGAGCTGCGGCGCGGGCTGCGCCTGCGCGGGAATTTCTATAAGTGCGGCGACGCGACCGTGCAGCCGCATTACCTCGCATGGAATCCGGTCACGAGCGAAACCCCGGCGTTCCATCGTCCGGAGGACTTCGGGGAGATAGTGTTGGGGTGACGGGGGCGGTGACGCCGGTTGAAGCGTACTCTTTGCGGGACGGCAGAGAGGCCGTCCCCTACAAGAAGATTTCGGATCCCGCGCCGATTCAAACACGCTGCTTTGCTCCAAAAGTCGTTGATGTATCAAGACTTTTTGACAGACTGAACAGCTCCCGCTGCATTTCGCAGCGG
>ERZ1106954.1824-NODE-1824-length-15547-cov-3.997160_pt1 | contig 15547 bp, 14 predicted proteins | sample MGYA00403678_ERZ1106954 | MGnify/ENA primary metagenome ERZ1106954 (study PRJEB35170, sample SAMEA104062445) | human gut metagenome | biome: human gut; feature: human-associated habitat; material: faeces | place: Denmark | collected 2012-08-20 ... | reverse complement strand
GATCTGGTTGACAGATTGAAGTTTTATTCACCTACTTTCACGGACAGCAAGGGAATGCATCCGGAACTTAATAATGATGTGGAATATTATATTAAAGATGGCACCCTGCTTAATTATACCCAGATGGGACAGTTGATGAAGAAGTACAGGAGTGACAATGTTTTTGATTCATATGAAAATTTTGTAAACAAATCACAGTATCTTACTGTACGAAATGAGGACAGGGAGGCTGTTGGAAAGATTTTTGAGAGCAGAACATTTTCTAACGAGGTGGAAAAAGCAGAGTATATTAATTATGTATGCGATTATTTAAGAAAGAATTATTCATATACAATGCGTCCGGGGAAGGTTCCTGAAGGCAGGAATGCAGTTGATTATTTCCTTAATGAAAGTAAAAGAGGATATTGTACATATTTTGCTACGGCGGCAGCAGTTATTTTAAGATGTTCAGGAATTCCAACAAGATACTGTGCCGGTTATGTAGTTGATACAAGCCTTTCAGGAACACAGAATAGTGATTATTATGATAATTATATAGTTATGGATAATTCAGCACATGCATGGGTTGAAGTATTTATCAGTGGATATGGATGGGTTACTATAGACCCGACTCCCGGATATGGTGATGATTTGCCGGAGGAGCATACACAGGCATCTACAGAAGCCACACAAAGTGATTCTGAGACAGATGATGGCATGCAGGAATTTAACGGTTCTGTAGGTAATACGGCAGATAATACCAGTACAGAGGATAATTATGACTCATTAACAGGATTTTCTACATCTAAGGGATTAGGTATAGGGAAAATACATATCAATGTCAGGTATATTGTTGCAGCATTTGCAGGACTGATTGTTATGGTACTGGTTATGATATGCATTTTAAGGATTGTCTCAAGAAATGTACTTCTTAATCCGGATAAAGCTGATGATAAAAAGTTATTCAGGCTATACAATTATCTTGAAAAGCTTCTGGCATTTTCAGGATTTGAAAGGCTTTCAAGCGAGGATTATCAGGATTATATATACAGGATTATTGAAGCTGAAAGCAGCCTGCAGGGAATTGGACTTGAGAAAGCAGTGCAGACAATCCTTGCGGTCAGATTTGGTAATGTAAAATGTGTTGACAAAGCTGACATAACTGGGATAATAAATACTATAAGACAGGTGCGAAGCTACGCACTTAAGAAAGCCAGAGGATTGAAGAAGCTTATAGTATGTTTAATTTAGAAGAAGAGCTTAAGAAACTCCCGGCAAAACCGGGAGTTTATATTATGCATGATAAGTGGGACAACATAATATATATAGGTAAGGCGAAGATTTTAAAGAATCGTGTAAGACAGTATTTCCAGAGCAGCAGGAATAAGTCTGCCAAGATTGTGCAGATGGTGTCACATATTCAGTACTTTGAGTATATTATCACAGATTCTGAACTTGAGGCGCTTGTTTTGGAGTGCAATCTTATCAAGGAGCACAGACCTAAGTACAATACCATGCTAAAGGATGACAAGAGTTATCCTTTTATTAAGATTACCGTGGGTGAAGAGTATCCAAGGGTGCTTTTTGCAAGAAAAATGAAGCATGGAGCGGGAAAGTATTTCGGTCCTTATACATCTGCGGCAGCAGTCAAGGACACTATTGAACTTCTATGCAAGCTGTATAAGGTAAGAACATGTAACAGAAATCTGCCTAAAGATGAGGGCAAGGACAGGCCGTGTCTTAATTATCATATCGGACAGTGTGATGCACCATGTCAGGGATATGTAAGTGGTGAGGAATACAGAAGAAGAATTGATGAGGTTGTAGCTTTCTTAAATGGTGATTACAAGAAGATTATGGACAGGCTTACAACGCAGATGCAGGAAGCGTCTGAGAAGATGGAATACGAGGAAGCTGCAAGATACAGAGACCTGTTAATGAGTGTCAAGCAGGTTGCACAGAAGCAGAAGATTACAGCAGATGATGTTAATGACAGAGATGTCATTGCGTGTGCAAGTGATGGTCAGGACGCAGTTGTGCAGGTGTTCTTTATCAGGCAGGGTAAGCTTCTTGGAAGAGATCATTTTCATATGAAGGTTGCTGAAGGTGACTCTAAGAGCGACATAATTTCGGAATTTATGAAACAGTATTACGGCGGAACTCCATTTATACCTAATATTATTATGGTACAGTATGAGATAGAGGATGCGGATACAATAGCACAGTGGCTCAGTGCAAGAAAGAGCCGCAAGGTAAGTATTGTCACACCTAAGAAGGGCGACAAGGAAAAGATGGTTGAGCTTGCATATAAGAACGCCCAGCTTGTTCTTACACAGGATGCGGAGAAGATTAAGCGTGAGGAGAGCAGGACAACCGGAGCTATGAAAGAGATTGCCGGCTGGCTTGGACTTGGGACACTTCACAGAGCAGAGGCTTACGATATATCTAATACAAATGGCGTTGAAAGTGTTGGCTCAATGGTCGTTTTCGAGGATGGAAAACCGAAGAAGAACGATTATCGCAAGTTCAGGATAAGAACAGTAAAGGGACCGGATGATTATAAGAGCATGCGTGAGGTTCTGACAAGACGTTTTACAAGAGGTATGCGTGAGCGGGAAGGAATTGAGGATAGTCACGGATTTTCGAGATATCCAGACCTTATTATGATGGATGGCGGACGCGGCCAGGTGAATATTGCACTTGATGTACTTAAGGAACTGGGACTTAATATTCCAGTATGCGGTATGGTAAAGGATGATACCCACAGCACAAGAGGTCTGTATTATAACAATATTGAGATACCGATAGATAAGCATAGCGAGGGTTTTAAGCTGATTACAAGGGTGCAGGATGAGGCACACAGATTTGCAATAACTTATCACAGAAGCTTAAGAGATAAGGCACAGGTATCTTCCGTACTTGATTCGATTGAAGGAATCGGACCTGTAAGAAGAAAGGCACTTATGAAGCATTTTCTTGATATAGAAAAGATACGGCAGGCATCAGTGGATGAGCTTATGAAGGCTGATGGTATTACTGAAAATGTGGCAGAGAATATATACAATTTCTTTCATTGATAATACTTTTATAATAGCATTTAGAGCTTGTCTGTGATAAACTTAGAATATATGAAATCGTAAACATGAGTTTGGAGGCAGAGAATATATGAATAATGGTAAAGAGAGGGTAAAGTTATCTAAAGTTATCCAGAAAATGAATCTTGTTAATCTTACACCACAGATAGATGTGTCAGGAATCTGGCTTAATCTGCCTGATGTGAACAGACCGGCTTTGCAGCTTACTGGCTTTTATGACCAGTTTGATAATGACAGATTACAGATTATTGGTAATGTGGAACATGCTTATCTTGAGAGCCTTTCTGAGCAGGAGAGATATGAAAGATATATGCAGCTTTTGTCAAGTAATATTCCGTGTATTATATTCTGCAGGAATTTAAAGCCAGAGCCTAAGATTATTGAACTTGCGGTTAAGTATCAGATACCTCTTCTTATGACAGACCAGGCAACATCTTCATTTACAGCAGAAGTAATACGCTGGCTGAAGGTCCAGCTTGCACCATGTATCGTAATCCATGGTGTTTTAGTTGATGTATATGGTGTAGGTGTACTTATCACAGGTGAGTCTGGTATTGGTAAGAGCGAGGCTGCACTTGAACTTATAAAAAGAGGACACCGTCTTGTAACTGATGATGCGGTTGAAATCAGAAAGGTCAGTGACGAGACTCTGGTTGGAAGCGCACCGGGAGTTACCAAGTATTTTATAGAGCTTAGAGGCATTGGTATTATTGATGTCAAGACACTTTTCGGTGTTGAAAGTGTTAAGGAAACTCAGGAAATTGATATGGTTATCAAGCTTGAGGACTGGAACAAGGACAGAGAGTATGACCGCCTTGGACTGGAGGAAGAATATATAGAATATCTTGGAAATAAGGTTGTGTGCCATACGCTTCCGGTAAGACCAGGACGTAATCTTGCTGTAATTGTTGAGTCAGCAGCGGTCAACCACAGACAGAAGATGATGGGATATAATGCAGCGAAGGAATTATACAGAAGAGTACAGGAAAATCTTATGAGAGGCGGGGAGGATGACGATGAGTAAGATTATATTTGGAATTGATGTTGGAGGAACAACCTGCAAATGTGGTACATTTTCTGAAGAAGGTGAGCTGTTAAGAAAAGAAGAGATTCCTACAAGAAAGGATGAGGGTGGAAGCCTGATTCTGCCTGATATAAGTGAGTATATCAAGGGCGTTCTTGCAGATATGAATATGACAACAGAGGATGTGGCAGGAATCGGAATGGGACTTCCTGGTGCATGTCTTGAGGATGGAACTGTCAACAAATGTATCAACTTGGGCTGGGGAGTATTTAATGCAGCCAATGCACTGTCTGAGCTTACAGGTATTCCTGTTAAGATTGGTAATGATGCCAATATGGCAGCACTCGGAGAATTCTGGGTAGGCGGTGGAAGCGAATATAACAGCATGGTAATGGTGACGATTGGAACCGGTGTAGGCGGTGGAGTTATTATTGATGGAAAGCCTCTTTATGGATTTAACGGTGCAGCAGGTGAGATAGGTCATCTTCCACTTGTTGAAGGTGAGACTGAGAGCTGTAACTGTGGAAAGAAGGGCTGTCTTGAGCAGGTTGCTTCTGCAACTGGAATTGTAAGAACGGCTAACCGTATGCTTGCAGAAAGTGACATGCCTTCATCTTTAAGAAGTGTGCCATACATATCGGCAAAGGTTATATTTGACGAGGCTAAGGGAGGAGATGCCCTTGCTATACAGGTAACAGAGTATGTATGCAGGTATCTTGGAAAAGGACTTGCATGTGCAGCGGGAATGGTTGACCCGGAGGTATTTGTAATTGGTGGCGGAGTTTCTGCCGCAGGGGAATATTTTATCAATCTTATTGATAAGTATTATAAGGAATGTGTGTTCCATGCGAGCAGACAGACTAAGATAGTTAAGGCTGCTCTTGGTAATGATGCAGGAATGTATGGAGCAGCAAAGCTTATTCTTGGAAATTAGTATTAAGGATAGTGAGATTATATGGATAATAAAATGTTATCAGAAGCATTAATATCAATGCTTGGTGCCGGGAATGTAAGAACAGGTGAACTAATGAAGACACATACTACATTCAGAATTGGAGGTGCTGCAGATTATTATGTAACACCACAGGCAGAAAAGCAGATAGCAGATGTTATCGCATTTTTGAAAAAATCGGACATTAAATATATTGTTATTGGAAATGGCAGTAATATTCTTGTGAGTGATGAAGGCTTCAGGGGAGTTGTAGTTGAGCTTGGCGATGGTTTTTCAGATTATGAGTTTCTGCAGGATTCACAGGATAATTCAGATGAAGTGCTTGTCAAAGCAAGTGCAGGTATGAAGCTTACAAGACTTGGCAATCAGCTTGCTGCTAATGGAATTGCTGGATTTGAATTTGCAACAGGTATTCCGGGTTGCATAGGTGGTGCTGTAAGAATGAATGCAGGTGCTTATGGCGGGGAGTTCAAGGATATTCTTGTCAGTGCAAAGGTTATTGATGATGAAGGTGTTATCAGGGAGCTTTCAGCAGATGAACTTGAGCTTGGATACAGAACAAGTATTGTAGCGAAAAGCAATATGATTGTTCTTGAAGCAACTTTGAAATTAAGAAAAGGTGAACCGGATATAATAAGAAATAATATCTCAGAGCTGGCAGCTAAGAGAAGGCAGAAGCAGCCACTTGAGTATCCTAGTGCCGGAAGCACATTTAAAAGACCGGAAGGATATTTTGCAGCAAAGCTTATTGAGGATGCAGGTCTTAAGGGTTGTGCAAGAGGTGGCGCACAGGTATCGGAGAAGCATGCCGGATTCGTTGTCAATAAGGGCGATGCAACTGCGAAGGATGTATGCGAGCTTACGGATTATATTAAGAGTGAAGTTATGGAAAAGTTCGGTGTCGGGCTGGAACTGGAAGTTGTAAAGGTTGGATTCTAAGGCTTGTTATAATTAAACAGACCAGTAATTAAGGACAGATAAGAAAGAGAAGATGATAAGATGAAGATGATTATTGTTACAGGTATGTCAGGCGCAGGTAAATCTACAGCACTTAATGTATTAGAAGATGAGGGATATTATTGTGTTGATAATATGCCAATCTCTCTGATTCCTAAATTTGCAGAGCTTGCCAATGCTGGTGATGATGGTTACAGTAATATAGCCATTGGTGTAGATATAAGAAGTGGTCACGCACTTGCTGAGCTGGATTCAGTGCTTGATGATATGCTTAATAAGCATTTTAACTATACAATTCTGTTTCTTGAATCAAGTGATGAAGTACTTGTAAAGCGATACAAGGAAACGCGAAGAACACATCCGCTTGCAATGGATGATCATGACAGAATAGATAATGTAATAAAGCTGGAAAGAGATGAGCTTAAGTTCTTAAAGAAAAGAGCAGATGTTATCATTGACACAAGTCAGATGCTTACAAGGGAACTTAAGGCAGAGCTTGAGGGCATATTCTTTGACGATAAGAATTTCAAGAATCTGTTTGTTACAGTTCTTTCTTTTGGTTTCAAATATGGAATACCTGCAGACGCAGATCTTGTGTTTGATGTGAGATTTCTGCCTAATCCATATTATATTGAAGAACTTAAACACCTTACCGGTAATGATAAGCCTGTACAGGATTATGTGAAGAAAGCTCCGGAGACAACAGAATTTCTGAAAAAGATAGATGATTTATTAAAGTTCCTTCTGCCTAATTATGTTAAGGAAGGAAAGAACAGTCTTGTTATTGCAATTGGCTGTACAGGAGGAAAGCATCGTTCAGTTACTCTTGCTAATGAAATCTATAAGCTTATAAGCAGGACTGAGTATGGATGCAAGGTTGAGCATAGAGATATTGAGAAAGATTCTAAGAGAAAAGGTTAAGTATGTCATTTTCATCAGAAGTAAAAGAAGAGTTAGTTAAGAAAACAGATTCCGCGAGGCATTGCCAGATTGCGGAATTTGCTGCGTTTATGGGAATGTCTGGCAATGTAAGCGAGACAGATAATGGAGAATTATGTCTGGAATTCGTTACAGAGAACGAATTATCAGTCGAGAAATTCAGTGACCTGTTATTGAGAATATTTAGCATTAAGATGGATGCTGATACGAATAAAATGGTTAAGAATGGCAAGGAAACTATTATAAGGATAACCAGACAGAGTGATGTTGCTAAGATATTGCAGACATTAAAATGGTGCGACGACCGGTTTACACAGATTGAACCGGTGTTTGTTGACGCAAGAATTGTAGCTATGGACTGCTGTAAGAAAGCATTTATAAGAGGAGCTTTTATGGAACGAGGTTCTATAAGTGACCCGAACAAGTTCTATCACTATGAGATTGTGTGCAAATATGAGGAGGACGCTGATATTCTTATGGATATGCTGCGTTTTTTCGGACTCGATGCCAAGGTTATTGTAAGAAAAAACAGTTTTGTTGTGTATATGAAAGAAGGCAATAATATTACTGATACGCTTAATCTTATGGGAGCGGTTGTATCACAGATGAATCTTTACAATGTCATGATTCTTAAGGGGATCAGTAATGATGTCAACAGAAAGGTAAACTGTGAGACTGCTAATCTTAACAAGACAATTGAAGCGGCGGTCAAGCAGATTAAGGATATTGAACTTATAAGAGATACTGTCGGACTTGACAGTTTAAGTGACAGTCTGATGCAGGTTGCTCTTTTAAGACTTGAGAATCCTGACATGAGTCTTCAGGGATTAGGTGAGCTGTTAGACCCTCCGGTTGGTAAATCGGGTGTAAACCACAGGCTAAGAAAGATTGGCGAGAAGGCAGATGAATTAAGACAGAGCATGGGAATCTCTGTCTGATTAAATATTTTTAATAAAATTTTACATTTTCTTTTCAAATAGGGATTGACAAGAAGTGTATAATTGAAAATATGAGATAAAAGAGCAGTCATATACTGCAGAAAGGTTGATTATGATGACTAAAGTAGATATAATTTCAGGCTTTTTGGGAGCAGGTAAAACAACTCTTATAAGTAAGCTTTTAAAGAAAGCCTTAAAGGGAGAGCAGGTAGTTCTTATTGAGAATGAATTCGGTGAAATCGGTATTGATGGAGGATTCCTTAAAGATTCTGGTGTTGAGATAAGAGAGATGAATTCAGGATGCATCTGCTGTTCACTTGTTGGTGATTTCGGAACTTCTCTTAAGGAGGTTGTTGATAAGTATCATCCAGACAGAATCATTATTGAGCCTTCAGGAGTAGGCAAGCTTTCAGATGTTATCAAAGCGGTTAAAGACCTTCACATTGAGAATGAAATCGTTCTTAACAGTGCTTCAACAGTTGCAGATGCATCTAAGGTTAAGGTATATATGAAGAATTTTGGTGAGTTCTTTAATAACCAGATTGAGCATGCAGGAACTGTTATTTTAAGCAGAACACAGAATGTTTCTGAAGAGAAGTTAAAGACAGCTATTGAGCTTATTAAGAGTGTTAATCCTAATGCACATATTATCACAACTCCTTGGGATGATATTGACGGAACTAAGATTCTTGGTGCAATGGAGAATGTTACTAACCTTGAGTTAGACATGCTTGCAGAGGCAGCACAGAAGGCTTATGAGGAGCATGAGAAGGAGCACCACCATCATCATCATGAAGATGGAGAGTGCTGCTGTTGTGGCGGACATCATGATGATGATGACGAGCATGAGCATCATCACGACCACGAGCATGAACATCACCATGACCATGACGAGGAGCATGAGCATCATCACGACCACGAGCACGAACATCATCATGACCATGAGCATGATCATCACCATCACCATGCAGATGACGTATTTACAAGCTGGGGAACAGAGACTCCTAAGAAGTATGAGAAGGCAGAGCTTGACAGTATATTAAAGAAGCTTTCTGAGAGTGAAGATTATGGTAAGGTTCTCCGTTCTAAGGGTATGCTTCCTTGCACAGATGGAACATGGATGTATTTCGACCTTGTACCAGAAGAATATGAGATTCGTGAGGGAAGTGCTGATTTCACAGGAAGAATCTGTGTAATCGGTTCTGAACTTAAGGAAGATGCACTTAAGGAACTTTTTGAAGTTTAATCAGTGTTTAATAGAAGAACACATTTTTACAACGCATTTATAATGAAATGATAGCGCAAATGCGCGGAAATGAGGATAAATATGGCAAATGAGGAATATCAGATTCCGATTTTCTTGATTAACGGTCAGCTTGACAGTGGTAAAACAAGATTTATCTCCGATACTATAGCAATGGGACAGTTTGCAGACGCTAAGAATAAACTTCTTATTGTGTGTGAAGAAGGTGAAGAGGAGTATAGCGAGAAGCTTCTTAAGGACAACGGAGTTGATATGGTTGTTGTTGAAAAGGAAGATTTTAATATCAACACTCTTAATGAACTGGACAAGAAGTATGATCCATGGATTGTTATTGTTGAATATAACGGAATGTGGGATCCTGCACTTATTCTTGGAAGTGAAAAGCCAAGAGGATGGCAGGTATACCAGTCTATAACTTTAGTTGATGCCAATGCATTTGGCTTACAGTGGGCTAACATGAAGTCTATTATTGCAGAGTCTGTTAAATATGCGGACATGGTTATTTTTAACAGATGTAAGTCAGGTATGGACCTTGGCAGCTACAGAAGAAGCATGAGAGCATTAAATCCTGCACTTCAGATTATCTTCGAGGACGAGAAGGGTGACCAGGTTGCTATATCTGAACAGCTTCCATACGATATCAATGCTGATGTTATTCAGGTTGATGACGAAGATTATGGTATCTGGTATATGGATGTGTCTGAAAGACCGGAAGTATACGCAGGTAAGAAGGTAAGATTCAAGGGACAGGTTCTTAAGAACAAGTACTTTAAGGATAAGAATTTCGTTCCGGGAAGAAAGGTTATGACATGCTGTGCAGAAGATACACAGTTTATTGGTTATATCAGCTTCTACAACAACATAGCTTCTCTTGAGAATAGAGAATGGATATGGGTTACAGCTACTATTAAGTATGAATTCCAGATGGCATATAAGAAGAAAGGTCCTGTTCTTTACGTTGAAAGCGTAGAAAAGACAGGTGCACCTAAGGAAGAGATGGTGTTCTTCTAATATGATACAGGATATATGGCCAAAACATCTGGACAACCAGTATAAGAATCTTAAGCCAGGCAATGGGGATACTGTGTTTTATTTTCAGGGTTCCTCGTTGCTTGCAAGACCATCAGGACATTTTAACTCACAGAATCCTGAAGAAAATGTATTAAAATATCCACAGTATGATGAGTTCGTTCAGGGGATAAAGTCCTCTTACGGAGACAAAGCTGTGGATAACTTTGAATTCATATATTTGTTGTCAATTGATGAGGAACATTTTTTCCTTGCAAGAAAGACAGGAAGCCTCGAAAGAGGCACATTCTTGGGAGAGATGGCTGATTCAGCTGTACACAAGGATATGTATTCTTTCGTCAGAGGATATGAATTCGTAGGAGTCGATTCTTTCCGTAAGGCACAGCCAAGAGAGCATGCTTATGCGGCTATTACTGCATTTCATCTGTATGGCTGGTACAGGGATAATCATTTCTGCGGAAGATGCGGAAAACCACTCAAGCATGATGACAAGCAGAGAATGTTACGCTGTGACTGCTGTAAGAATATGGTATTTCCTAAGATATGTCCGGCTGTTATTGTTGCCGTTACAGATAAGGACAGAATTCTTCTTACTAAATATGCGGGAAGAACTTATAGGAATTATGCGCTTATTGCCGGATTCACAGAGATTGGTGAAACAACAGAGGAAACTGTAAGCAGAGAAGTTATGGAAGAGGTAGGTGTGAAGGTTAAAAATATCACCTATTATAAGAGCCAGCCTTGGGGACTCAGCGGTTCTCAGCTTCTTGGTTACTTCTGTGAGCTTGACGGTGACGACACAATAACTCTTGAAGAAGATGAGTTATCGGTCGGCACATGGGTCAAGGCAGATGATATAGATGTAATTGATGACCATATCAGTCTCACAAGGGAAATGATTGAGAAATTCCGCAGTGAGCATGTGAGTCACAATTAATTGTAATCTTTAAAACTAATATTAAGATCTATGGTATTACCACTGACACCGTCTAACTTAGCTGATTCAGTGTATTGCCATATAGAGAATTCATATGGGAAGTAAGGTGTGTCTGAATAGTAGGCAAACCACTTCTCATATTTTTCTAAGCGGGTAAGGTCAAGTCTTCCAACGAATCCCTTGAGGTTGGAATATATCATTGGCTTATAGCCTGCTTTTTCTATTTTGTCGCAGAATGCGATTATGATATCTGTAAGTTCTTCAGTAGTCAGATTCTCCTGTCTGTATGAATCGCCCGAAATCTCCTCAAAGTCAATAACTACAGGATATGTAATCCTGTAAGGCTTGATAATATCAAGAACATAATCAGCCTCTTCTATAGCTTCCTGTTTCGTAATTGCTGATGAGAAGAAGTATGCGCCAATCTTAATATTATTCTTTATTGCGTCTTTTGCAAATGTATCAAATGAAGAATCAGTGTTCAGGATTCCATTGCCATAGCTTCTGAAACCACATCTTAACATGGCAAATTCAACGCCCTGTTCTTTTAATTTCTTAAAGTCAATATTCCCCTGAAACTTCGAGGCATCAACACCCATATGAGTTGTAACTTTACCGTCTTCATTGTATGTAATAATTCCTTTATCATCCTGCTTGAAATTCTCATCCTTATAATTATTCTTCGCAAGTTCAGGAAGTATCTGCGCAAATACATACTGATTCTTATTGTTCACATAGACTATATTATCAGGGAAATAGCTCTTAAGTATAGAAAGAGAACCTTCACCGTTAGTGAATCTTAACTTCATATCAGAAAGAAGATCCTCTTTCTCTTCTGACTTTAGTTTCTCAATCTCGTCATTGCTAAGCTTATCGGTATTAGCTGCAACGGTTGATTTTCGGTACTTAATAATGACACCGGTGGTCAGAAGACCGAACATTACAGTTGTCATAAAGAATATTAAAGTTGTTATCACAAAAGGATTGGTTTTCTTCGATTTCATAGTGCATCACCTCTATAATAATTAATTATGAGTTATTCATAAAAAGTATTTCTTGTATAAATGGTATATTAGCTTTTACGAAATGTCAATTAGAATTCATATGATTTTTTAAATAAAAATATACAAAAGGTATTGACAATTTATTGAATAGAATATATAGTATCTGTACAACACAACAATTCTTATAGAATCAGAATCCAGACGTGGATAACTGAGATTCTTTTGCCTTTGCAAGAAGGTAATTGTACCGTTTCTGTTCTGAATTAAGCTGGTAGATATAACAGTCTATCAGGTCAGGATCAGTAACATTATCAAGATTAGAATAGGCAGTATACATTGCCTTTTTAGTCATCATAAGTTCCTGTAGCAGGTATTTTTCATCATATGTAGCAGGACTCTTTTTTTTACCAAACATTTTCAATAGAATTACTCCTTAATGCTCAAGATTAGGGGCATCATATGCCTTTATTAGAAGTATAGGCAGTAAATGGTAATTCTATACATGTTTTTTAGGAGGTGGATATGTGCCATACGATATATCAGTAGTGATTGCACTGGTATTCATTATATGGTCAGTGAGGGAAGATGTAAAAGCTTTCAGAATACCGAATTATCTGATTATAGCAGGGTTAATTGTGGGAACAGGACTACTCGTTATAAGAGGGTTGGCAGGTGATAATATAAGGGACTACATACTTGGCACCCTGGCGGGATTAGCAGGAATGATGCTTCTTTATATAATCAGGGCTGTTGGTGCGGGGGATGTGAAGCTTTTTGCAGTGCTTGGACTGCTGACGGGGTTAGAATTCGTGGTACAGCTTATGGTTGTGTCATTTATCACAGGGCTTTTTATAGGAGTTATTGAGTTGTGTTTTAAAAGGACAAGTCTGGTAAGGGTAGGAAGCACAGGGATAGAAGGGCATGGATTTCATTATGCGGTTGCGGTTCTGATTGGATATGTTGTTGTGTTGGGATACAGAGTTGTTGTGATTTTATGAACATATAAGGGGAGGTAAATAATGGGGAGGAATAGCATTTGTGTTATATACGATTCAGATGAGAATTATGCAAAGCGTCTGATGTCAGTAATTAACGATGATAATGATATTCCTTATAATGCACAAGTGTTTACACAGGAGCAGGAGCTTGATAAGTATCTGCAGGAAAAGAAAGCGGACATGCTTATGATATGTGAGGGGGCATATGAGTATGATGCGACGAGAACAGGGAATAAGACTTACCAGATATTAAACGCAAAACAAAAAGCACCCGTTACCGGATGCTTTAAATGTATACTTCATAATATATCAAACAGACCTTACTAACATCAGCCACGCTAATAATATTACAGGCAAATGTTAATTAAACCATTATAATAACTCAATGAATAAACAGTGCAACCGGCTGTCTTTCCTTAACATAAGCAATATTAATATTCCTGCTGGTGTTACCAGGCTGCCATATAAATACTGCTATAAAGGTGAGGACCCTTTGGCTTTGCGTCACAGCTTTTCAACTGCTTTGCTAAAATATTAACTTATGAAGTAGACTATATACATTTTACTTTTAATTGTAAATAGTACCTTAGTACCACATCAGTTTCTTTCTCTGTCGAATACACTTGCCAGATATCTCATTGCATTAAGATGATCCCAGTTAAGCTGCCCTTTCTGCATACGCCATTTCCAGTTATTACCAAAGCTTGATGGGAAGTTCATTCTTGCTGAATTATCAAGCTTTAATATATCCTGAACAGCAAATATTGTAAGCACAGCAACACTTGAATATGCAGCTCTGAACACCATATCTACCATTCTGTACTTATCCCTTGTATCAAGATAATCAAATGCATAACCTAACTCGCCATCATTTCTGTCATTAAAAAATCCAAGAAGTGTTTCATTGTCGTGTGTTCCACCGTAGCATACACAATTATTAGTGTAATTATATGGAAGATGTGGATTCTTTCTGTCGCCACCAAATGCGAATTCAAGCACCTTCATTCCCGGATAATTATTATCCTTTAATATCTGGTCAACCTCCGGCATACATACTCCAAGATCCTCTGCTATTATCTTCTTATCGCCGATTGATTCATTAATAGCATCAAGAAGCTTCTGCCCTGGTCCCTGCTCATATGAGCCCTGTCTTGCATCAGGCATTTCATATGGAATAGTATAATATTTAATAATACCAAGAAAATGGTCTATTCTTATAATATCATACAGGCGTGCAGAATTAGCCATTCTCATTCTCCACCATTCAAAATCACTGTTCTCCATCTTAGCCCAGTCATATAATGGATTGCCCCACTTCTGACCCATATCTGAAAATGCATCTGGTGGAACTCCTGCTACCTTTACCGGTGTGAGATTCTCATCAAGTTGGAATTCTGCCTGATTGGCCCATACATCAACACTGTCGTAGCCCATATATATAGGTATATCGCCAATTATCTCAATTCCGTTAGAATTAGCATATGCCTTTAACTTACCCCACTGTGTATAGAACTCATACTGGATAAAATTCCAAAATCCTATATCATCAGAAAGTTCGTCCTCATATCTTTGCATAGCCTCTGGTTCTCTGAACTTAATATCCCTGTCCCATTCTCCCCATGCTTTCTGGTTAAAATACTCTTTCAAAGACATAAACATTGCGTAATCCTTAAGCCAATATGCATTATCCTTAACAAAATTATCAAAACGCTTGTAAAGTGGAAGTCCCTTATCAAGGGTAAGCTTTGCTGCAACACATTTTCCCTTAAAACGCTCATATGCTTTTCTAAGTACATTAAATCTTCCATTATACATTTTCTCATAACTTACATATCGGTCATCACCAAGATAGCCGTCATGGTTGACTGGATATCGGTTATTGACCGCATCATCTTCAGACACCTCAACTGGTATTATTCCATCTCCCCAGTCAACTGCTATAACCTCTGATTTAAGAAGAAGTCCTTCTTCTATCAGCATATCCAGATCGACAAAATAAGGATTACCCGCAAATGCCGAATATGGCTGATAAGGACTGTCACCGTATGTTGTTGGTCCTACCGGAAGTACCTGCCAGTATTTATGATTGCTGTCCCTTACAAAATCCACAAACTCATAGGCATCTTTTCCTAATGTTCCTATTCCATAAGGTGATGGAAGCGAACTGATTGCCATAAGAATACCTGCATTTCTTTTAAATACATTGCTATTACCCATATACACTCCTTCTCGCTATACACTTAATTAACAGTTACTGTATTAGTCGTTCCTGCTCATCTGTTCAGCAAATTCCCTAACGCCCTGTGCTTCATCCTCTGATAATATCTTGTTAATATCAAGAAGAATAACTAAATCACCAGCAGGGATAGATTTGAGAAAATCTACAGCACCCGGCAACCATTCGTCATCCCCTGTCTTATAACCATTATGC
>ERZ1106954.1822-NODE-1822-length-15570-cov-5.246342_pt1 | contig 15570 bp, 15 predicted proteins | sample MGYA00403678_ERZ1106954 | MGnify/ENA primary metagenome ERZ1106954 (study PRJEB35170, sample SAMEA104062445) | human gut metagenome | biome: human gut; feature: human-associated habitat; material: faeces | place: Denmark | collected 2012-08-20 ... | reverse complement strand
GAGTGTAGTTAACGGAATTGTCCTTGTCGCTGTAGATAACGAGAGAAGCTGTGCATTTTCGAAAATTATATAGGTTTATCGACAGTCTGGCAGGCTTACCGATAAGGGTAAGCCTGTTTGCCAAATACATAAAATGGATGGTAACCAAAATACTAAAAGAGGTTTATCGAAAACGCTTGCCCGAAAAAATTAACAGGCATCGTATCTTCCGTTTCCCGTGTCGGTAAAATATGATACGGGAAGTTAAAAAGGAGAAAACATCTGTGCCGAAAAATGAGGAAAAACAGCACAGAACTATGTAAACAGTGAACAGATAAAGACCTTTCACGATGGGTTGTCAGGCCATCAGCCTTTAACGTTCATATCCGCCGCAGCGGACTGTAAATTTCGGTTGGCAGTCTGTATTTTGCAGACTGCCGTTTGAAAAGGAAGGTATACAATGTATATCGGAGCATCTACTCCTCGTAATATTTATAATATCTTCGCTGTCCGATAAAACGGACTTGATAAGTAATTTTCGTATTGCAGATATGCCCGGAATAACCGATACCGATATTCCGGGCAATCCTGCAATGACTTGGAAAGCCAAGACAGCCAAACACAGAAGGGAGAAAGAGGAAAAATATCGGTTTTATTTCAACATTCCGTAAGGAATGTTCATTGTCGAGGCAACGGCGGTAACAGCGTCACTGCCGTTGCAGAAAAGGAAGTTTTATGTACAACTTTCGGAGCGAATGCTCCTTCGTTATGTTTATATTGTAACATCTTCGCTGTCCGATAAAACGGACTGATGATAGTTTTTGATTTGCAGTCACCGTAGCCGATGACCGCAAAACGAAAGAATGTGATTATTGTCCGGAGCTTTTCGCTCCCTCGTTATGTTTATATTATAACAGAGGTTGTGTCCTATAAAACGGACTGCTTTTCCAGTTTCCAATAATATTTTCTGTTTGCACTGGGAAAATCACTCATAACCCCGTGTTCGGGATCGTAGAATGTGCCATCGGCATACAGCGACCAGTGCCAGCAACGTGGTGTTTCAAGGCTGAGCAGGCAAAGGGGAGGCAGCTGTTCCTTTTTCTGTACCGCTATACGCTCATCGGATATATGAACGCCGTGTTCTCTGAACGTTCTTTTCATCTCGGCAAGGGTGGTCTCACGGTCATTTTGAAGAAATGTAACTATCTCTTCTACCGTCTTTCCGAGTACCATAGCAAGCACAGCCTGACCGCACTGTAAGTCTGTAGGCTCGTGGATATACTCTATCATACCGTTGCCTGTCCTCTTTTCTTAGGAAGAATAATATTCACCGACTCGTGCAATACCTCGATATGAGTATCTTTTCCTCCGTCTGCCTCTTCTCCGTCAAGCGACCACGGCAGAGCCTCGTCACTGTGGATGTCAAGCTGTTTTGTATGGAAGAAATCAAGAAATTCATTATCGTAATTTCCGCTGAGAAGGGCCTTTGCCATAAGGCTTATCTGGACAGGTGTTTTCGGGCAACGTACAAGCATCACTTCAAAAACTCCGTCACTCAGATCTACAAGATTCTCGTCAAGCTTGATTATTCCGCCGACAGATGTTGCATTGCAGGCCGCACCGAATATATAATCGCCCTCGTGCAGTATTCCGTCCGAATCATATACGCTCATATGATACGGCTTTATCTCGGCAAGCTCCTTTATTCCGCTTAAGATATACGCAAAATGACCGAATGCGTTTTTGAGATTCTGCGGTGTGCCGTAAGAGCTTTGAGTAAATGCGCCGAAAGAGGCTATATACATAAATTCACGCTCGTTGAATCTTCCTGCATCAAACGCCTTGGGCGTTCCGCTTACAATATCGTCAGCCGCTGTCATAATATCCGACGAAAGTCCTATGCCGTATGCAAAATCGTTAGTTGTGCCGGACGGAATGTAACCGATTTTTGTCTTGTGACCACCTTTTATCATACCGTTTGCCGTTTCGCTGAGCGTTCCGTCGCCGCCGCAGCAGACAATCATGTCATATTCGCCGCCGTGCATCCTTGCGGTTTCGGTAGCGTCGCCTCGTCTTTCGGTAACGTGTACGGTAGTTACATATCCGCCCTTTTCAAGACGGCTGATTATCTCTACAAGCTCACCGGTTATTCTCCTTTTTCCCGAAACGGGATTCACTATCAGTAAGGCTTTCATATTAAAATTCCTCCGAAATAATTTTCTTATATTATATTACACGATTTTTAACTGTCGGTCAACTGTGGCGCAAAAATAATACCGCACAGCGTTTTTACCGTGCGGTGAAATATTATTTTTCAGTCTTTGATTATCGGCTCGGTCGAGCTTCCCGGAACGGCGTTTTCACGGGCATATACTACCTCTTTCAGCTTTATAAAGCCGTTGTAAAGGCTTTCTTCGGGCAGTGCCTTCAGTGCCGCTATCTGCTCTTGCGTAAGATATGACGCTAATTTACGGGCGGTTTCAATCGAAACGTCCTTGCTCTGCAAAGCGTTTATATCGCTTATGCTCAGCTTTTCGGCAAGCGTTTCAAATGCCAGATTTGCAACATAATTATCACTGTAAATTATCTGATTTACCGTTGTTTTGCTTTTCGGCATCATAGTTCCGTTTGAGTCGATAGTATAATCTCCCTCAAGCAAAAGCTCGCTCACGGTGCAAAGCTCAAAGCCCTGTTCCTTTAGACTTTTAAGCACGGTCGGCAGTGCCTGAGTCGTGTTTTCAAGGTCGTTATGGAAAAGCAGTATTGATCCGCCCGAAATGTTCTTTGTTGTACGCTCGATTATTGTTTCGGGGGTCGGCTTATCCCAGTCGATACTGTCCTTGTTCCACTGAATGACGCTCATTCCCATTCCGAAAAGCGTGGTTACCGCCTTGTCGTCATATTCTCCGTAGGGCGCACGATAAAGCGTGGGAGCATTGCCCGTTATCATCTTTATCTTGCGTGAGCATTCCTTTGTATCGGCTATGAGGTCGTTTACGTTCATACCCTTGATATGCGGATGCTTGTCGCTATGGTTTGCTATCTCGTGGCCTGCATCGCTGAGCTTCTTTATATCGTCTGCATACTTATCCGCAAATTCTCCCGTTACAAAGAATGTAGCCTTCGCATCGGCTTCGGAAAGTATCGAGATCAGCTTGTCGGTGTTGCTGTTTCCCCACGCACAGTCAAACGTAATGCTGATTTTGTTGTCGGTGCGTTTTACGTTATATATCGGCAGCTTTACGTTTTCCGCACCGGTATCTATAGACGAGAGTATGGCGAATACACCTATAGCGATGCCGGTAATCAGCACTAACACAAACATGACCGCACGGATAAGTTTACGCTTGGTCATAGTCATAACGAACATAATAAATCCTCCTCGCTTTTTCATCTGAAGAATTATATGTCCGTGTCCGGAAGAAAATGACAAGCAAGCAAAATTTTAGTTTACGGAATCAGTGTGAATTTTTCCTCGTCCGCTACACCGTGTATATTTTTAACCGTGCAGATAATAAGCACTGCAAAGAGTATTATCATACTTTCACTCATTAATCCGTTTTTGAAACCGAGCCTTGCGGGTATATCAGGCATAATAAGCGAAACAACGTACAGCACACCGTAATTCACCAATACATTTGCACCTAAAAATCCGCCGAGCCTTGAAAAACAGGTCTTTCCCCTGAGTTGCAGATACATATAATAGATAAATGGCGGCAGCATAAACGCTTCGGAAAGCGGTACTATCCAAGACAGCGAGGAGTACACAGCGTGGCATATCTCATCTGCCCCCTGATAGCCATTGCTTCCCATATAGGCATAGATTGCAAGTAATAATATGTAAAAAATATGCAGGCATAGCCACGGTGTAAGTCCGAATATGTTCAGCACCCGGTATATCTTTCTATCTCTGCTATCCTTTATAAATCCTGCCATTGCGAAAAGTCCTGTTCCGTAACAGATTATACCCGGAAAAGCAAGCGCCATAGCAATTGCGTTTCTTGCCGGAGATATTCCGATTACGCCCTGTGTAAGCCAGTAAATCTCGCCTGTATGCGCCGTATTGCCCTATATCATCAGCCAGTCACCGCCGCCGAAGCACAGACAGCCTACCATTCCAAGCACAAAGCAGATTATCATTTTCTTTTTCTTGTTCATAGATATATCCTCACAATTAAGTTAGTATTAACTAACGTGATTATATCACTATTGTTCCTTGATGTCAACAAGCAAAAGAAAAGCTGTCACACGTCTTACCGCATGACAGCTTATATTAATTACTGGAAATTCTTTTTAAGATCGTCGCCGAACTTCTTTATCTTATCAAAGAAGCTGGTACGCTTTTCGTAGTTTGACGGAGTAAGCTCCTTTTCAAAACTCAGCAATGCGTCCTTCTGCTTCTTGTTCAGCTTCTTGGGTACTTCGATAACTACCCTTACCATCTGGTCGCCCCTGCCTTCACGCTGGAGCTTCTTTATACCCTTGCCTCTCAGCCTGAAAACAGTACCCGGCTGTGTACCCTCGGGTATGCTGTACTTAACGTTGCCGTCTATTGTAGGCACTGTAAGTTCGTCACCGAGAACCGCCTGTGAATATGTTATCGGTATCTCGCACCATACATCGAAACCCTTACGTTCGAATATCGGGTCTTTGCGTACCGTAATGCGTACATTAAGGTCGCCCTTGGGGCCGCCGTTTGTACCGCAGTTACCCTCGCCTCTTACGCAGAGCGTCTGACCGTTATCTATACCTGCGGGTACATTGATAACGACTTTCTTACGGCGCTGTACTCTGCCCTGACCGTTACAGGTGGGACAGGGGGTTTCTATAATCTTACCCTTACCGCCGCAACGTGAACACGGACGTGTGGAGGACATCATACCGAACATACTTCTCTGCTGTACTCTTACCTGACCGCTTCCGTGACAATCGGGGCAGGTCTTGGGAGTTGTGCCTGCCTTTGCACCGGAGCCGTGACAGCTGTCACAGGTTTCGGCACGGTTTATCTCAACCTCGTGCGACAGGCCCTTGCACGCTTCCATAAAGCTGATGTCAAGGCTTATGGCTATATCCGAGCCTTGTCTTGGAGCATTGGGGTTGGAGCGCTGTCCGCCGCCACCGCCGAATATAGAGTCGAAAATATCGCCGAGGTCTATGCCGTCCGCTGACGAGAATCCGCCGGAAAATCCGCCGAATCCGCCGCCGAATCCGCCTGCACCGCCGCCGTATGACGGATCTACACCTGCGTGGCCGAACTGGTCATACTTTGCACGTTTCTGCGGGTCGGAGAGAACGTCGTTTGCCTCGTTTATCTCCTTGAACTTGGCTTCAGCCTCAGGATTATCGGGGTTAAGGTCGGGGTGATACTGCTTGGCGAGTTTACGGTAGGCTTTCTTTATTTCATCGTCGGTCGCACCTTTCTGCAAACCGAGCACTTCGTAATAATCTCTTTTTTCTGCCATAATGGTCTAACCTTCCCGACAGAATTATCTGCCGTTTTATAAAGTATTGCAAAATCAGCAATATGAGCCGAGAGTTCCCGGCTCATACGCAATGTTATTGATTAGTTGGCATCTGTGTAATCAGCGTCAACCACATTATCATCCGAACCGCCTGCGGCATTTGTGCCTTCGCCCTGAACATCTGTCTGAGCAGCCTCAGCCTGCTGTGCTGCAGCGCCCTGTTCCTTGTAGATTCTCTCGGCTACTGCGTAGAATGCTGTCTGAAGCTCTTCCTGAGCCTTCTTGATAGCTTCAACGTCTGTACCCTTGAGAGCTTCCTTAAGAGCGTCGAGCTTGGGATTTACGGAATCCTTATCAGCCTGTGTAACCTTGTCGCCGAATTCGTTCATCGACTTTTCAGTCTGGTAAACCATCTGATCTGCGGCGTTACGAGCCTCAACCTCTTCCTTCTTCTTCTTATCCTCAGCGGCGAATGCTTCAGCTTCCTTAACAGCCTTATCAATATCGTCCTTGCTCATATTTGTTGAAGCGGTGATGCTGATGTGCTGTTCCTTACCTGTGCCGAGATCCTTAGCGGATACGTTTACGATACCGTTGGCATCTATATCGAAGGTTACTTCGATCTGGGGGATACCACGGGGAGCGGGAGCGATACCGTCAAGTCTGAATGTACCGATAGACTTGTTATCCTTGGCAAATTCACGTTCACCCTGTAAGATGTTTATATCAACTGAGGGCTGGTTATCCGAATAAGTCGAGAATATCTGGCTGTGCTTTGTAGGAATGGTCTTGTTTCTCTCAATCATTCTTGTGCAGACACCGCCTGCTGTTTCGATACCGAGTGACAGAGGAGTTACATCGAGCAGTAACAGACCTGTTACTTCCTTGTTGAGAACGCCGCCCTGCAGAGCCGCACCCATAGCAACGCACTCATCGGGGTTGATTCCCTTGAAGGGATCCTTGCCTGTATATTTCTTTACGGCTTCCTGTACAGCGGGGATTCTTGTAGAACCGCCGACTAACAGTACCTTGTCGATCTCGTTCATTGAAAGGCCGGAATCGCTGATTGCCTGCTTGAAGGGGCCCATTGTTGCTTCAACAAGGTCGGCTGTCAGCTCGTTGAACTTTGCTCTTGTAAGCTGAACGTTCAGGTGCTTGGGGCCTGTAGCGTCTGCTGTGATATAAGGAATATTTACGTTTACCGAAGGAGCGTTTGAAAGTGCAATCTTTGCCTTTTCTGCTTCGTCCTTTAATCTCTGCATAGCGAACTTATCGTTCTTAAGGTCGATACCGTCGCTCTTCTTGAATTCTGCTACAAAGTAGTCGATAAGACGCTGGTCGAAGTCATCGCCGCCTAAGTGGTTGTTACCTGCTGTGGCAAGAACCTCCTGTACGCCGTCGCCTATTTCGATAACGGATACATCGAATGTACCGCCGCCGAGGTCGTATACAACTATCTTCTGCTCGTTTTCCTTATCAATGCCGTAAGCTAAAGCTGCGGCTGTAGGCTCGTTGATGATACGCTGAACGTTAAGGCCTGCTATCTGACCTGCGTCCTTTGTTGCCTGACGCTGTGAGTCTGTGAAGTATGCGGGAACGGTGATAACAGCATCTGTTACCTTTTCACCGAGGTAGCCCTCAGCCTCTGTCTTCAGCTTCTGAAGAATCATAGCTGAAATCTCCTGAGGTGTGTACTTCTTGCCGTCAATGTCTACCTTGTAGTCACTGCCCATGTGACGCTTGATCGAAATGACCGTTCTGTCGGGGTTTGTAACTGCCTGGTTCTTTGCGAGCTGACCTACAAGACGCTCGCCGTCCTTAGTGAAAGCAACAACTGAAGGAGTTGTTCTTGAACCCTCGCTGTTTGTGATAACAGTAGGCTCGCCGCCTTCGATAACTGCTACACATGAATTTGTTGTACCTAAGTCAATACCTATTATTTTTCCCATGATAATTATCTCCTTACCGTAAGGTTCTTACAGAACCGTTTATTCTTCGGGCTTAAGCCCATTTGATTGCTTTTTTACTTTACGACTGCTACCATCGCAAAACGGAGAACCTTTTCTCCTATTTTATAGCCTTTCTGGAATGTGGCGGCTATAGTGCCTTCTTCCTTGCTGTCATCCTCAACCTGCTGTACAGCCTGATGATACGAAGGATTGAACTGTGCGCCGTCCGATTCGATCACCTCAACGCCTAAGTTCTGAAGAGCCGTAACAAAGCTCTCGTGTATCATCTCAACGCCCTTCTTGTAGTCGGGGTCTTTACACTCCGCCGCAAGCGCTCTGTCGAGATTGTCCATAACGGGTAAAAACTCCGTTAGGTTTCTTGCCGTAATCTCGGGGGAAAGCTCCATTCTTTCCTTGGCGGTACGCTTTCTGTAGTTGTCGAATTCCGCCATAGTCCTGAGCAGCTTATCCTTAAGGTCGGCAATTTCGAGATCCTTGGGATCTACCTTGATTTCTTCGGCTTTTGCTTCAGCCTTTTCTTCTGTCACCTCTCCGGTTGTTTCAGCTACCTTTTCGGTGGCTGTGTCTGCGGTCTGCTGAGTTTCTTCCTTGGTTTCCTTTTCCTTCTTACTCAAACTGAATCCGCCTCCTTTTCTTCGTTCTTTTCTTCTTCGTCATTGCCTGCCGACAGTGCATCGGTGACCTTTGACGAGAAATATTCAATATACGGGATCAGCTTTTTGTAATCCAGTCTTACAGGACCTATAACTCCGAAAGAACCTGCCTTTCGTCCGTCCTTATTGAAGCTTGCCGCTATCAGACTGGAATTGGTAACGGCGAATGTATCGCTTTCGGCTCCGAACTTTATCTGTATGCCTGAGAACGTATCGTCAAGCCAGCTGCAAAGCTCGTTCTTGCCGTCAAGTATCGTTGCTATCTGAGTGTTCGAGAAATCAGAACAGGTCAGCAGATTCTTTTCTCCGCTGAACTCTACCTGCTGCTGCATTTCAGCCGATATATCGACTACCGCTTTGAGAAGCGGCGATAACGTCATCATATATCCGCCCATTGCCTGCGTCAGTTTATCTATATATTCATCGGACAGCTCATCAAGGTTTACGCCTTTGAGGTTCTCGTTTACAAACTGCGTGAAGAAATCCATCTGCTCGTTTGTAAGATCAAAACTCAGCCTGCATACCCTGTTTCTGATATTGCCCTCGGAGGTTATCAGAAGAAGAACATACATTCTTTTGCCTGTGGGGATAACGTCTACCTTTGTTATTACCGAAAACTTGTTTACGGTGTTGGTAGAAACTATCGCACATTTCGTAATATCCGCAAGAGCCCTTGACGCATTGTCGATTATCTCGTCATCGGTCGCTCCGCCGATATTATCAAATATACGGTCTATCTCCTCTTTTTCTTCATCGGGTAACTGTGCGGGCGACATTACCTTTTCTATATAAAGCCTCAGTCCCTGATATGTCGGAAGTCGTCCCGAGCTTGTGTGCGTATGCTCAAGATAGCCCTGCTGTTCAAGAGCCGCCATCTCATTTCTTATAGTTGCACTTGAAACTGCATTATCCAGCTTTTCGGCTATCAGCTTTGAGCCGACCGCCTCGCCGGTGCGTATATATTCGTCAACTATCGCTTCAAGGATTCTGAGTGTACGGTTTTCCATATTCCTTTTCCCTTCTTTCAGCGGCACTCCGCTGTTTCCGGCCGGTTAGCACTCATAATTTTTATCTGTTAGCACTCTACCTCTCTGAGTGCTAAACACAATATAACACACTTTCAGCACTTTGTCAAGAGATTTTTTAATAAAATTTGCACAAATTATTATTAATTTCTGTGTACGAATTTGTGCATTTACATTTTTTAGAATTTGCGATAACTTCTGTCGTAATAATGATGCGGATTTTTACGCATACTATTCACGAAACTCACACAACTCACGAAACACTGTGCCGTTTTAAAACGGCAACCGATTTTACATTATGAAAGGAACAACAATGGATAATAACGATTTAAAAAAGCAAAACAGGCTTATGAAAAATCCTGTCCCAAAAACGCCTGAGGAACGCAGTGAAACGGAAGAAATAATTCTTGATAATTTCTGCGGATGCTGTTCCTCATCGGACTGCACGGGGCTTATTCCTTCCGACCCGACGAGCAAAACGGCGGCCGATGAATACCGTAATGTTTATCCCTATGCCGTACCGGACAGTGACGGGATACCGTATACCAAGAACAAGAAAAAGACTTACGGGAAAGAGGGTACGCACGGCGGTGTGTAAATATAAAAGGCTGTCGGCTTATGCGTGCCGACAGCCTTTATTTACTTCATATTTTCAAGTACGTCTATCACCTTATCGAGTGACGGTGCGACCGCATACACAGCTTTAAGCTGTTCCTCCTCAGGCTCAGTAAGGTCGGGTACCATTACAGTGACACAGCCCGCACTGCTTGCGGATTTTACGCCGTTCGGGCTGTCCTCAAGCGCCATGCACTGTGACGGCTCAAGCCCCAGCTTTTCGCAGGCATAAAGATAGATGTCGGGACAGGGCTTGCCGTTTTCGAGCATATTACCGCAGATTATAGTTTCGAACTTGTCATAAACGCCTATCTTTTTAAGGTACTCCTCAGCACGCTCGATATTTGTAGCGGTAGCGACCGCCGTTCTGTAGCCGTGTGACGTAAGATAGTCAAGCAGTGTGTCAAGCCCCTGCTTTTTCTCTATGCCGTGTACGTCCGTGTATTCCTTCATCAGCTTTACACGCAGATCGTGTATAGCCATATAGTCGCAGTCTTCTCCAAACCACTCTTTAAGTTTCGGTATTGCAAACTTTCTTGAAAATGATCTCAGTGCAAGTGCGTGTCTGCGTTCCATAGGGAAGCCGAGCTTGTTTGCCGCCTCGCACCAGTATTTAACGAGCAGTTTTTCGGTATCGAGCATAAGCCCGTCCATATCAAATATTACAGCCTTTATCTCCATAGTTACTCCTTTATTCAGGTATAGAAAAAGTCGTTTTTGGTGTAGAAACTTCTCTAACCCTAACCCCAAACCCCTTCCCCACGGTGAAGGACTGTGTATGCTTGGTTGGCTCTGCATCGTGCAGAGCCTTTGGGCATACACGCCCGGCGTCCGTGCCGGGGCTGTATTATTGGGGCTACCGCCCCTAATCCCTGTCGGGGGCTTTGCCCCTGCGACCCCTTTTATAACAAAATACTACTCCTTATATCTTCGTCATATCTTCGTCATCTTGGCAAACTTTGCGGCAACCTTCTTGGTGCCTTTATCGTCAAACGCTATTTCAAGCAGCCAATCTCCGCCCATTGCCTTTGCCGAAAGCACAGTTCCGTCACCGAATACCCCGTGATGCACACGCTCGCCCGGCGCATAGCTTACGTTCTCGACACGTTTTTCCATTTCACGCTGTCCGACACGGTACGATCTCTGCTGTTGCTGTAAATAGCTTGTACGGGGTTTCATCTGCTCTGCACTTCTTGCCGCCGCCGACGCTGTAACAGCCGTATGATCGTCATAAGCCATATACTGCGACGGTATCTCCACCACAAAGCGTGAAACCTTGTTTCTCATTGTCTGACCGTACAGCATACGCTGTTTTGCACAGGTGAAATAAAGATGTCGCTTTGCTCTTGTTATAGCAACATAGGCAAGTCTTCTTTCTTCCTCTATCTCCATCGGGTCAAACTGTGAACGGTAGCCGGGGAAAATGTTTTCCTCTGCGCCTACTACAAATACAGTGTCAAATTCAAGTCCCTTTGCGGAGTGCATTGTCATAAGCACTGCCTTGTCGTCATCGGCTTCAAAGCTGTCCATATCAGAAACAAGCGCTACCTGCTCTAAAAATTCCGATAATCCCGCACCCTCGTTTTCCTTTGCGAAGGTTATCATATTAGACTTTAATTCGTTTATATTTTCAAGGCGAACTTCGCCCTCAAGTCCCTGTCTTTGCATTGCCTCCCTGTAGCCGAAGCGGTCAAGAATATCGTCAATAAGGCTACCGTCCGAAATATCATCGGTATGCTGTGAAAGCTCGCTGAACGTTTCACCGAGCGGAACAAGCACCTTTGCCTTTCTTGACAGCGACGGCAGGCTGTCGCTCTCGCACAATGCCTGTACATAGGATATTCCCATGCCCGATACGACACGGTTCAGTTCGTCAAGCGTTGCCGCACCTATTCCTCTTACAGGCTCGTTTACGATTCTTCCAAAGCGCACTTCATCATAATTATTGTTAAGCACGCAAAGATAAGCGATAATATCCTTTATTTCCTTACGCTCATAGAAACGCACACCGCCGATTATCTTATAAGGTATGCCGCTCTTTGCAAGCGTGGTTTCGACCGTTCTTGACTGGGCGTTGTTACGGTAGAGTATAACGTGGTCGGCGTACTTCTTTCCCTGCTTCACTCCGTCAAGGATACGCTCTGTTATAAACATCGCCTCTTCCTGCTCGGTAGAAAAGCGATCCATTCTTATCTTATCACCGTCACCGAGGTCTGACCACAGATTCTTGTCCTTATGCTGAGTGTTGTTCGCTATGACCGCATTTGCCGCTTTAAGTATGGTAGCGGTTGAACGGTAGTTCTGCTCCAGCTTTATGACCTCTGCGCCGAACTGCTCTTCAAACGAGAGGATATTCTCAATGGTAGCGCCCCTGAAACGATAGATACTCTGATCCTCATCACCTACAACGCACAGGTTTCCGCTGCCCTCGGCAAGCAGTGACACCAGCTTATACTGTGCCGCATTGGTATCCTGATACTCATCAACCATTATGTATTTAAATCTGTTCTGCCAGTGTGAAAGAACATCGGGACAATGTGCAAACAGCTTTACAGTCAGCATTATTATATCGTCAAAGTCAAGCGCATTCGCCGCCTCAAGCCTTGCCTGATAGTCGGTATAGATAGTCTTTGCGGTAGAAAGCTGATAATCGTCACTGCCGTTCTTTCCCTTTGTTGAAAACTTATCGGGAGTTATCAGCTTATCCTTTGAGCGTGATATTAAATTCTGCACCGCCTTCGGAGTTACCGCCTTGTCGGAAATATTATGCTCTTTCATTACCGTCTTGATAACCTTAAGCTGATCGTCGGTATCGTATATCGTAAAGTTGGACTTATAGCCCATACCAAGTTTCTCTATATCCTGTCGCAGTATTCTGACGCAGGCACTGTGGAACGTTGCCGCCCATATACCGTCAACATCTGCGCCCATATTTTCAAGACGTTCCTTAAGCTCTGCCGCCGCCTTATTCGTAAAGGTCACCGCAAGTATGTTCCACGGCTTTACTCTGTCCTCGCCGAAAATCTCCGAAAGACGCTCAGCCGCATCAAAGTTGTCGATTTCACCTGCAAGAAAGCTCTGTGCAAAAGCGACATCATCGTCGGACAGCTCTCTTACGGTATTGCTGTTATACGCATTACCGAAAAGGAGCATATTTGCGATACGGTTACAAAGCACGGTGGTTTTACCGCTTCCTGCGCCTGCCACTATAAGCACTGCTCCGTTTATACGGAACACCGCCTTTTTCTGCATATCGTTTGTACGGCTGAAATACTTGTTCAGCACCTGTTTTTTCAGTGTTAAATAGTCCATAATTACCCCTTGATATTATGCCGTTTAAACGGCAAGAACGGGGAGGGTATTCCCCTCCCCTGATATTAAAATTCCTTATTCCGCCGTTCAAGACCGTCAGTTGCTCTTTGATGTACTGTCGCTCTTGTCACTCTTGCTTTCTGTGCTGTTTGCACTGCTGTCAAGATTTACAAAAGGGTTTACACCGTCACCGATTATCTGAGGTAACTGACCGTTCCAGTTGTTTATCTTCATATAATCAATGTAGTTGGGACTTGTTTCAAGCTGTTTTTGTACAGCCTGGATAGCGTAAGCCTGTGCGTCCGCTTCAAGCTTTGTACTGTCAGCCTTTGCCTGTGCGGCGATAACGACCTGCTTTGCTTCTTCCTCTTTTTCCTTTGTCTTGTTCTCCATCTTGAGAGCGTCCTGTGCGGCTATAACCTTAGCCTGTATAGACGTTTCAAACGCTTCGTCAAACGCAAGGTTCTCTATTGCAAATGAAACAACGATTATTCCGCTGGGAGCAAGCGTATTTGTAAGCTCCTGCTGTATAGTCTGCTGAACGTCGGCTCTTGACTGTACAAGCTCCTCCGCCTTTACTTTACCTATTTCGTTCTTTGATATTTTCGCTACGTTCTGAACAAGCAGTTTTGACTCTACATTGTCAATTCCGACATTTCTTATTATATCGGAGAGCTTTGCGCTGTCATATCTGTAGTTCAGCTTAAGCTGTAACGACTCTACCGTCTGCGTGTCGCTTGTATAAGCGTCGTCCGTTACCGAATAGATCTGCTCTCTTGTATCGACCTGTCTTATCTCCTCTATAAAGGGTATGCAGAAGTTAAGACCGGGTGCAAGATTGTCCTGCGTTATCTTTCCGAATGTGTACTTTACGCCGATAAAGCCTTCGTTTACTATCGAGAAGCAGTTGAACAAAACGATAATCAGTGCTACCGCAATAACAGCGATAACAGCTATCTTTCCTGCTTTCTTCCCGTTGAATTCCTTAGTGTCCGATGAGCTTGTACTGAATTTCATTTCTGCCATAATATTTGCCTTTCTTCTGTCGGGTTTATGTTACATTCACAGAATAACACAAGGTTATTAACTGCACTTAAACATCGAGTGCTGAATATTTATCGTTGATTTTTACCTTTGCTTCCGGTGCGACAATATTTTCTTCTGTCGGGAGCTTCTTCTCACGCATCTGTCTGAATGCCTGCGTCAGCATCAGCTTGATACGGTTCTCCTGGTTGACCTTCGTCGCGCCCGGATCGTAATCAATCGGCACAATATTCGACTTCGGGTACAGGTTTTTCAGGCTGCGGATCATGCCCTTGCCGACGATGTGGTTCGGCAGGCAGCCGAACGGCTGTGCACAGATGATATTCGGGTAGCCGCTTTCAATAAGCTCCATCATTTCCGCGGTCAAGAGCCAACCCTCGCCCATCTTGCAGCCGTAGCCGATGACGCCTGTGATGAGCTTTTTGAGGTGCGCATACGAGGACGGCACAGTGAAGCGGTTAGAAACAGTGTTCGCGTGCTCCACGGCGCGGATAACGTGGCTTTCGATGCCGACGAGGTAGTCAAAGAGGATCTTCACAACCTCAAACTTCGCCTTGCTGCCGCCGAAAAGCTTAATATCTTCCATACGGTTATCGACTTTAAACAGCATGAAGCCAAGCAGACCCGGCACCATCGTTTCGCAGTTCTGGCTGAACAGGAACTCTTCCAGATCGTTGTTGCCGATGGGCGAATACTTGACGTAAATTTCGCCGACAACACCAACGCGCACTTTCTTTTCGCCGGTCACGGGCACGTTCGCAAAATCCTCCGCAATCTGCGGCAGGATCGTCTCCATCTCCTTTGCGGAGTAGCCCTTTTCCTTTGCGAACATATCGGTCAGCTTTTTCGTCCAATCGTCCACAAGCTTCCGGCTCGCGCCCGCCTCTTTCTCATACGGTCTCGTCTGGTTATGCAGCAGCATCAAAAGGTCGCCGTACGCAAGCACGCCCAGCGCCTTGCGGATCATCGGCAGCGTCAGCTTGAAACCGCTGTTTTTCTCGAGTCCGGACATGTTGAGCGAAATGACCGGAATATACGAAAGGCCGTCTTTTTCCAGCGCCTTTCTCAAAAGGTGAATGTAGTTCGAAGCACGGCAGCCGCCGCCCGTCTGGGTGATGATGAGCGCCGTTTTATGCAGATCATATTTGCCGCTGTGCAGCGCGTCCATCATCTGGCCGATGGTGAGCAGCGCCGGGTAGCAGGTATCGTTGTGGACATATTTCAGACCCTCGTCCACAATCTGACGGCCGCGCGTCTGGAGAATCTCCACGTTGTAGCCGTAAGAAGCGAACAGGTTTTCGAATAAGCGGAAATGGATGGGCGCCATGTTCGGCGCAAGGATCGTATAACCCTCTTTTTTCATTTCCTTTGTAAATTCAACGCGATCGGTAAAAGCCATATTCGTGCGCCTCCCTTACTGTAAATCCAGCGCCGCAAACAGGCTGCGGAGACGAATACGCACCGCGCCCAGGTTGGTGATCTCGTCGATCTTGAGCTGGGTGTAGATTTT
>ERZ1106954.1819-NODE-1819-length-15588-cov-4.834031_pt1 | contig 15588 bp, 10 predicted proteins | sample MGYA00403678_ERZ1106954 | MGnify/ENA primary metagenome ERZ1106954 (study PRJEB35170, sample SAMEA104062445) | human gut metagenome | biome: human gut; feature: human-associated habitat; material: faeces | place: Denmark | collected 2012-08-20 ... | reverse complement strand
CGATCTAAATAAGCCTTTTTGTCAATGATTTGAACACAAAAGACAACATCCAGACAACAGCAAAATCCCCGGAGCGAGCGTCCGGGGATTTTTATTAACATATTCAGAACCCTGCAAGAATAATGCTGCACGGCTTGACTGAAACCACTCCCTCAGCCTGATAAAGCGGCTGAGCGTCTGCCTTCTTACTGTCTGCGTAAATATCAGCAGCGCCGGGAAGCGGGTACTCCAGCGGAGCTTCACCGGGATTTATCAGCAGCAGGAATTTCTCCCCATAATGCACCGCAAGCGCTCCTGAGCCGATATCTTCGTACTTCACAAGAGTGCGTATTTCCTCAGAAGTCCGCAGACGGAACTCCGGGAACCGCTTTCTTATCGCGATAAGTCCGCGGTAATATTCCATCACGCTGCGGCGTATCGTCACGTCGTTCCATTTTATGCCGTTCACGCTGTCCGGGGAATTATAGCTGTCGTGCACGAAACCTCCGCCTGGCGCGGGCTTGCTTCGCAGAAGCTCCTGCCCTGCCTGCATGAACGGAATTCCCTGGGACAGAAATACAAGCGCTGCCGCAAGTTTATCAGCGGCTATGCAGGCTTCCTCAGATGCGGACGGCATGGAAACACGCAGCTTATCGAACAGCGTGAGATTATCGTGCGCCTCAACATAATTCACTGCCTGCTGCGGCGTATCGGTCCAGCATTCGCTTTCAGGGCGCTCAACATCGCTGCGGAACACTCCTGCGGAGATCACGGACTTCATCAGTTCAGACAGTTCTTCCGCATTGCCGTTAACGTAACCGCACCCCTCATCCTCAAAAACAGAGCCCTTTACCCCGTCGCGGAAATCATCGGAGAACATCGCAAACTGCGGAAGCTCCACCGCATTCTTCTTCATTGCACGAAGCCCCTCGTCAAGCGGACTTGCGCCACCTGTCCAGCCCTCTCCGTAAAGTATCACAGACGGGTTTATTCTGCGCAGCTTTTCCGCTGCTTTGTTCAGCGTCTGGATATCCAGAAGTCCCATCAGGTCAAAACGGAAGCCGTCAAGCTTGTATTCTTCAGCAAGATAGCAAAGGCTGTCCACGATGAAACGGCTTGCCATAACGCGCTCGCTCGCAAATTCATTCCCGCAGGCAGAGCCGTCGGACAGGCTGCCGTCCGCATTGTGACGGTAATAGTACCCCGGGAACGTCTTTGTGAACGGTGAATTTTCCGTGCTGTAGGTGTGGTTGTAAACCACGTCCATTATCACGCCTATTCCCTTTTTGTGCGCCGCGTGTATGAGTTCCTTGAACTGCTTCACGCGCTGAGTTCCGTTGTCAGGGTCGGTGGTGTAACTTCCCTCGGGAATGTTGTAGTTAAGCGGGTCGTAGCCCCAGTTGAAGCCCGCTTCCGGGTCGGTCTCGTCCACTGTCTGATAGTCGAAAACCGGCAGAAGATGGATATGCGTTATTCCAAGCGAGGCAATATGATCCAGCCCTATCGCATCGCTGAACCCGTTGGTTACGCCCTTTTCACAGAACGCCCCGAACTTCCCGCGGAGCTTGAAATTTCCGCTTTCATCGGAGGAAAAATCACGCACATGCAGTTCATAAATTACTGCGTCTGTGTAACTCTCAAGCTTCACCGGGCGGTCGTTTTCCCAGCCATCGGGATCGGTGCGCGAGAGATCGACCACCATTCCACGGACGCCGTTGGCGCCAGCAGAACGCGCGTAAATATCTATCGTTTCGCGGGATTTTCCCGACGATGTGAACTCATATGTATAGAACACGCCGTGCAGGTCCCCGGGGATTGTAGCTTCCCACGAGTTGCCGCTGCGCTGCATTTTGCACACGCAGTAGGGAATTCGCGAACCGGCGTTCTGATAAAGCTTCACCGCCGCCTTTTCTGCCAGCGGCGACCACACGCGGAACGTAGTCTGCGCCTGAGAATAAAGCGCCCCCAGTTCCCCGGCGTAAGCGTAATTCTTATCGACAAGGCTTAGTTCCATGTCTACCTCCAGTTTATTTTTCTGTCAGGAATGCTATGCTGTACGCAGGCATGTTCAACCCCTCTTCAAGCGTGACTTCCTGCGCTGCGTCAACCGTCAGGTAACCTCGCAGCTGCATTCCGGAAAGGCCGTCTATGTCGGCGAATGCCGCGCTTTCATCGGAATAATTATAGACTATCACGATACTTTCGTCGTTCCATGTTCGACGTATCGCTGCGATCTCCTGACCGGGAATGTTCAGCACTTCGGTAGTCCCGCGGGCAATACAGGGATTTTCGTTGCGTATACGCAACGCCCGCTTGTAATAATTGAGAATGGAATTCTCGTCGGAAAGCTGCGTCTGTACATCGGCAAAACGATTCTCCTGGCGCTCCATGTCCGGTGGACCATAAGTCTGCCCGGCGCCCTCGCTGTCCCATATCATCGGTGCGCGCTTGTTCTCGTCGCGACCGCTTCCGGTCAGCCCTATCTCATCGCCGTAATACACGAACGGGGAGCCTGACATCGTAAGCAGAAGTCCCGCAGCGGTCTTTATCTTTGTTTCGTCATAACCGAAAATTCCGGCGCCGCGGTTGGTGTCGTGATTGCCAATGAACGGAGCGTCTATGGCAGTTTCGCTGTAGGAAGCCAGCTTCTGTTCCACCGTCACCATCGCCTGCGCAAAGGATTTCACCGAGTTTGCAGAACCTGACATATTTATCGTCTTGGCTATCTTTCCGTCCTCTTCTGCCATCGTAAAGCCGAAAACGCTGTCAATTCCGGACTTGTAATACTTAGTGTATGTCGTGAAGCTTTCCCACACCTCGCCGACTACATAGCAATCAGGGTCGGCGGCTTTGCAGTGCTGCATGAACCACTCCAGCACCTCGATGTTCTTATCCGGATTTCCGCTGAAATACTCCTTTACCGCGTCCAGCCGGAAGCCACCCGCGCCCTTTTCAAGCCAGAAATCCGCTATTTTCTCGAACTCCGCGCGGACTGCGGTGTTATCTAAATTCAGCTCCGGCATGCGCTCCGAGAATATCGCTTCATACCAATGCGAACCAGTCTGGTACCACGTGTTCGTACCCGCAGGCTTTTCATCCGCAAAGTAGTAGTAATCAATGTACGGGTCGTGCACCGGGCAGATATTGTCGTTAAGACACGGTTCGTCCTCAGCAGCACCGCATGGATCGCTGCGCAGACTCTGCGAGGCATGTCTGAACCACTCGTGCTCGTTTGAGCTGTGGTTCATCACCAGGTCTATGAGCAGCTTTATTCCGCGCTTTTCACACTCGGCGGCAAGCTCCTCAAAATCCTGCATGGTGCCGTACTGCTCATCTATCGCGCAGTAATCCCTCACGCTGTATTTATGATAGGAATCCGACGGCATTATCGGCGACAGCCATATCCCGTTGAAGCCCATATCCTGTATGTAATCCAGCTTTGACGTCACACCGGCAAGGTCGCCTATTCCGTCGCCGTTGCTGTCGCAGAAGGAATACACGAACACCTGATAATAGTTGCGGTAGTTGTCGTCTATGATGTTGAGCTCATGCTCATACTGATATGAATGCGTTGTTTCTGGCATATTTTTCTCCGGAGCACTGCAGCCGGACATAAGAACAGCCGCCACCGCAACAGCGGCTGCGGCTGAAATTGAAAATGGTGTTTTTTTCATCAGTCTTCCTCAGGGAGTGTTCTCATCGTAATGAGCTTTACCGACTCCCTCTCGATAAGCTCCGGGCGCAGCTGCACTGCGTTCAGCGAAATTCCGTTATTCATCTGCTGCAGCATGAAAAACGCAGTCTTTCCGATGTGGATACGATTCTGGTACATCGTAGTTATACGCGGCTGCGAATACTCAGACGGCAACAGGTTATCGTACCCCGTGATACTTATATCCCCGGGGACTGTGTACCCGACCATGGTAAGCTCCTGCACCGCTGTGCAGGCCAGCAGGTCGCTTATGCAGACAACGGCCGTGACCCCTGTCTGCGCGATCTCAAGAATGAGCTTTTTTGTTCCCTTCGCAGAGAAGTGACCGTACTTCACAGACCCCGGTATCTCTTCCAGCCCGAGTTCTGCAAGCGCGTCAGAAAATGCCCTGCGACGCTCGATGGTGACGATACTGTCCTCCTCGCCTCCGAGGAAACCTATCCTGTCGTGTCCCCTGGTCCAGAGGTAACGCACAATCTGGCGTATTCCCCCGGTATTGTCGCAGCCCACACGGGCGGCAAGCTGATAATCAACGTTATTGTCGAGTATCACCAGCGGAATGTTCATGCTGCGCACATGCTCGATAAACACCGGATGCGGCTTGAAGCCCAGGAATACGGCGCCCTCGCAGTTCCCACCGGAAACGATGGAATAATAGCTGCCGCTTTTAAGTTCAGCGTCGCTTATTGCGGTGATGTTCACGCCGATTCCATGTTCCGCTGCAGCTGCCTGCAGCCCCAGAATGATTTCATAGCCGAACTGATCCACCTTGTCGTAGTGAATACTGCCATAGATGAACACAACTATGGATTTCGTATAAGAAGCGCGGTTGGTCTTTACCTGATATCCCATTTCACTGGCGCAGCCAAGCACGCGCTCGCGGGTCTTTTCGCTGATGTCAGTCGCCCCGGAAAGCGCCTTTGAAACGGTGCTCTTCGCCATGCCCAGTCTGTCGGCAATATCCTGTATAGTCACGTTCTTTACTGCCATGAGATCCTCCAGTCTGTTTAGCCCTTGACTGCGCCACCGGTGACGCCGCCTACATAGTACTTCTGCATTGCGATGAACAGCGCGCCTATCGGTATCGATACAAGCACTGCCGCTGCAGCGAACTGAGTGTAGTAGGTTCCGATGAACTCGCGCTCCAGCATCTTGAACATGCCCAGCGCAACGGTGTAGCTGTCGTAATTAGCGCCGCATATCATGCTCGGGAAGATGTAGTCCACCCAGGGCGCCATGAATGTTGTAAGCACCGTGTACACGATTATCGGCCTTGAAAGCGGTATCGTGATGTGGAAGAACACCTGCGCCCGGGTCGCGCCGTCAAGGTACGCGGACTCGTCCAGCGACTTCGGTATCGTGTCGAAAAATCCCTTTGCGATGTAATATGTCAGGCCGGAACCGCAGATGTACACCAGAGTAAGGCATACCAGCGGGTTCTCGGTAAGTCCCATCCCCTTGAGAATATAGTAGATGGCTACCATTGACATAAAGCCAGGGAACATGCCGAGAACGAGCGCAATGTTCATTATCGGCTTTCTCATCTTGAACCTCAGGCGGCTGAGCGCGTATGAAACTGCCAGCACGATGAATGTAGAACCAACGCACGATATCACCGCAACGATAAGCGTATTGATGAACCACTGCGAGAACTTGAACTGCTGATCCTCAAAAATCAGCCTGATGTAATTGTCGAACGTGAACCCTTTCGGCCAGAAGTAGCTTGTGTACGAGCCGGGTTCTGCGCGGAACGACGTGAGGATTATCCACAGCAGCGGGAGTATCCAGATAAGTCCGAGAATAAGCAGAACGACCTGGATAACGACATTCACAGCGCGCTGGCGCTTGTAATAAGACTGAGATACTATTCTGTTTTCTTTCATTACTGGAACGCCTCCTCATTCTTATAGGACGCAGATCTGCGGAATGTTATCAGCGAGATCAGCGAGCAGATGATGAACACCAGAATGCCTATCGTTGCTGCATAGCTGAAATCTCTGGAGTTTACAGTCAGCTTGTAGAGCCATGTTACAAGCAGGTCGGTCTTTCCTGCCTGGTAGTAATCCAGCGTTGCGGGAGTACCGCCGGTGAGGAAGTAGATTACGTTGAAGTTGTTGATGTTGCCCACCAGCTGTGTAATGAGGTACGGGGTAGTCACGAACAGAACATAGGGCATCGTGATCTTTGTGAACATAACGTATGGAGAAGCGCCGTCTATCCTTGCCGCTTCATAAAGGTCCTCGGGAATGTTCATGAGGATACCGGAAACTATCAGCATCGTATACGGAATACCTATCCACAGGTCAACTATGATGACCGTCACCCTCGCCCATGTCGGGTCGGTGAAGAACGGGAGAGGCGTAGATATCCAGCCAAGTTCCTGAAGAAGAACGTTCACGGGGCCTGCTTCTGCGAGGACGTTTTTCATTACCAGCAGAGAAACAAACTGCGGAACCGCGATAGCGAGTACGAAAAGCGTTCTGTAGAAAGACTTGAAGCGAACGCCTTTTTTGTTTATCAGCATCGCAAGAATGATGCCAAAGAAATAGTTCAGGAATGTCGCAAGAACAGCCCAGATAAGGGTCCACGCGAGTACCGGCCAGAATGTCTTGCCAATGGTGGAGTCGCTGCCGAGGATTACCCTGAAGTTGTCGAAGCCTATCCAGGTGAACAGGTTCGCGGGCACCTGATGGTTCTTGTCGTAGTTTGTGAACGCCAGTGAGATCATGTACACCAGCGGAACTATCGTGAATACCACAACGCCAGACACCGGCACGAAAAGAAGGGTCTTGTGGAACTGTCCGTCCAGCAGGGATTTTACATCGTCTACGAAACCAGGAAGTTTCTTTCCGGATTTTCTGAGCTTCTGCGCTTCCACGGAGGACTTTATGTTATTCACCCACAGCATGATGAATACCGCGGTGACGAACAGCGTGAATATGCCGTAGAGAAGTATCAGCATGGAGTTATCGCCATTTTCGCGCATTACATCTATGCCGAGTTCCTCGTCGAAATACCAGCCGCGCTGCACGGTGCCGAGATTCCTCAGACCTGCGATGAAACCAAAGCCCGAGTCTATCATGAACCCGAGATAAGCTACCTCGGTGGCAAGGTACATAATTCCCTTGACTATCTGTCCGCGGAACAGGCTGCCCGAGCCCATTATCAGATATGACAGCTTTGTGAGGATATCGCCCTGCGCGAAAGTCTTTCCGAGCCACGCAAATCCTCTGCCTATCATCTTTATGAGGCGCCATATCGCGCCGGGTATGCCGATGATGAATTCCGCAATACCCTTTCCTATAGCTACAAAAAATCCTGCGATCTTAACAAGTATTTTCTTGTACCACGGAAGAACGTAATAATCAAGGCTTGTCATTGCAGTTACCTCCTTTTGAATTACGGTGCTTTGTGCAGTTTCAATGCAGCCTGTGGGAGGAGATGCCTGATGCGCCATATATTATACATCTGATATCATCTGGTGTCAAGCATTCAGGAAGCATTGAAACTGCATAAAGCTGTTCCGTTATGCGAGCGGCTCTCACCGCCCGCGTAACGGAACTGGGAGAAATCTATTTACTTAATGGTGGATCTTTATGAAGTTCGGTTTATCAGCCGAGGGTTGCGAGAACGGACTCAACGAATGCGTCCAGCTTCTCCTGGAGGTTATCCTTTGTGCAGGTGCCTGCTATGATCTCCTGACCGAATGCCTCAGCAGGGGTCCAGAAGTTCTGGCACTGGCTGATGGAAGTCTGAACTGTTGCGTACTGAGCCTGCATTGCAAGAGCGCCTACAGCGATGTTGGAGTTCATGGTTTCGGTGTCGTTTGCGAGTTCCTTGTTTGTAGGAGCATAGGAACGAACCTCAAATCTTGTCTTCTGGTTGTCCTTGTTGGTGAGCCATTCTGCAAGAGCCATTGCGTCGAGCGGGTTCTTGGTCTCGGAGTTTACACCCATGATTTTGAAGTTTGCCATGCTGCCCATCTGAACTGTTTCGCCGTTGGAAAGTGTGAACTCGGGGAGCTTGGTAGCTGCGTAGTTGTCGCCGAGGGAAGCCTGTATCTCGCCTGCGTTCCATGTACCGGAAACCGCTGCTGCGAGAGTGCCGTCAGCGAAGCCGGACTTTACGAGGGAGTCGTCGAAATTAGCGCCGTACTTGGGGTTTGCAACCAGGTCGATCAGGTATTCACCTACCATGTAACCGCGTTCGTTGTTGAAATCGCACTGTGTGGGATCGGTTCCGTCGTCACCGAAGAGCTTGCAGCCTGCGCCGAAGAAGAATCCAGACTGATACCAGCCGTCATCTGTATTGAAAGCGAAGTTTGTGGTCACGCCCTCGATATCCTTGTTCATGATACCTTCGATGGACTTTACATCGTCCTCAGACAGCTTGGACTTGTCGTAATACATAAAATATGTATCGGAAACGTAAGGATAGCCGTAAAGCTCGCCGTCAACGGAAGCTGCGGAAATAGAAGCCTCGGAGTTATCAGCAACGATCTGATCCTTGTTCTTGGTGACTCTGTAGAGAGCACCGGAATCAACCAGTATTGCGGTCTGGTCAGAAGCGAAAGCGAATACGTCAGCTGCCGCAGAGATATCCTTGATTACTTCCTTCTGAGCGTCTGCCTCGCTGACTACGCCATAGGTGAATGTGTAGGTCTTGTCGGTATTTGCTGCCGCGAAAGCGTCGCACATCTGCTTGATCAGTTCCTGATCCTCCTGCGGACCCCATACGGTGAGGTTCACGGTCTCTCCGCTGCCGGTGTTATCGCTGCCGGAAGCCACGCTGCTGTCTGCCGCAGAATTGGAAGAACCGCTTTCCGCTGTGCTGCCGCCGTTATTGCTGGAGCAGCCTACCATCATTACGCCTGCCATTGCCATGGAAGCTATCGCTGTCATGAGCTTTCTGATCTTCATAATTCATTTCCTCCTGAATATGATCGTTTACTTTTATTTAGTGCCTTTCGAAACTTTCAATCTGTTTCGAAACATCTTTTCTGAATTTTCGCTCGCAGGCTGTCTGTGCTCCCCTGCGAGATCGATTCCGATGTCTGTTTCGGAACTTATTTACTTGGTTCGAAATTCCGTTTTTATTATAACAGATTTTTTGCTTTTGTCAAGCGAATTTGCATAATTATTTTCAAAAAAATCAAAAATAATTGTAAATTCAGCACGATAAACAAATCCGGGTATATCGGTTTTGTGAATAATGGCAACGTTTCCGTGAAACGTTTACATAGCTGACACAAAACCCGCATTAAACAGAAACGCCCGGGTGGAATGCACCAGCCCGGGCGTAATTCCGTTAAGTCAGTTTCACGCCTTTTCGATGTGCCAGATATCCTTTGCATATTCAGCAATAGTGCGGTCGGAACTGAACTTGCCCGCGGAGCAGATGTTAAGCCAGCACTTCTTCGCGAATGCAAGCTCGTCGTTGCAATCGCGGTTGGCAGCAAGCTTTGCCTTTACATAGCTGTCGAGATCGCCAAGCAGATAGTAATGATCCGGAACGTGCCAGCTTGCGCCCTCCATGAGTGCGAAATACAGCTCCCTGAATACGCCGTTGCCGCCGTCGGAAACGGTACCGTCGATAAGGGAAGTCACCACGCGCTTTATCTTCGCGTCGCTCTCGGTAACATCGCGGGGAACATAATTCGGCATGATTTTTTCAAGTTCCTCGACAGTTGCGCCGAAGATATACTCGTTCTCAGCGCCGGCCTCTTCTGCGATCTCAACGTTGGCGCCGTCGAGAGTTCCGAGGGTGACTGCGCCGTTGAGCATGAACTTCATGTTGCCGGTGCCGGAAGCCTCGGTGCCCGCAGTGGAGATCTGCTCAGAAATATCAGCCGCAGCAACAAGCTTCTCCGCATAGGAAACGCGGTAGTTGCTTACGAACACGACCTTTAACAGGTCCTTTGTATCGGGGTCGGAGTTAACAAGCTTTGCGACCTCGTTGATGTACTTGATTATGCCCTTTGCACGGTAATATCCCGGTGCGGACTTCGCGCCGAAAATAAACGTCGTTGGTCTGAAATCCTTGAGATTTCCGTCCTTTATCTCGTAGTACAGATACAGTATCGAGAACGCATTCAGCAGCTGGCGCTTGTATTCGTGCAGGCGCTTTATCTGTATATCGAAAATAGAAGTCGGGTCAACCTTTATGCCCTCGCTCTTCTCGATAAAGTCAGCAAGCTGATGCTTCTTGGTATGCTTGATGTCGATGAAGCGACGGAGCACCGCCTCGTCGTCAGCGTACTTTTTGAGTGCCTGAAGCTTATAGAGGTCGGTTACCCAGCTGTTGTCGCCGAGAAGTTCGGTGATGAGCGCGGAAAGTTCCTGGTTGCAGAGAGCCAGCCACCTGCGCTGTGTGATACCGTTGGTCTTGTTCTGGAAGCGCCCGGGGTAAAGTTCGTACCAATCCCTGAGCACTGTGGACTTGAGCAGTTCGGTGTGGATAGCTGCAACGCCGTTCACATAGGAAGAACCGAACACCGCAATGTTTGCCATGTGGACTGTGCCGTTCCTGATAAGGCGCATAACTGCGCGCTTTTCCTGCGGAACATTCAGACGGTGCATTTCAGACTCAAACGCTTCGTTGAGCATTATCATAACGCTGTACACCTCGGGGACTACGCGCTCGATAAGGCGGCTGTCCCACTTTTCAAGGGCTTCCTGCATGATGGTATGGTTGGTGTAATTGAACACCTTTTTCGCCATTGCGAAAGCCTTGTCGAAATCCCAGCCCTCGTCGCGCATTACCACACGGATAAACTCAGGCAGGGCGATAACGGGGTGCGTGTCGTTCATCTGAATGCTGTTGTAATCCGCGAAGTTCTCCATCGTGCCGAAGAGCTTCTTGTGCTTTCTGATGAGGTCAGCAACTGCAGCCGCGCTGAAGAAGTACTCCTGCTTAAGGCGGAGTATCTTGCCTGCCTCTGTTTCGTCATTGGGGTAAAGCACGCGGGAAATATCCTCGGCAGCGCGCTTCTTTTCGCCTGCTTCGGTGAACTTGCTCCGGTTGAACAGGTCAAAGTCGAACTCATCGTCGGTTTCAGCCTGCCACAGGCGCAGCGTGCCGACATTCTCAGTGCCGTAACCGATAACCGGGTAATCATAGGGAACTGCGTTCACGTCGCCGTCAGCGTAATGTACGACAACAGTTTCCTGCTCGCGGCGAATGCTCCACGGGTCGCCGTATCTCTGCCAGTTGTCGGCAGTTTCAGTCTGGAAACCGTCCTTGATTCCCTGCTTGAACAGACCGTATTTATAACGTATTCCGTAACCGTCCAGCGGGAGGTCGAGCGTAGCCGCGCTGTCCAGGAAGCACGCTGCAAGTCTGCCCAGACCACCGTTTCCGAGCGCTGCGTCCTCAACTTCCTCAAACTCGGAAATGTCAACGCCCAGCGCCTTTAATTCCTCAGCGGTGCTGTCAAGAATGCCCAGGCACAGCAGGTTGTTGTAAACCGCGCGTCCCACCAGGAATTCCATCGACAGGTAGCTTGCCTTGCGCGCCTTGTCATGCGCCATGCGGCTCTTGTCCCACGCGGGGGAAAGCTCCTCCATGACAAGCTTGGAAACTGCGCAGTGCAGCTGATTTGCGGTGAGTTCCTTCGGCTGTGCGCGGTATTCCTTTTCGCAGAGGGAAACCAGCTTTTCCTTGAAATTTTCGATCTTCATAAAATGCTCCTTCCAGTTGCTTATTTCTTCCCGCGCTTTTTTGCGGGCTTTCTGTTGCATATTTCCGTCAGTCTGTCGAGATATTCTGCGCTTTCTGCGGTGAAGTCGCTTTCAAGCGTTCTCCAGCGCCAGTTGTTCCCCACTGTCGAGGGAACGTTGATGCGCGCCTCCGTGCCAAAGCCGCACAGTTCCTGCATAGTCGTCATTGCCATGTCAGCGGTGCTCTTCCACGCGATGTCGATGAACGCCCCGGGTAACTCCGCAGCCCTGCTGATACCGAGGTATTCCTTCACGAACTTCTTCGTTTCGCGGTCGAGGTCGTTGAACCACCCCAGCGCCGTGTCGTTGTCGTGCGTGGAAGTGTAAACCACGCAGTTCTGCGATGTGTAGTTCTGCGGGAGATACTCGCTCTTTCCGGTGGGATCAAACGCGAACTGCAGCACCTTCATTCCGGGGTAGGCAGCCTGTCTGAGCAGCTTTCTGACGGACGGTGTGATTATTCCGAGATCCTCGGCAATGATTCCGTCCTTTCCGGTCTGCTCCTTTATCACGCGGAACAGATCGTACTTCGGGCCCTCGCGCCATTCACCACCGTGTGCGGTCTTGTTGCCGAACGGTATCGCGTAATAGCTGTTAAAGCCGATGAAATGGTCGATGCGCACGATGTCATAAAGCTTCTTCGCAAAACTCATTCTGCCGACCCACCAGCGGTAATTCTCAAGCTTCATTCTGTCCCAGTCGTAGATGGGATTGCCCCAGAGCTGACCGTCAGCCGAAAATGCGTCCGGCGGGAACCCGGCAACCACCGTCGGCACCCTGTTCTTATCCAGCTGGAACAGCCGAGGCTCGCACCACACGTCGGCGCTGTCCAGAGCGCAGTAGATCGGAATATCACCGATTATCTCAATTCCGTTGCTGTTCGCGTATTCCTTGAGTTTGAACCACTGCTGGAAGAACTTGAACTGCAGGAACGCGTAAAAGTCCATTTCCCTTGCATACTTCTTCTTCGCGGAAACCACGGCTTTTGCGTCGCGCAGGCGCAGGGGCTTTTCCCATTCGCTCCAGCTCTTTCCCTTGTGGGCGTCCTTTAACGCCATGAATAAGGTGTAGTCCTCCAGCCATGGGTTTTCAGAAAGGAACTTCCCATACTCTTCGGAAACGTTACCATTCTTACTCTTTGAAAAGCGCCCGTAAGCGAGCTTCATCACCTTATAGAAATTCTCGTACATCGTAGCATAGTCGATGTAACGCTGGTCCTCGCACCACCTGATATCCGCGTATTCGTCATGCTGCAGCAGCCCCTCTTCTTCCAGCGTTTCAAGGCTTATAAAGTAAGGGTTCCCTGCGAATATCGAAAAGCTCTGATACGGCGAGTCGCCGTAACTCGTCTGCGACAGCGGTAGTATCTGCCACAGGCTCTGACCGGCGCTCCTTAGCCAGTCCACAAATTTGTAGGCTTCCCTGCCCATCGTGCCTATGCCGTAATCATTCGGCAGTGACGCGATGTGCAGCAAAATACCGCTTTTTCTCATGTTTTTCCTCCAGAATTCCGCGGGCTTCTCCACGGCGAATGTAAGGGTGCGCTGAATAAAGCGAAGCGCGATAAAATCAGAAGCGTGAGTACGCTCGTCTGAACTGGTTGTTATATTCAGCGTTCCTGAATTATATCCTGCCCAGTGAGCCGCCAGACCTGAACTGCGCGCGAAGTGTCACGTGACTTGCTTCGGCATCGTTTTCGATCATGTTCACCAGCATACGCACAGACAGACTTGATATCTGGTGAAGCGGCTGGGCAAATGTCGCGATACGCGGGTTGCTGTATTCTGCCAGCTCGATACCGTCGAAACCAAGCACCGAAATATCCTCCGGCACCCGCTTTCCCATATCAAGGAACGCGCGCACGGCACCCACCGCGATTATATCTGACATGGCAAAAACTGCCGTCATGCCCTTGCATTTATGGAACAGCGCCACCGCAGCTTCATAGGCTGAGCTGAACGTGTAGGCGCAGAGTTCGCTCTCGGGTACCGGCATCCCCCTTTCGGTGCAGACGCTGCAGAAGCCGCCGTAACGCAGACCGGAAGGTCCTATCGAACTCAGGTCGCCGCCAAGTATCCCCACCCGGGAATGCCCCTGGTCGAACAGCTGCTGAGCCGCCGCCCTGCCCCCGTCACTGTCGTCTATGCTGACAGAGGAAAGGTTTCCGAAGCCAAGTTCCTCAGCGTTCGCAGTGCTGAGCACACAAGGAACCGTCAGCTGTGCGAAACTCTTCTGAAAATTGCGCATATCGCCGCCAAGGAATATCACCCCCGCTGGTTTCTGCTCGGCGCACAGCCTTACGGCAAACTGCACCTCATCCTCCTGTTCGTCGATGTAGTTCACAGCGACCTGGAATCCGGAAGTGGCAGCCATCATCTGTATCTGCTCTATGAGCGGTGAGAAGAACAGGTTGCTGCTGCCGTTTACGATCAGGAGTATCGTTTTTGCGGAGCTCTGCCGCATGCGACGCGCATTTCCGTTCGGGGTGTATTGCTACCCCAGATGATGGATATATAGTTAAGGAATGGATATTTAACGGAAAAATCGTTGACGGAAATAAGACAAATTCATTTGTAGCTAAGGTGACAAGTGAAGATGGATATAATGGAGTTATCATTGTTAGATTTGAATTAGAAAAATAATTATACATTGTAAAAGACTAATCAAGACTCGTAAGAGATAATTCTACGATGTATGTTTATCATAATAGACAAATTTGTTTGGATAGTTAGATTATGTTTAAATATGGAGAAATATAAAAGTAAGGTTATCACGAGGTATAACTGAAAAAATCCATAGATATGATATAAATAGATTAGATTTATATTGTTCTTCTTAAATATACAGTAGTGCAAAATTAAAGATCCGAAATGTAATAAGGTGGCATTAATTATATGTTTTAAAATAAAACAATTGAATTGTTTTTAATTGAAGATTTATTAACCATATATAAATTGCACATTAAAATGGATAATTAAGTATTGTAATATTTAATTGATAGAGTTTAGGATGTGAGCAAAAAAATTACCTTCTTTTTTTTACTTTAATTATGTGTTATAATAAATATGTGGAGGTTATTTTTATGAACACAATTAATGACTTGAAAATTGCAATTTATGGTGCTGGTTCATTGGGTACAATTCTAGGGGCGTATATTAGTAAGGCTAATGTGAAAGTGGACTTGATTAATAGAAATAGAAATCATATAAAAGCATTAAAAGAAAAGGGAGCAACTGTTACTGGAACGGTCAATTTTAATGTTAAAGTTAATGCTTTATATATAGAAGAAATGAAAGACAAATATGATATTATATTTTTAATGACTAAGCAACAAGATAATGAAAATGTTGCAAAGTTCTTAAAAGATTATTTGACTAGTGAAGGTGTAGTTGTTACTTTGCAAAATGGACTACCAGAGTATCTATTACAAGATATTCTAACAGAAGAAAAAGTGTTAGGATGTACAGTTGCTTGGGGAGCAACTTTGAAAGAACCTGGAGTTAGTGAGTTGACATCTGATCCTAATAATTTAACTTTTTCTTTAGGTAGTTTTACTGATAAGAATAAAGATAAATTACAAGTTGTAAAAGAAGTGTTAGAATTAATGGGACCTACAGAGATAGACGATAATTTTATTGGTACAAGATGGTCAAAACTACTTGTCAACTCAGCTTTTAGTGGAATGAGTACTGTACTTGGAGCTACTTTTGGTGAAGTTGCTAAAAATAAAAAATCAAGGAAGTATGCTCAAGCTCTAATTAAAGAATGTATAGATGTATGTAAAGCGCAAAATATTAAACTTGAACCAATTCAAGGAAAAGATGTTGCTAAACTAATGGATTATAACTGTTGGCTAAAGAAAAAGTTTGTATTCATTATTTTACCAATGGCTATAAAAAAACATGCTTTGATAAAAGCAAGCATGTTACAAGATATTGAAAAGGGAAAGAAATGTGAAATAGAAGCAATAAATGGAGTTGTTTCAAGAAAAGGTAAAGAATTTAATGTTAAGACTCCAGTAAATGATAAAGTTATTGAAATTGTTAAAAGAATAGAAAAAGGAGAATTAAAACCTTCATTTAATAATTTATCATTAATGTAAAATAAGACTCATATCAAGTTGAGCTAATTCAATTAGATATGAGTCTTTTATTTAACAGAGATATTAATGTAACCTTT